>MDTD01183680.1_pt1 | contig 13721 bp, 14 predicted proteins | sample 811221 | NCBI WGS metagenome assembly MDTD01 (sample SAMN05326646, study PRJNA326480) | marine metagenome | isolation source: seawater | place: Pacific Ocean: South West | collected 2011
ATAAGTGTTTTTGTTTTTGATAAATTTAACGCAAACGCCATAGGCATTCTTCTCTCTTTTGAAGCATTGTTCATTTTGCTTACAGTCAGAGTTTAACATGCATGCGAATAGATATTGGCATTGAAGAATAAGTAAAAGAGCGAAGATTACTGATTTAACAGAAAATATCATAATTAAAGAAGCCTAAAAGATGACTAGTACTTTCTATTAATGTTTTTTTACTGTTCATAATAATAATTTTATATTAAGAATTCTGTTCTTAGTTTGTTAGTATAAGTATATGGTAAATTTAAAATTTAATAATTATATAGGAATAGATTACTCAGGAGCAAAGACTTCTTTGTCGAGACTAGCCCAATTACAAGTATATAGGGCCGATCCTTCAAGTAACCCAAGAAGAGTTAATCCCCCAAAAAAAGGAGTCAAAAATTGGTGTCGAAAAGAATTAAATTTTTATCTCAAAGAAATTCTAAAATCAAAAGAAAAGACGATTATTGGCATAGATCATGGTCTTTCTTTTCCTTATAATTTTTTTAAAAAAAATAAATTAAAAAACTGGGATCGGATGTTAGCATTTGTTTCAAAGACTTGGAAAACAAGTCTCGATTCAGTTACCGTTGAAGATTCACGTAAGGTAGTCGGCTCTCCAGGTGAAGCTACCGATTATCGACTTACAGAAAAATGGATGCCTGGAGCTAAGAGCGTCTTCCATTTTGATGTGCAAGGGTCTGTAGCTAAATCAACACACGCGGGAATACCATGGATTTACGAGATCATACAGGATGTAGAGATAAGAAATAGAACACATTTCTGGCCTTTCGATGGACTTGAAGTCAAGCCAGACAAGAACGTGGTTACTGAAATCTTTCCCTCATTATTTAGAAGACGATATGACAAAGGACAACGCTCTGATGATCAGCATGATGCATTCGTGGTGAGTGCTTGGCTGAAAGAGATGGATAAACGAGGGCTTCTAAATTATTATTTCAGTCCAATGCTAAGTGATAGTGAAAAGCAATTGGTAGTGCTGGAGGGTTGGATTTTGGGAGTGTTGTAAATCAACGTGCATTAAAACACTGACTAACTTGTTCTCTTTGGGCGCTTGAAGCATCGTCGCTACAAATACTTCCAGAGGCTATAATAATACATTTTTTTGATGTGTTACTGAGGGTAAGTGTTCCACAAGTGGTATCATCGGCAAGTTGTCCTCCTGTTGGAGTTGATGTTAGTAAATACGTCGAGGATGTTGGGGAACTAAGGACGATCGTATATTTAGTGTTTCCTGTACGAGGAGAATTAGAGAAGGGTAAACTTGGCATAGACGCATTGTCATATGAGCCAAAAATAGTGTATTGCCTTTCAAGCCAACTGGCTAATTCAGAGAGGTCAGCAACTGCTTCAGCCCGACTAGCTCTAACAACGAAATTACGATATGAGGGGAGTGCGACTGAAGCCAAAAAAGCAACTATTGCTACAACAATCATAAGCTCTATTAGGGTAAACCCCATTGGTTTGCTACTATGACTTTTTAAAATCATTCTAGTAAGATCCGTAATTAGATTTGTATTGGTCTTTCTTTTCGCGTTTATAAGATTTAGAGCTTTCGTTTTTATTTTTCTTCATTTTATTTTGAAGATGAATGCGCTTAGCAAGAAGCCCTTCAGATGATATCTTAAAATCCATTCTAATTGGCATACCTTTTTTCAGGTTTCTAAAACGTACTTTTTTCTGATTGTTCGAAGAATACTCTACTTCATTATTACAGATAAAAATTTCATCTTTAATTATTATCCGTCTATTTTTTTTATCTATCCTTTGAATTCGTCCCTCAATTTGACTCTCTACTGTAATATCACTACCAAACTCAAGAGACAAACCATCTGGCAGGGCGCCGGTTATCCTTCCTAGTTCTAATTTTTCCGATCGGTTATTTTTTTGGGGTTGCTTATCGGATTCATAAGCTATAGTCGCAAAACTGTTTAAAAGTATGAAAATACCAAATAAATTTATAAATACATACTCTTGCGCTTTGTTTATATTCATTGTAATTGTCTCCAAGATTGACGTCCAAGACTAATCGTTGCTCCTGCTACTGTGCTTATTGAAGGACTTACGGACTGAGTGCTAGATTCAACTACAAAGCTCTCGGTGGCGTCTCCGCTGGACACTACTGTTACAGCGGAAACTGATTGTCTATTGATTCGACCGTTAACTGCAAACCCTGAGCTTGACTCTTTATCATTATCTGTTACCTCGCCGTCGTTGTTTAGGTCAAACACGGAGAATGAAGTTCGACTTCCTGTTATTGCATCGAAAACCATTAAGGCTGAAAATCCACCAATACTTTCGCAGGATCCACCGGGCACGAATGTATTGAATAGAACAGACGTTGAACTATTAACGTTTCGAAGCTGTGGATCTGCGATAACCCTTTCCCCTTCAGCTCCGTTTATCGGCGAGATTAGATCCATATACCATCCTTGTTGCGGAGCTTTTCCACCGCCGCCCGTAAAATCTAAAGGGTTATTAGAAATGATTCTAATTGTATTTGTAATACCGGCTGAAACCTCGACTTCTTCGGTCACAATTGATTGTGGTTGCAAAACGAGATCAGGTTGTGTGTTGGGTGGAAGGTTTCTGGAACCTACTGATGGTACTGGAGAACCTACATCCCTTATGCCATAGAAAGTGTTTATATCTGGCCCTTCTGATGGGATGATCTCATCTCCTTGAGTAAAAAATTTTCCTGTTCCAAATACCACCATAAAACCACCCTCAGGATGTTTTGCGATTACTGGCTTGGATGTTATTGGTTGCGTGACGCCAGAGGGTGCTAAGGCTGTATAGAGTGGTGAGTTGGCAAATTCGGTATTCCAAGAATCTACCGAGCTAGAATTAAGATTAAATTTCCAGAGATTCCCTTTGAGATCCCCAGCATAAATTAAATCTGAAATAAAATCCCCATTTGTGTCGACAACTAGAGGAGTTGACAAACCATTATTACCAGCGAGTATCTCATTACCTGCAGTTATTTTTTTTGTAAGATTTCCCGTTTCAATATCGATTATAAGAAGTTCTGGTTTTTCTGATAATGAATTATAGCCATTTCCTACTACTACTGACCATTTCCCATTTAATAGTCGAACTATTTGTGGCTTACCTAAAACAATACCAAGCTCAGGATGGGTAAATTCCCATAAGATTTTTGTCTCATCGAAACTAGACATATCTGTAACATCGATAGCAAAGATAGTATTACCGCCTCTACCAAGAGTACCAATTAGTACGGTTTTCCAACCTCCATTTATAAAAACATCCCCAGCCGCTAAAACACCATCTACAAAGAACGCATGGTCATATGTTGTATCAGTGAGAATTGAAAGTTTATTGAAAATTCCTTCCGGAATATAGCCCATTACTTCTTCGCCAGTATTAGCATCAAATGCGTGAAGAATCCCATTATTACTTCCCACAAACACGGTTTCTAAAATTCCAGATTTAGTGCCTTGAAATGCTTGATAGCTTTCACCTTCAATTCCCGGTAGTTTATTGAAAGGTGGGCTGGCCTGATTGCGTGTTACAGCAACCGGAGTTGAATGAACGATATCTCCAAGAAGGGTATTTCTATTTCTGAAGGAGCCTCCATTTTTTACTTCACCTGCTTGGGAACTTGATGGGACTTGTATTCCTCGAATATACCCAATTATTTTATCAGCTTCTGCTCCTATAATTGATTTTTGAGAGGCTGATATAGATGATGTTGTAAACTCAATACCTTCAGGAGGTGTACCATTTTTATTAAAACTATACAGACTTCTCTGGCTAGCTTGTGGTATTAAAGTTGATGCTTCCCACTGTGCAGCTCCAAGGACTCCTTCTGTAGATAAAGGAAATGCTGAGAAAGTTCCTGACCAATCTTCGCTATTGAAAGTGCCTTGAAATATAAGTGCATTGCTTTTAACAGATTGCGATGTTGACGCAGCTGCTGAGGCTGCTCCAGTTCGGCTACCAATATCGGCGAGAGCTGCGGTTAAAGTATCAATGAGTTGTTGAGGATTTTGGCCAGGCAAATAAAGTCCTCTTGCATTAAATGCAGCGTGTCGCATGTCATCAACTGTTGTCAAAGTATTTGCAAACGGAGTAGGCCACGGTGGAGGCGGAGTTCCAGGGTTTCGATTAGCTGGTACTGCACTCAAGGATCCATTGAGTCCGTAAGATATTGTGTAAGTCACCATGTGTTGCGCGGAATTTTCATCTATCCCAGTTATGGTAGGGACATTGTTGGCAAGAGGTGATAAGTCTTTTTCGTAATATTTCATAGCAACATCCGCCAAGGTTTTTGAAACAGAGTCAGCGTGGGGACCTCCATCAAAAGAGGTGTTGTTATCTCCGTCTTCGTTAAATATATCTCCTGGGTTGTTGCCGTTCCAAAACCCATCTGAAAACAGAACCGTAAAATTCTGTTGACATTCGCCTCCCTCTGATTGGGGTAATATAGGACTTGCATTGTCGAATCCAAGAGACGCATGGCTTGCGCCATCGTTTTGATCAAAATATCTTCCTACATTCCTTAAAGTGGTACGAAGAGGAGTCAACCCAGAAGGAAAAATCTGAAATAGTCGAGATAGTAAATTGTCTTTATTAGATTGGTCAGTCATATCAGATACTGGAGTACCGACCCCAAGGTTATTTTGTAGGGTTGCCAACCCCATTCTCGCTTGAGATGTCGTGATTAATTGCGACAGCGCTCGTTTCATTACGTACTCCCTTTTTCTATAGTACGTAAACCAGTTTGCATAATTTGTCTGTTCGGCGTCAGTAAGATTGTCAACTCTAAAAAATCTAGGATCTCCATCGTTCGCTATAAAGTCAAATCTCACTCGATAGTTCACTCCAAAACCTACACCAGCTGGTGCGCTAAGGCACTCGCATAGCTGCATTTTTCCATCATTATTTCTTGCTTGACTTAGAGAGTTAAAGCCGTTATCCCAGAATAAGCTCGTATTGCAAAGACCATTATCCGTAAAAGTACTGTACCAAGCAGGCCTATTGGAGAATCGTCCTGTTCTTTGATCAAAAATATTAAGAAGATTTGTAGAACCTTCATTTGGGTTAAAGGGATTATTAAGAGCGTTTGTAATTGATTGATTACTATAAGGTTGACCAAATATATCTTTACCTTGCCAAGGAGTGTAAGTTTGCGTTGGATCATATGCCATGAGATTGTAAGCCGAACACAGATCGAGATCTTCGTTAAATCCATCTGGAGATAAGTCAATATCTCTTATGTCAGACTGGTTAAGAATGGCTTGGAAAACTGAATTAAAGGGTATTAATGATATCAGTGTGTTATTCGCATCATCTGTATTCAGAACCTCGGAGTCCATTGACCCTGAATCATCTAGTGCAAAAAAAATATTTGCTTGAACATCATTTGCTAAAAACAATGGTTTAGGTGGTATCGTTAATGCGGCTGAAGAGATATTAGTTACTAGAACTAAAATAAATGCCATTTGTTTTAGTTTATGATTTATAGCCATATTCAACCTCAAGCTTATTTTCGTGAAAGTATTGTCGATTGTACTGCTGTAAGAGTATCATTATTTTGCCCTTTACCCTCAGCTGTTATTCTGTACGTATAGCGCCAACAGTCTTGGTTGGCACTGGCCTCGGCATCTAAGGCACAACTATCGTCTCTAGGAATTGAACCGGTGAACTCCATCACGTATTGTGGCTGTTCTACAACATTTGAAATCGTTCCGCCTGGCAACGTTATCCATGATGATTTGATAGAATCGTTAAGCCACCTAGGGTTGGTCGGGTCCGGTAGCCAGAGTCCAACGGAACCATCAGTTGCGGCGCCGATCGACATTGTATCGGCATTTGTCTCTCCGAATCTTAGAGCAGCTTCACTGCTATCGAAGGATATTTGCTTATTCCTGGTTAAGCCTGTGGCCCTTTCCTGAACAATTGTTGTTTTGATGGCGGAGCTACCTAAAATTGCTAGTATTAGCATTATTATTAAGCAAATCGCAAGTACCATCCCTCTTTCTCGATGGCTTGATTTAGGGAACACGATTTCGCAATCCAATTGTGGTAAACATTTGAAGTCTAAGTCTCCTATCACCGTTATTAAAGCTGTCACCCATAAACGTTACTGGAATTGGTGCATCTGTCAAGAAATCTTGTTCGCTTTTTAGCAGAATCCCAATTCGAACGCTCACAACTTTTGTAAAATCAGATACTGTGGTTGCTGAATCTCTGTAAACGTCTGCAAACTCGTCGCCTTGAGTATTTTCTCCGTATTGTATTTGTACAGACTCAACTCCTCTTGCGATAGGTATAGCTGCAGGCGCAATGTTCTCGTCGAATATTCCAATTCGGTAGAGCGTTGCTATCTCGTCCGGATCGCCGTCTCCATTCTTATCTCTGTTGTCGGTAGCGATAAAATAGGTGGCTCCAACAATTGGTATAATAAAACTGTCTGATGAGTAGGCTTTTTGCAGATTAGCATTTGGTGTCAGTGTTGTCGATGATATTGCATTAGTCCTAAACAGATCTGCCTGTTGGCAATCCGTGATAACTACTAAATCTTCTTCGTTAGGTGGCGTACCGTTCGTGTTTATTGAGGGGTTTAAAGTGCTCATATCAGCCGAACTAATGCTGATGGAATCACTTGGAGAGGACATTGCACTGGTTGTAACCCCTATAGTTTCAGCTCCTCTAATTATTTGAAGGACGTCACTTATACGGCATGCGTTTATATTCCCTCTGGCATCATTACATAAAGTTAATGATCGACCTCTGCTATCAACAATTGAGGCTCCGATAGAATTAAAACCGGTCCCTCCATCAAAGCCAATTATATGTTGGCCTGGAACCATGTTAGGAGGGTTGCTGGAAGCAACAGAATTAATTGTTATCTGTTGTCTGCTAGCGCAACCAAAAAATCCTGCCATACGAACATCCCTGGCTAATTCATCCAATGCTAACCGACCATTTTCCTGCATCCTAGAAAAAGCAATACTAAATCTGAAATTTTGGGAATTCGCTGAAAAAATTTGAATGACTGCCAGCATTAGAAAAAGACTCAATGTCAGGACAATCATTAGCTCAATTAACGTAAATCCAGACTGGTTAGTTGAACGGTTCATTTCTATATGTTGGAATTGAGAGTAGTGCTTTGAGTTGGAATATTAATGTCACCTTGAGAATCATCCCAAATGACGGTTACAGAACAGTTTCCAGAAGAACTGCAAGAAATTGTGGCATTAGGAGACGGTAAAAGATCAAGCTCATTGTCACGCCAACTGGCAAGATCATCGTCTACCAAAGGGGCCAATCCATCTCCGTCGGTTATTTCAGTTACATCCGCAATATTATACGAGCCTGCGAGCGCCGCATTTCGGTTGCTTCTGAGTCTATCCATCATCGAATAGGCTACCTGAATAGCTTGAGCATAGTTATGCGCACTAATGTCCCCTCTAAGCACTCGTAGTTGGAGGGCAGTTAAAGATAGAATTCCAATTGCAAAAATCAATAAAGCCACTAAAAATTCAACTAATGTAAACCCATCTATTTTTTCTGAGTAGCAGTTTATGGACATGGGACTGTCTCGCAAGCGCATCTAGTAATATCTATATAGCCAGCAAACGTCACGTCTATGTCTCTTCGTGGATTAGTCGTCCCGCATTTTACAGGTGTTATCGAAATAAGTGTCGGGTTAGCTCTGCCGCGAGAATCAAAGCTTAAGCTACTTGGGATAGAGTCAAATTGTAATTCATTAGAATCGATCAAAGAGTCTCTCAGGATCGAGTCAATTGAGCCGTTACCATTAGCATCTAACCCCATTTGCCAGCCTGATGTCCAATCACCATTAATTGGATTAATTACAACTGTAGAATTTAATTTCATAGCGGATGTTCGAGCTTCCCTTATAGTGATTAGAAATTCGTTGATTTGAGAATCTGTCCTTTTGGACGCTAGGAATTGAGTCATGCTCGGAATCCCAAAGACTGCTATGATTCCAACAATTGCAAGTGCCATTAACAGCTCCATTAATGTGAAACCCATTTGCTTTTGTTTATTAAAGAAAGAATCTTCTATGCCTATCATATTATTTGCTTTTTGTTATTTTTTGATCACTTCGGTGTTTAACGGTCACACAAGGATCTTTAGTTAATTTCTTTAGGTGCTCTATCCCTCTAATGTCAATACTGTCTATTGGATTGACTGAGATATTCAATATTCTCATACTTGGGGTTTCCCAAAAGTTAATGGTTTCTAAGCGATTTTTTTTACAGTCAAGATAATTAATTTTTCCATTATCGGGAAGATGAATCTTCTGTATTTTATTGTTCTGACAATCCACATGAATAAGATTGTCATTTCCGCTTAAATCTAAAATAGTCAGTAAGTTATCATTGCATATTAATTCATTGAGATCTTTGCAATCATTTAATAACAGACTGAGTAGTTTATTGTTTGAACATAAAAGCTCTCTGAGTTTTGAACTTTTTGGTAAATTAATATCGTATATTTCATTTTCTTTACATTGAATCCAAGTGAGATCTTTTAATTGCGAAATATCAAGTTGCTGTAGCAAATTTTTACTGCAATCAATCCAGGTGATTCTAGGGTTAGATGAAAAGTCCAGCTCATTTAATTGATTATCTTTACAATCTAGCCCCGTTAGGTTTGGTACATGATTGAGACTTAGTTTTGAAATATTATTATCTTTACAATCTAACCAAACCAATGAAGGAACTTTGAGCAAACTAAGTTCTTTTAAATTATTTAGGCTACAATCTAAATAGTTGAGATTAGACATTCCCTCCAAATCAAGCTGTTCGAGATTAAGGCCGGCACATGAAAGGTGCTTTATATTCGGGCGTCTTATAAAATCAAGATCATATAAATTTTTATTCTGGCTAATATTTAATTCTTCAAGTGAGTTTAGTGGATCGAGGTTTAGTGATTCAATTTGATTTCCGTTGCATCTTAATGTTCTTAAATTCCTACAATTATCTACATTTAGTTCTTTGATATTGTTGTCTGCACAATCAATTAAGACAAGACTGGATGCTTCAGAGACGTCAATAGACGAAAGTTGATTTTCAAAACAATAAAGCTTTTGGAGAGCTGGTAGATTGAAAGCAAGCTCGGGAGTAGATGGACTATTTTTTAGCCCTATAGTGCTTATGGATAACTCTTCAAGCCAACCAAAGTGCTCGATCGGTAAAAGCTCAAAGTCCCAGACAAGAGAGACTATAGCAGTCCCTCTAATTTCAAACTTGATGGTCTCGCCGTCGAAGACCTGTAGTTCGCTATCTTCAAGTCGCTCGATTATTTGTTCTGGGTCAGCATTGATATTTCTAGCCCAGCATAGTATCTGTTGATAATCTTGGACCCGAAGTTCATAGCCACATAAGTTGAAAGTGGGATTATCTTGTAGACTCACCTTTATCGCCTTTGTATATATATATTTAAATAGTTTAAAACATATCTAGACTAATTGTAAGAATGCTACTTATTAAGTTATTTTAATGGTGAGAGAAATATAACTAAAGTGCTTTTATTGTTCTGAGCTCAACTTTTGCGCAAGGCCACTGTTGACTATTTGGCTAAAAATTAAATGCAGGCAAGGATTTGCTAACAAAAGTTTTCGTAAAATCGTTTGGTCCCAAGAAATCACATTAGTTTCTTCCGTAGATGATACATCAGCCGAGGCCTGTGAACCTGACATGAACGAAATCTCACCAATAAATGATCCAGCATGCAATGTTGATAAGATTTTACCTTTTTGTCTAATTTTAACTGATCCCGATATGATCAGTCTTAATTCAGGAGCATCCTGTTCTGTAGTGATTATTTGCGTTGCTTTTGGAAAAGTCTCACGAGTGCTTAGCTTAATCGGTTTTTTAAATTGACTCAAAGATAATTGTTTAAAAAAAGATTGCGTGTCTCCAGTTCTTTATCTGAAAAGTCTGTCATTTGCAACTCAAATAAAGTGTTAACTGTCTAGTATATGTTAATAATGATAAAAATTGACAGCCAGAATATGACAAGCCATAAAGGCTCTGATGCAGCAAAAAAATTATAAACTATACCTAAGAAGCTGGAGAAAATAGCAACTACTCTTAGCAGGATTATATCTTTCATTAAGAAGGAAAATGCCGCTGCGACAAAGGACAGGTGTCCTATCACTATTACTCCCGCACTGTCTAAATTTTGCTCCCTGACTTAACTAAATTTTAATATTTGATTTTAATTCCAGTAGCTTATTTTCAATAGCAGAATATAATTTGTCTGGCGATTTTTTCTCACAAGAATAAAGTGAAACACCATTGGCCTCAATAGATAGATTGAGATTGACTCGGTTAATTTTAATAAGAAAATTATTGTTTGGAGAAAAATGAGAAAAAATCAAATTTGTTAGACTTGCCTCTGTTAAAACTCCCCAAAAAGACAGGTCTTTAACCTTTGTTGATTTATTAAATGTTTTTGAATGCCAGGGTTCCTCAAAAATTGCATGAGGCTGTCTGCCTGCAAGTCTTCCTTTGACCATAAACCATCTTTCAATATTTTCAAATTCTATATGAGTGCATCTCAAACTGTAGAAATCAAAAATTTTTTTTTCATAAAAACTATAGTAACCAGTTATAATAATTGCTGACGCAAAAAATATAGCTGCTAATATTCGTACCATGCTATTTCCCTTCGTTTATATTATCAATAAAATGTATAATTTTTTCTACATCTTCTTTTTTTCCTAGCGTTCGATAGTATCCCTTGACCATTTCGTGGAAATTTATAGTACTTGAAATTTGATTAAATTCTAAAAGTTTTTTTAAGTAGTTTTTAATATTGTTAAAGGCTTCAAGCGAAGGAGGTTTTTTTAAAAATAGCTCTGAATAGACCAAGTCAAATCTGATTAGGGTAACAAAAAATTTCCAATCCGGTGTAGTTGGGATATTACCTAATAAGTATTCTCGCCCTTCCAAGATGGAATCTAATTTGATTAATGCACGGTTAAAATTTCTTTCTGCAATTTCTTTTTCTAAGTCACTTTCGGATAGAAGACATTTATATATACCGTCATTAATTCGCTTTGAAATAAATTTATCTAATCTTTTCTGTTCGGCCTGATGATTTTTTGAGTAAAAAGAGTAATGCTTTTGTTCATTGATTTGATTAAACTCAGTCTCGAACATATATAAGATGTCTGACGAATTATTGTTGACGATTTTTTTGTTTTGCGTATCCCAAAGAACAGGTATTGTAACCCTTCCTGTGTATTTGTTATTGCTGTGGATATATAGTTCGTAAAGGTGGTCTGCTTTGATTTCTGGATCTGGCGCTTTTTTTGAAAATCGCCATGATCTGGGCCCCATGATAGAATCTAAATAAACTATTCCAATTGTTGACTCAAGGTTTTTAAGCAGTCGCGCAATTATAACTAAATGGGACCAAGGGCATGTATGATTGACGTAGAGGATATATCTTTTTTTTTCAGGCTTTAAATCAGGGTTTTGTTTGCTTATAAAGTTTTTAAAACCTCCAGAGAAACGAATATTTTGGCTATTTCTTCTTAATTTGTTCGGCTCATTGTCTGTCCATTGCCCCTTTAGAATCAAACCCATGAGCCATCTTAGCCTTCTTTGTTCCTATTCTTTAAAGTAAGTATTGCTTTAAACACTTCGTTATTATTTTTATCAAAAAAGTGTATCGGTATTTTGTCGTCGTGGTTTAGCTTATCTCTTGGCCAAAAAAGCATTAAGTGAATTCCGCCTGGTTCTAATTTGATTTCATCATTAGCTCGTATTTTAAGTTTTTCAAGTTTCTGCATTGATGTCTTACCGGATTTTGTGACGGATTGGTGTAATTCCACTTTTTTAAAATTGTTACTTTTTACAGTGTATATTTCAAAATCTTTGTTACTTTCATTGTAAATAGTTAGGTAACCTGCTGAAGGTAAGTCAATATCCGGTAAAAATTTTATTACATTAGCTTGAAGAGAAAAGCAACTCAAATATAAGGTTGCCACTAATATTATTATGACTGATTTTCTTTTTTTCATTTATTTTGGAGTCACTTTTTTCATGCTATATTTGTTTATTTGTTCCATTATCTAAAAAATTTGTTATGAGGAGTATATATGTCAAACTTAGAACAAGCAAAGCTTGAGGCACTACAAAAGCAACTAGTTGGCAATATTGGCGGGGCTGTGGGACTTCTAATGGCCTACATAGGAGATCAAGCAGGTGTTTACAAAGTACTTGAAGAAACTGGACCGTGTACTAGTTCTGAATTAGCAGTTAAATCTAAAATTGATTTAAGGTATTTAACTGAGTGGCTTTCTTCAAATGCTGCTTTGGGTTACATCAATTATGATGAAAAAACAAACGAGTTTTTTTTAACGCCGGAACAAGCTGCAATTTTTTGCAAGGAAGGCGAGCCAACTTGTATGCAAGGTTTCTTCCAAGCTATAGTGAGTCAATTTGAAACGTGTGATAAAGCAGTAGAAACGTTCATTTCTGGAAAAGGGAGAGCGTGGGGAGAACATTCATCATGCCTTTTTTGTGGTACGGATAGGTTTTTTAAATCGGGATATGAAGCTAATCTTTTGTCAAATTGGATACCATCTCTTGATGGAATTGACGATAGACTCAAAGATGGGGGTAAAATAGCGGATATAGGTTGCGGTCATGGATCCTCAACACGACTACTCGCGAGGAATTATCCGAATAGTGAGGTTTTTGGTTTTGATTTTCATGCTCCCTCTATTGAATTGGCCTCGCAATTAGCAAAAGACGAAGAGCTAAACAATGTAGTATTTTTACAATCTGATGCAAAAAATATTTCGCAAACCGGGTTTGACTTGGTTTGTATATTTGACGCTTTGCATGATATGGGTGATCCTGTAGGAGTTTCTAAAAGAATACATAATATACTTGTTGAAAATGGGACATTCATGGTGGTTGAACCAATCTCAGGAAATTCATTAGGAGAGAATCTTAATTTATTATCTGGAATCTTTTATGGAATATCCACCACTATTTGTGTACCTACATCGAGAGCCCAAGAAGTTGGTCTTTGCTTAGGAGCTCAAGCAGGGCAAACGAAATTGACTGAAATTCTTATTGAAGGAAACTTCTCGAGCGTTAAAAGAGTTAGCGAAACCGCAACTAACATGGTGCTAGAAGCAAAAAAATAAAAGGATTAATGAACAAAATGATTAACAAAATGAATATAAAGAAAATAAGTTTTTGTTTCTTAATTTTATACTTTTTTTCTGTTATTCAAGTGAATTCAGAAGAGGAAGTAGTAATTACTGCTACTCGGGCAAACTCTAAATTAAGCGAAATTCCTTTCAGTGTTAATACTATTAATAAAGACCAAATTGAAAAAGGACAATACCTGAACTTAGATGAATCTTTAAATCAAGTGCCTGGTTTATATTTTTCTAACAGATATAATTATTCACGCGATCTAAGAATGTCTATCCGCGGTTTCGGCGCTAGATCGAATTTCGGTATTAGAGGCATTCAAGTTTTTATAGATGGTATACCGTCAACAACACCTGATGGTCAGACTGTTCTAGATGATCTAGATCTGTCTATTGTTAACCAGATCGAGATATTAAGAGGTACTTCGTCTGCCCTTTATGGCTCATCTTCTGGAGGAGTCGTAAATATTATTACTGAAAGTGGAATCGATTA
>MDTD01038801.1_pt1 | contig 13720 bp, 13 predicted proteins | sample 811221 | NCBI WGS metagenome assembly MDTD01 (sample SAMN05326646, study PRJNA326480) | marine metagenome | isolation source: seawater | place: Pacific Ocean: South West | collected 2011
AGTTGCTTGAGGCTTTGGCGCAGATCGATGATATGAATGCCACTCTTGACTCCATAGATGTAGGGAGCCATGTTGGGGTTCCAGCGCTTGGTCTGGTGTCCGAAGTGAACGCCTGCTTCTAGAAATTGCCGCATTGAAATTACAGCCATGATGTCTCCATGATTGATGATGGCTTGTTGTTCTGATGCCTGCCTGAATCAGGTCAGGGAAAGAGGATCGAAATTCACCAAAATAATTGGTGAAATGAAAAACAAAACTTTAATTTTTAAGGAAATTTAACCGTTTTTGCAAGTTCCTTTTCAGACATTTCTTTAGAGCTTTTAAGCTATTGATTTGGATTCTGATAAGATTCACCAAGACTTGGATAATTTAAACTGCGGACGTCATCAACCCAGTCGTTCACCGCTGCCAAGGCAGTCTTTTGTAGTTGGGCGTACTGGCGAACAAAAGAAGGCATCCTTCCGGTAGTCATTCCGAGCAAATCGTGAAGCACAAGCACTTGAACATCTACTCCTAGACCAGAACCAATTCCAATTGTCAACATTTCCACAGATTGAGTAATTAGCTCAGCGACCCCATCCACTATGCACTCTAAAACAATCGCAAAGCACCCAGCGTCTTGCAGACGTTGAGCTTCCTCTAGGAGTCGCTGCTGATCAGGCAATGTTTTACCGTCAATCTTATAGCCGCTTAAATGGACCGACTGGGGCTGGAAACCGATGTGTCCACATACAGGAACTCCCATCGGAGTCAGGTGTCGGATAGTAGTCAGGATCTCGGAAGTAGCTCCTTCCATCTTGAGAGCACCAGCTCCACTGTCTTTGAAGACCCGGATCGACTGCTCCACGTTGAGGGCTACATCCGCTTGTAGACTGCCAAAGGGCATATCTACGAGCACTAGTTTGGTTGTTGCGCAACGTGTTACAATTCTAGCGTGGTAAATGATCTCTTCCAAGGTCACAGGTAGTGTTGAATCATGGCCCTGTACCATTAATCCCAGTGTGTCTCCAACGAGGATCATATCGACTGAAGATTCATCCAGTATGGTAGCGTGAAAAGCATCGTAGCCAGTGAGGCAGGTGAGCTTCTCCTGTCCTTTGTGACGCAGCAGTTTTGGAATCAAGATTTGTTTCATTGTGCTCCTGAATTAGCTTCTCCTGGATGGTTTCGGAATTCTCCGAATAGAGTCCCACCTTCTGGATCAACCTGCATGACCTCAATTCCAAGTTGGGTACCCTTGGGACGGGAACCCGGTAGCTGACAAACTAGACCCAGATCTTCCAACTCGATTTCGATCCGCTGATTCAACTCACGGCGGACACGTACTGCAAACACTTGACCCAGATGTTGCCCTACGTAGCGCAATTTCCAGTAACGTTCAATTTCTCGTTCAGTTCGAGCATAGGAGCGATGGCGCAATTCAATTTCAGACGCCCAGCTCATCAACTGCTGCTCGCTAAAAAGTGCTTGTTGATGCTGCAGTGCGTGTCGGAGTTGCCATTGACAGAGGAGATCCACAAAGCGCCGAATCGGCGAGGTAACCTGCATGTATACCGAACAGCCCAGCCCCGAGTGAGCACCTGGATTGACTGCCAGACGGGCCCCTTCAAGGTTAACATGATCCATCGTCAGTTTTTCACCTTCAGCCGGCTCCTGTGTGATCTCGTAGGGTGCCTGAGTACGAAAGATACCGGGTAGGTGAGCACGTTCTAGCTGCTCTCCAGCGAGGTGATTGACAAGAATCGCCAGCTCTTGCACGAGACTGTTTGCCGGACTTTCCCGGTCTCGTTCAAGCACACGAATATTTTCTGGGTCTGTAATGTCTAACTCAAACTCCTTGCGCTCTACGTCCAAAGCTCCATTTGCCAGCCGAAACTTGCGTTGAGCATCACAACAGTTAAACAGCATTCCCCAGAAAGAATCCTGCTGCTCGACAAATGAGTCAACTTCCTCATAAGTTAAATTCTGTTGTACAACGATTTGCTCGTGCTCGATGCCATGAAGCAGGCAAGTGCCGTCGAGAAACAGTTGTAGATGGAAGCTCATTACTGTTTTGGGAGGGCCAGCTTTTAAAGAGAAGTAATCGTTAGCAAGGTTCTCCGGAAACATCGGGTAAGTATCCTCCACGGTGTAAACTGAGGAGGTTCGTTTTTCTGCCAGTGAAAACAGGGAGTCTTCCGGATCAATATGCTGGGTGAGATCGGCTATGTGAACACTGAGTTCGATACTGCGTTCTGTCCAGCTTTTCACTGAGATTGCATCATCATAGTCCTTGGTTTTGGTAGCATCGACAGTGAAGACAGGGCGTTCTTTCGGTAGGCTTGAGAAATTGACCTGGGCTCGTTGTTGAAGCACTTCAGCTGCCCGCAGTGCTTCTGCTGGAAAATCCAAAGAGACCTGAGCTTTGCGTAGTTGTAGTTCCCCCCAACGAACTGGTTGCCCCGCTTTCTGGAGCAAGCGACGAAGTTGCTGTTCATCAGCTTGTTCGTGGCTAGCACCCAAGCCGATCCAGGGGGCTAATTCCTTCCAATATCCCGAATCTCTGCCGAAGAATAGTAGGGATTTCAACTGTTCAATCCAATCTCGTTGAATCAGAGTTTGCTCTTTAGTATTGGGCCATTTACCTAATTCCAACTCTTCAACCCACCTACGTATATTTGCTTCTCGTTGCTGGCGTGCCAGCTCACGCTCTCGTCTTTGATGAAGTTGTTGCTGCTCTTCATCGGTCAGTGGTGTGTAGATGTTCTGACGGTTGCGGCGAAACCAGTCTTCCGTATTCTGCAACGCCAGCAACAGAGCAATTTGATGAGCTAGTCCTTCTGGTTCTTCAAGAAAATCTTGAGCTATCTCATCAAGAGTCAACTCAGTACCTGGTTCGACCAAGGCATGAATGGTGGGCAGATCAATTTGCACAACTAGGCCTTCTGCCTCCTCCAAGATGCGGGTGAGTTGCTGAAGGGCTACACCCTCTGCGATTTGCTGGCTGGGTCGGGACCAAAGAACTCGGTTTGTTGGTAGGAATTGTTCGCGACCCAAAACAGGCTGCACTACCAGTCGATTCTTCTGAAGTGCTCGGATCCAACCAAATTCTAGTCGGCTGTCTCGTTGATAAGCGCAATAATGATGAATGAGATGATCGGGTTCCATGAAGAAGAATTTTTGAGATCAGGCGATATTGGGCCCATTGTCGGGCGAGTGGGGAACGTTTTGCTCAAGAAGGCAAATGGCACGTGTGTGCTCAGATGCAGGAACCATAACTTTGACAGTTTGACTTCCCAAGGGATGCACTAGAATACTGGCATTGTGTCGGTTAAGTAAGCTCACTGTGATGCCATGCTCTTCCAAGAGAGCTTTCACTAAGTCTGCTTGGGGTAAAAAATTAGTTTCCAGAACCAATTGAAGGCTAGGGACCAAGTTTGGAAATTCTTCCGTTTGTTGTTTGCGCTGCCGGTATGAATTAAGATCAATCACCTTGGAATTAGGATGGGTGGGTGCAGTAAAGAAAGATTTTTCCCAAGGTCTCCAAAGAGTTAATGCACCGGCAAGCGCCCCAACTACGACTAGTAAACTAAGAAGGTCTCGGAAAGGCATAAAGACCAAAAGCACCAGAAAAGCTCCCCCAATGCTGCCCCATAGCTTGGCAGGACTGTCGGGCCAATAGCGAATTGCCCTTATTAACTGAAGTTTCTTAGCAGTTGCATCGAAAAGCTTGACTCCAAATTTGGAGAAGTTAGTTGAATGCATGATTGGCTTTTATGGAATTAGAAAGTTTATACCATGCCTTACCAATCTACCAAGCACGAGAGTTTTTCCGAGAAGACCACTATATAACTACCTGCTTTTAAATTGGTTTTGAACTATGAGAAAGTTTTTGAATGCTGTTATATGAATCATCGGATTTTCGCTGAGTTTCAGATTACTTGGAAGATTCATTGTTATTCACGGATTATTTCTGCCAAAATCAATCTCTTCCGTACAAACTGACTTTGGAGTCTTAATGAAATTCTTACTCCTTCTGATACCACTCTTCATCTCGATTCCCAGTTTTGCAATCTCTGAATCAGCCCCAAGTGAAGGACAGTTGGTGCTGCTGGGGGAAGAATTCAATACAATGCGGCAGATGCGCTATCGTCTCAAGGAACTGCTGGAACAACAGGAATTTGCAAACAAACTAAATCAAGCAGATGATATTTTTGCAGATTTTCAGCAACTTGAACAGTGGCTCACTCAGTTGGATGAACATCCAGAGTCCTTGTCAGAAGTAATGGAAATGCTGGAAGAGTTTGAAAAACGCCTATCCGAACTCTTGAAGCAGCAGCAGTCTATGGCAGAATTCCTTCCCACCCCTCCAGAGCAGTCCAATCAGCCAACTGAGGAAATGGAACTCTCTTCGTTGATGGAACAAGTGCGCCAACTCCTCAAAGAAAATAAGCAAGCAGAAGCGCAAGAACTACTCAACCAAATGCTCTCAGCTTTTCAGCAGCAGCAGGAACAGCTTCAGCAGAGTACCTCTCAATACTATGATGAGAAATATTCTGAAATGATGGATCAGTTCAATCAACTACAGCAACAACTAGCTGAGGCCCTGCGTCAGGAGTCTAAGTTGAGGGAGCAATTGGAGGAGATGATGCGCCAGCAACAAAGCTCGCAGATGAGTCAAGGTCCTACCCCACAGGACCTACAGCATCAACAGCAACAGATTTCTGAAATGATTGAGCAAATGCAGAAAATGCTGGAGAAAATAGCGAATGGTCAATTTTCAATGGACGAATTGGCCCAGATGCTTGCGAATGCAAAACAATCTTCCGAAGAAGCCTCTCAAATGCTGGGAGGTAATCAACCTGGGGACCAGCCTGGTCAGCAGACAGGACAGGAGTCTGGACAGCAACCCGGTCAGCAACCTGGAAAAGGGCAGGGGCCTGGTTTTGGTTCTGGAAGCGGACACGGAATAGCGATGCCTCTCGTGCAACAGACCGAACAATATTTGCAGCAGATGCAAGGACGTATGCAGCAGATGCAAGGACAGATGCAACAACTTACGCGTTCTGGACAACGAATGGCGAACCGCTCTCAAGGTCAGCAGGAAAGACAGTATTGGAGTGAGAAAGGCATCAAGCCACTCAAGTTCGACTATGAATTTCAAGCTTCCCCAGAGTACCGCCAGGCCGTTCAATCAGCTAACCAACAGGAAGCATCACCCACCCCACGTCAGCAGGAATATCTTCGTGAACTGATCCGCTAGTCCGGCTTCTCCTCAATTTCTATGAGTCGTTCGCGAACAATTCCGTAGAATCTTGTCGGCTTTGTTGAACCATCGTAGCGCCAACCCATGTGGATTTGACATCCTGAGCAATACTGAACCGTCCAAGCATAGCCAGCAAACCAAGTGTCCTTCCATACTGAGGGGGAACCATCCCGTAGGTTCTGACACCAACTGAAAGTAAGAATCTCAAAGAGTAGTCCATCCGGATTTGCGAAGTAGTGATTGGGGCTGTCTCCCTGAATCACCAGTAAGCAACTCGCATCACTGACTAGAGTGTGGCAGTTAGCACAAACATAGCGCGAGGGGCTGGGCTTTTCTTGTTGTCTGCCTTCTGTTTTTTTGGTTTCTTCTGGCAGTAAGCCGGGTTGTACAAATAGCATCTGAATTTGATTTACTTTGGGCGACCCTTCCATAGTTGCTGTAGCAAGGTTATGCTACTAACATCCGTCCTATTTTTGCTGATTCTTGCTGACGGCTTGACGGAATTTGAACTTTGCTTTGCTACAGTTGAAGTTTCTGTCGACTCTGCAACGTGGAAGTGCGCATCTCGTTGAGGAAACGGAATGATAATGCCTAACTCTCGGGACCACTCATCGATCTGGAGCCGAATCTCCGTCTCGGAAATCATCCCGAAATTTAAAATTGCATACTAGTATAGCTGAAACATTAGAACGCTGTCCCCAAAATCTGCAAAATGTAAGACTGGAGCTGTTATAGCGAGGACTTTTGGATGCTGTTCGGCCATTGCCAACATCTCTTTACGAATCAATTCGTGTTCGGTTCCATAGGCAACCCCGATATTGATGGCACGACGGACGCTTGGGTCTTTGTAGGACCAGTTTGTGATAGTCTGACCGATGAACTCTGAGTTTGGTATGGTCAATGAGGCATTATCATAGGTCTGTACCAAGGTTTAGCGAACGCTAATTTTTTAAAAAATCAACAGATCTTATTGATTTCAATAACGTTTCCTAATTGGATCGGTCGTTCGAACAGCAGAATCAGCCCACTGGCAAAGTTATTGAAGATATTCCGTAGGCCAAAGCCCAAGCCGATACCCACTGCTTCAAAGGCAACCGCTAAAGAGGCACTGTTCACACCCAAAGCCCCCAAGCGAATAGCAGCCCAATCCCCCAGATGGCATAGGCTCCAATAGTGGCTACAGATTCTTGAGTATCCTCTTCGATGTGACTGTGTGCCATCAGACGTTGCTTGAACAGGTAGCGCCAGAGGAGTACAAACACTCGGGTGATCAGCAAAATCAAGAAGGCGTCGACAAAGCCGATCAGAAATTCTAGGCCACTTACTGTCAATGGTTGATGAATCGCCTCCCAAGTGTGCAGGAGTACTTCTCTCTCAGCACCCCAAGCCAACAAAAGACTTAGACCGGCCAATCCTGCTCCGAATAATCAAGTGATTTTTCCAATCAGCTAACCGGTGGACTGTTGTCCTAGGGTTTGAACATCAACTTCGAATATGTCAGTTTGGAGGGCTTGTGCACCCAAGCGGGCATCCCATTCTTGAAGGCATTTCCAGCAAAGGAAGCCCCAGAATAGGACAATCCCTGTCTTGCTCGGAGAAACTGACCAGTAGAGACTGAGGTAAGAATAGTCAGCAAGCTCTAAAAGTAACTCTCCTCCAACAATTAGTGTTGGGAGTAAACCCAAGACCAGGCTCAAGGTCGTCTGCCTGAGAGCAGGCCAGCGATCTTGAAGCTGCAGCCAACGATGCAGTTGACGTCCCAAATCAACGCTCAAAACCACCACTCCGATACCAAGTACCAATCTGCGAGTAAGTAGCAGCACACTGTTGCAATAACAAATAGCTCAAACTTAGACTACGAATCCGGTGGAGTAGGCGATGTGCCACCGGACGAACTGGCACAAAATTATTATCTTCGAATCGCTCCAGGGCTCGCAGGCATCAGAACATGAAAATCCATAGCACCAGCCTGTTGCGAAAGAGCGTCAGCAATGGATTGAGACTTGCCAGGATCGTACTGTGTTCACATGCCAACAATAGACGGATTGCACCGATTGGCATCAGCGACTGTAACAATAAGTGTAAGGTCCAGTTTTGCAAGATGGGCAGATCAGTTTCTTTGAGCCAGTCTAGGAGGTTGTAATTGGCTTTCCACAAGAGGATCAGGCTAATCACGCATAGGAATGGGAAGGTAACTAGCAAAAACTGACAGCTTTCCCATAATCCTAGGATGCCCTATTGAATTTCTGCAGGTTGGCTCCAGCGATCCATAAGTCGCAGGAATCGTTCTAATTCAGTAGCGATTTCAGTTGGCCCAAGCTTGGCCAGTGAAATCTCCTACTTTTCAAAGAGTATTTCTTGATGGCGTTCCTCCGGGCGCCTCTAAAATTATTCCGGTAATTCTTTGTTCTCACCCTGAGCCGCTTGTAGACGAGTAATCTCTTCTTTTTTGATCGTAAGTAGTTGATCGAGATTTTTTCGGTTGTTTTGTTGCGTCAGACTAATCTCGTCGACGAGTATCAGTAGCGATTTGGAAATACTGGCCTGAGGCCGACTTTTCAACTCGTTAACCTGTCGTTGATAGACTTCTTGGCGAACTTGTGCACAAAGTTGGCGTTTTTCCAGGGGTTGTACGGACTGGGCCTCCTGAGAGACGGCTGTTCTAAGCTCTCAAAGAGCCTGCTGTTACCGAGCTATTCTCTGGCTCAACTCATCAATGGTCGTACTACTAACAAAATGTTACGCAGTGTAGAGGCCTGCAATCGATGGAGACTGAGTTGCTGTGCCAGTCGTTGAGTGTCCATCTGCAACTGACTGAGTTCAAGATTTAGCCGATTGGCGATGCCATCCCCCATCATTTGAGTCTGCTTGAAAGACTCCTGAAGCCTTGATTGGTGCTGTAGACTCTCGTCCGTTTCAGAGATTTGTTGTGCTCTGATGAGTGATGGAGCTATTGATAGAAAAACGATTAATAACCAAAGACATACCCATGCAATGTGAAATACCGACTGGCTAGTCGGTCGAATAGTCATTTGTGATTTTGAGGATTTGAATTCAATCTTGGTGAGCCAGAACTGAAAGTGTATGGGTTAGGAAAGTATTTTGAGATTGAGGCAGAACTAAGAAAATTACAACCAATTTTGCATTCTATGAAAACTTCCTGGGCTGGAGGATGGACTTTTGCAGTAACTGCGGGTATGAGACTGAGTGTTTTACTTATTACCTATTTTCAATTCTGGAGAATTCATGCTGAACCCGACCCCAAAAGACATTCAGGATTTGCAGAAAGAGTTTGAAAACGATGCTCGGGAAAGAGCAAAGGAAATTTCTCAAAGTGAGCAACTCGATAATGAGCTGATTAAAAAGAGAGAAGCTGGTGAGATTGGTGTCAGCCACGGGACCGATAATTATGTCAGCTTCCTGATGATTGGCCTTGCTCTATTTGTATCTTTAATATTGTTACTGGCGACCTTTGGTACTCCTCACGTCTGGCTTTGACAGATTGAGCGAGCTAGAGATGTTTGGTCGACAGACGCTGCTCGTATTTCTCATCGTCCTGTTGTTGTCATCTTGCCATAGTGGCCGATTCTACGACTGGTGCGTTAAGCGTGATTTTCCAAGAGTTTGTGAAAAGTATTTCTGAGTGGTTTGAATGCGTATTGGGATCCTCTGTGCAATTCCTGAAGAGTTGCGACATTTCTCTCCAAGTTCACCGCCTGTGGCTCGATTAGGAGGGAGAGATTATTTTCAAGGGAAGCATGGTTCCCATGAATTGACTTTGGTTGAATCTGGTATTGGTAAGGTCAACTCTGCCGTTGCCTCGACAATGCTAATCCAGCACTTCAGTTGTGAACTACTGATCTTTTCTGGGGTTGCTGGTGGTTTGGACCCAAGTCTGCAGATTGGGGATCTGGTGATCGCGGAAGAATTGTGGCAACACGACTACGGGACCATCATTGACCAAGAGTTGATTGCACATCGAGCTGGTACTCTGCCAATAGGACTTCCAAAGGAAAATCCACCTTTCAGACTGGATGAGAAACTGAAGGTCAAGATCCAGCAAGCTTATCCTGATGCCTACTTTGGCAGAATCCTCTCTGGAGATACTTTTCTCAATTGTAAAGAAACCCGCCAACAACTCTTCGAAAAATTTCAAGCGCAGGCGATAGAAATGGAAGGTGCTGCTATTGCGCAGGTCTCTGAACAATTCGGTATTCGATGTATAATTGTCCGAAGTTTGAGCGATCTCTCTGGGGAAGAAAGCATGGAAGACTTCCCGACGTTTCTGAAAGATGCTGCTGCCAGGAGTTACAAAGTTGTAAACGCCATCCTCAGACTTTTGTAAGCTCCTTCCTCCAAGCTACACACCAAGAGATTTAATCATGTCCTTACCGAATCATCTTGATTCAATTACTAGTTTTCTGGCGATGGAGATCTTTGGGCGCGCTCAGGAACTGGAAAAACAAGGGCATAGCATTCTTCATCTAGAATTTGGAGAGCCAGACGTTTCACCGCCTCCGGTGGTTGGTCAGCGACTCCAACAGGTTGCTAACCAACATTTTAGTTACACCAATACCTGCGGTATTGCGGAGTTACGTGAGGCGGTTGCGCAGCGACACACTCAGCTTTACCAAACCCCAGTACGACCAGAGCAGGTTTTGATCTCGAATGGGACCTCCCCACTACTGTTTCTTGCTCTCCGTTTGATTGCTCCACTTGGTAGTGACATCTTACTCACCGATCCGGGTTACGCCTGTTATGACAACCTGATCTTGATGGCAGGGCTAAACCCAGTGAGAGTACCCTTGAATCTTGAAGATAGATTCCAGCTGAAGTCAGAAGTGGTCCAGCAGTGCCTCACGAAAAATACCAGGGCGATTTTACTGAACTCCCCTATGAATCCAACGGGAACAGTCTTAGACGAAGCTTCCATGCATGCGATTGCAGAGCTTGGCTTGCCGGTTATCTCTGATGAAATCTATCTAGATCTAAGTTATGATGCAGCACCACTTTCGTATTTGCGATTCTCAGAGAATGCTTTGATCCTTCATGGGCTTTCAAAATCCTATGGGATGACGGGCTGGCGGATGGGGTATTTGATTCTACCAGTCGAATGGATGCCGATAGCAATCCGGATGCACCAAAATTTGATGATTTCAGCGAACACTTTGATGCAAGAGGTGGCACTGGCTGTGCTGCAGGATGATGGAGGAGCACTTGAGAGAAATCAGCAGGAGTTCCGGCAGCGTCGAGATATTTTTCTACAAACACTCCGCAACCATGGGCTGGACCCAGGCTATGATCCAAGTGGAGCATTTTATGTTTTCTTCCGCTATCGAAAGGCAATGCCGTCACTAGAGATGGCATTGCAGATTCTGGAAAAAACTGGAGTTGCTTTGACACCAGGAAGTGATTTTGGTCCCGCGGGTGAAGGCTTTTTACGCTTTAGCTATGCCAATGACCCAAGCGTGCTGGTAGAAGCTGTGAGACGTCTGGCTCAGAGTGGTTTGCTTAGCGAATAGTCTTCAAAATAAGGTGAAAAGTACATGAACTAACCGTACTCAGGGCCTGAATTCCTTAAATACGTGCAATTAACCAGGGAGGAGTTTTTCAGGGTTGAAAAGATTCAATGGACCCAGAGATTGCTTGATTTGTCACATCATTTCTGTAGATTTTTGTGTTCATCACGCTTGCGGTGAATTTCACCTATCCCGACGCCCTATGCTTACCGGTGCAAGTTCCCCCCATTTTCAAAGCCCGCCCAATCAAACGATTATTCAACCGCTGAAACTGCTTCAAATCTTCTGCCTTTTTGGTTTGATGTGTCGATGTCGGCCCCGAGTTTGGAGTATGTACTGGGCCACTCAGGAAATAGGCACACAAATATCGGTAGGCCAACCCTTCACAATCTAGCTTGAGAGCCATAGCAGCATAGTAGGCATCATGTCGTGCATCTCAAGGTTTATTTTGTTCTTCATGATCGGTGTCCCAACGGAAGCTTACCCCGCCATTTTAACCAGTCAGATCTCTGCCCGATTACGACTGTTCTTCCACCCAGCGTTGCGTTCCATTGAATTCAAAGAAAAGAGTGGGTTTTTTGGAATAGCCTAGGTTGGAATACTGATTCAGGGCATCCATTTGAACCTTATCCAGTAACTCTGCACGTGCTATCAGTAGCGCGGCTTACATCGCAGAGATAGCCATGTTGGCTGCTCCAGCGAGAGTTTCAAAAGAGCATACAGCGGCAGAGATTGATGTAACCGGCTTGCATCGCTTGCTTTAAAGGAGCGATCGCCTAGTAGTACATTTAATTCCGATAACCACTGCTAAAAGTCTATGTCTTGCAGCTTTTGTTGTAGGAGATTCTCCAGAATGGGTTTACTGTAGAAAGCTAGATTGTCAGTTTATTCACCTCTGGCAGTGGCCATACCAATTCTTCGTAGTTCCCGTCTCGCCATGCCCTTAATCGTAGGTACTCACGGAAAACATCAGGTTTGTAAATCGACTTCCCCAGCAGCATTCGCACGCATTCCTGAATGCCTTCGATAATGGAAGGATGGGGGTGTATCAACTCTGCTAATTCACCAATCCCTTTTTGCATGGATATTAGTAGGGCTACAGCCTGAATAGCACTTGAGGCATGCTCTCCAATAGCACGCATCCCAAGAATTCGCATCTCCTCATCATTCGTTACCACAATCTTGAAAAAGCCTTCGCTGTGGCGCATTGCGATGGCGCGCGGAATGCAGCGGTAATCGAAAGAAGCTACTCGAAAGGGCGCCCCTGCTTTACGAGCCTGTGCTTCATTCATTCCTACTCCAGCAACCTCTGGAGCGAGGAACATAATGGTAGAGATATTTTCGTAGATCAAAGGTCGGTTGGGTTGACCAAAGATTTTTTCCACGGCGTGTCTGCCTTCGAGTTCTCCTACGTTAACAAGGGCGATATCCGCAGTCATGTCACCTACAGCGAAGATGTTGGACAGGTTTGTGGATGTATCATCATCGTCGATGCAGCCTGCTCGATCCAGTCTCACTCCCAATTCACGGGCTCCGGTGTTTTCAATGTTGGGTACCCGACCAATAGAGATCAGTGCACGTTCAACTTGATGGGTTTCTTCACCTTGCGAAGTCCCGATAACGTACTCAACTTCTCCATTAACAATCCTCATAGAGAGTAGAGAGGATTGTCGATGGATCGTCACTCCACTTTGTTCAAGATTACGCTCTATAATTCTGGTCAGATCTTCATCTTCAAAGGGAAGAATACGTTCATCTCGTGCTATCAAGCGGACATCCGTGTTCTTGAAATTTGAGAAAATACTGGCAAATTCACAGCCGATCACCCCAGCCCCAACAATGATTAGACTCTTCGGGAAGGAACGAAGACCACTCATGCCGTCACTGGTCATGATTATGCGCTCGTCTACATCCACATTGGGTAGCATTCGAGGACGGCTACCGGTAGCAATGATGGTGTAGTCTGCATGTACTTCATAGGGTTCAAACTCACCTCGCATTTCGATCTTGTTTGGTGTGAGTAAACGACCACTTCCCTTGACGAAACGGAAGTTTTCTCCATCACGATGAACAATTTGTCGCAAGTGCTCTTCCAACTGAGCAGAACGTTCGTAGACAGCATTATCAACCTCTTCCAAAATACTGCCAAAGGGGATCTGGGGCATTTTCATTCCATAGTTGTCCAACTTATGATGCATGGAGGCAATTTCCTTTGAGAGTTCCCAGAACGTCTTAGAAGAAAGCGCTCCGTTGTAAACACCTGCTCCTCCCAATCGGCTTCTCTCCACGAGAATGACTTTCTTGCCAAAATCAACTGCACGCATTGCTGCAGCATAGCCCGAAGGTCCTCCTCCTAGTACGCACAAGTCGTAATTTTCCATCCCTTTTTCCTTTGCTGATATTGATCAATCTATGTTAACTTTACGAAGTGAATTAATTCAGTTCCTGTGCAGTGCGTAGCAGGTCTGCATAATGTTCTGTTCGACGGATCAGTCGAGCTTGTCCATCTTGCACCAAAACTTCTGCTGGCCGTGGTCGAGAATTATATTGGGAACTCATGGAGAAACCGTAGGCTCCAGCATCAGCAATCACAAGGCAGTCTCCCACAACGGTTTTTGGCAGTTCACGTTGGATATTGCCTTGATCTACGCTGAAAAAGTCACCAGTTTCGCAGACATTTCCCACCACAGCTACTGTCTCGAGTTCATCCTCCATTCGGGAGGCATTCCAGATCCTGTGATATGAACCATACATTGTTGGACGCACCAAGTGATGAAAACCTGAATCAGTGCCAACGAATTGATATTCGGGAGTTTGTTTACGGTTAGTGACGCTCAGCAGCAGAAATCCAGCTGGTCCGACAAGATAACGCCCAGGCTCTAGTTTCATTGAGAGCGGGCGGCCGTATTCCTTGCAGAATTTTTCAAATCTTTCCGTCATCTGTTGGCCCAGTGCA
>MDTD01099462.1_pt1 | contig 13720 bp, 15 predicted proteins | sample 811221 | NCBI WGS metagenome assembly MDTD01 (sample SAMN05326646, study PRJNA326480) | marine metagenome | isolation source: seawater | place: Pacific Ocean: South West | collected 2011
GCTGATTGCTCGGTGTCCGGCAACCCCGCGGCCCAGACCGCACTCGGCCCCATGGTGCTGGCGGCGATCGAGCACAACGAGGCACCGGGCAGACGTCTCGTCGACGACGATCTGGCCGAGTCGTTCCTGCCCGCGCGGTGGCGTTGGCTGGTCCGGTCGGCGCGGGCAGGCGGGGTGCGCCGGGCTCTCACCGCGGCGTCGGAGCGATCGGGTCCCGGGCTGTGGGCCAGCATCGCCTGCCGCAAGCGCTTCATCGACGAACGGTTGTCGGACCCGCTCAACGACGTCGACACCGTCGTCGTCCTGGGTGCCGGACTGGACACCCGGGCCTGCCGGATCGCCCGGCACAGCCAAATGCCGGTGTTCGAGGTCGACCAGCGCGTCAACACCGAGCGCAAAGCGGCGGTCTTACAGCGAGTACTCGGCGCCACGCCCCCGTCGGTGCGGCTCGTCCCGGTCGATTTCGAAACTGAGCCGTTGATGCCGGCGCTGCAGGCGGCGGGCTACCGACAGGGTGAGCGCACGTTCTTCATCTGGGAGGGCGTGACCCAGTACCTGCGTCCCGAGTCCGTGCGCAGCACTCTCGACCAGCTCAGAGACGCCGCCCCGGGAAGCCGGCTCGTCTTCACCTACATCCGGCAGGACTTCGTCGACGGCACCGACCTGCACGGAGCCGAGGCGCTCTACCGTCGATTCCGGCAACGACGGCAGGTGTGGCAGTCGGGCCTGGTCCGGGAAGACGTCGGAGACCTGCTCGACGAGTACGGCTGGCGACTCGTCGAGCAGGCCGGACCGAGCTACTTCCGCGACACCTACATCCGTCCCACCGGCCGCACGCTGTCCGCGTCACCGCTCGAGTGGACGGCGCTGGCGGAGCGCTGACGAAGTCGCGCGATCACGCTCGTGCACACTTTCGACGACGAATGGGTATCCCTGCGGCAGCGGTGGCAGACGATCACCGACAGAAGGCAGCGCCAAGCATGACGATGACCACGACAGGGGCAGAGAACGCGTCGGTGTTGATGGCCCGGAAGCGGCAACCCGCGGCGATTCACGGCGTCGCCGAACGACGGTTCGGCGGTCAGATCCGCCGCCGCGCCGCGCAGACCGCGACCGTCCTGGTCGCCGACGACGAGCCGCGTATCGCCTCGCTGGTGGCGCGCGGACTGGCTGCCCATGGCTTCGCGGTCCGGGTCGTCGCCGACGGCGCAGCGGCGCTGTCTGCGGCGCGCAGCGGCCAGGCCGATCTGCTGGTCATCGACATCGATCTCCCCCGCCTCGATGGCATCGAGGTGGTCCGGCGTCTGCGTGCCCAGGGCGTCGAACTGCCCACCCTGATGCTGCGACCGCGTGGCAGCGCCACCGGGGCCGTCGTCGGAATGGAGGGACAGGCCGACGACTACCTGTGCACCCCGTTCCGATTCGAAGAACTCCTCGTCAAAGTGCGGAGATGGCTGTCGCCGACCGGACGAACCCCCGAACCGACCCAGCTGACCCACGGCGATCTGCGGCTTGATCTGAGCGCGCGACGCGCCCACGTCGGTGACTACTGCGTCGGCCTCTCAGCCCGTGAATGCGCGCTGGCCGCGACGTTCCTCCGCCACCCCGGCGAGGTCCTGACCCGCCAACACCTGCTCAGCACCGTGTGGGGGCATGAGCATGCCGCGAGTTCCAACGTCGTCGACGTCTACGTCCGATATCTGCGGAGCAAACTGGGTGCCCGCCGGTTCGTCTCGGTGCGCGGTCTGGGCTATCGGCTCGAACAACCTGCCCGCTGAAGTAGCCCCGTCAGCCGATCTCGATCACGGTCGGCACGATCATCGGCTGGCGGCGGTAGGTCTCCCCCACCCACTTGCCGACTGTCCGGCGGACGGCTTGAGCGATCCTGGTCGGGTCGGTGATGTTCTGCGAGGCAAGGTTCTCCAGCTCAGCCTCGACCTTGCGAGCTACCGCCTCGAGCGCCTTGGGATCCTCGGAGAAGCCGCGAGACTGCAGGTGCGCAGGCGCCGCGGCTTTCCCGGTGCCGCGCCGGACGACCACGGTGACCGCGACGAAACCCGAGGACAGGATCAGCCGCTCCCCCAGAGTGGCGTCCCCGACATCGCCGGTGATCAAGCCGTCGACGAACATCTTGCCCACCGACAGCGCGCCGGCGATGGTCGCGCGTCCGGCCACCAGGTCCACGCTGACACCGTTCTCGGCCACGACGATGTTGTCCTGTGGCACGCCGGTGCGCGCGGCCAGAGCGGCGTTGGCCCGCAGCATCCGCCAGGTCCCGTGCACGGGCATGACGTTGCGCGGCCGCACGCCGTTGTAGAGGAACGCCAACTCGCCGGCGTAGGCGTGACCGGAGACGTGGACGCGCGCCTGCTGATTGGTGACGACCCGGGCGCCGATCTTGGCCAATGAATCGATCACGCCGTACACGGCTTCCTCGTTGCCCGGGATCAACGACGAGGACAAGATGATCAGGTCACCGTCCGTCAGCGTGATGCTGCGGTGCTCACCCCGCGACATTCGCGACAGGGCCGCCATCGGCTCGCCCTGGGTGCCGGTGGTGATCAGCACGACACGGTCGGCCGGCATCATCTCAGCGGCGGCGATGTCGAGCACATCCTCGTCGGCGACGTCGAGATAACCCAGCTCCCGCGCGATGCCCATGTTCCGCACCATCGAGCGTCCGACGAACGACACGCGCCGTCCGAGCGCCACGGCCGCATCGATGATCTGCTGTACCCGGTAGACGTTGGAGGCGAAGCACGCGACGATGACGCGGCCCTCGGCGCCGCGGATCAAGCGGTGCAGCGCCGGGCCGATCTCGCTTTCCGAAGGTCCGACACCGGGGATGTCGGCGTTCGTGGAGTCACACAGGAACAGGTCCACTCCGGCGTCACCCAGCCGCGACATCCCGGGCAGGTCGGTGGGTCTGCCATCCAGTGGCATCTGGTCGAGCTTGATGTCCCCGGTGTGCAGCACCGTGCCGGCACCGGTGTGGATCGCGATGGCAAGGCAGCCGGGGATGGAATGGTTGACGGCGAAGTACTGGCATTCGAAGACGCCGTGCTCGGAGCGCTGTCCCTCGGAGACTTCGACCAGCACCGGCTTGAGGCGGTGCTCGCGGCACTTCGCCGCCACCAGTGCGAGCGTGAACTTCGACCCGACAATCGGAATGTCGGCGCGCAACTTGAGCAGAAACGGGATCGCACCGATGTGGTCCTCGTGCGCGTGGGTGACGACGACCGCCTCGATCTCGTCGAGGCGGTGCTCGATGTGACGCAGATCGGGCAGGATCAGGTCGACGCCCGGTTCGTCGTGCGTCGGGAACAGCACTCCGCAGTCGACGATCAACAGCCGTCCCAGATGCTCGAAAACGGTCATGTTGCGACCGATCTCGTTGATACCGCCCAACGCGGTGACGCGCAGGCCGCCTGAGGCCAGGGGCTCCGGTGGGGTGAGCGCTGAATCCACTAGCGGCCCACTACCTCAGCACCGCGGCAGCGCGCATGTCGGCGGCCAGCGCCTCGATCTGTTCGGCGTTGGCCGGCATCTGGGGCAGGCGCGGGTCACCGGCCTCGAAGCCCTGTAGTCGCAGGCCCTCCTTGGCGAGCGTGACGCCGCCGAGGCGCATCTGTGCCCCGCACAGCGGACCCAGCGTGACGCTGATCTTGCGCGCGGTGGCGACGTCGCCGGAGTGGAACGCGGTCATCATGTCGCGCAGCTGACTGGTCGCCACGTGTCCCCACACACTGACGAACCCGACGGCGCCCATTGCCAGCCACGGCAGATTCAGCGAGTCGTCGCCGGAGTAATAGGCCAGCCCGGTCTCGGCGATGATCTGTGCGCCGCCGTGCAGGTCAGCCTTCGCGTCCTTGACCGCGACGATGTTGGGGTGCTGGGCCAGCGCCCGCAGTGTGTCCCAGGCGATCGGCACCACCGAGCGCGGCGGGATGTCGTAGAGAACCATCGGCAGGTCGGTGCTGTCGGCGACCGCGGTGAAATGGGCCAGCAGCCCGGACTGCGGCGGCCGCGAGTAGTAGGGGGTGACCACGAGCAGCCCGTGGGCACCCTCGGCGGCGCACGCCTTGGCCAGGTGCATGCTGTGCGCGGTGTCGTAGCTGCCGGCTCCGGCGATGATGCGGGCCCGGTCCCCGACCGCTTCGAGCACGGCACGCAGCAACGCGATCTTCTCGTCGTCGGTGGTGGTGGGGGATTCACCCGTGGTCCCGGACAACACCAGCCCGTCGCAGCCCTGGTCGATGAGGTGGGTGGCCAGCCGGGCGGCGGCAGCAGTGTCAAGCGTGCCGTCGGGCTTGAACGGAGTAACCATGGCGGTCAGCAACGTGCCCAAACGGGCGGGGGCGTCGAATCCGCTGGTACTCACGGGCAACTAGGTTACCTGCTCAACCCGCGTGCTCACGAATGCCTTTGGGCTGCGCCTCCGTGTCTGCCGGGTCGGCTACGCCTCCGTGCCAGCCGGGTCGGCTACGCCTCCGTGTCTGCAGGGTCGGCTGCGCCTCCGTGCCAGCCGGGTCGGCTACGCCTCCGTCGCCAGGGGGCTCGTCGCGACCTCGGTGCCGTCGGCGAGTTCAGTGATCTCGAAGTCGGAGAAGACCTGGGGGGCGAGATCGATGAGCTGACGCAGGCAGGTGATCGCCAATCGCCTGATCTCCACGTCGGCGTGCTCGCTGGCTCGCATCGCGATGAAGTGCCGCCAGGCCCGGTAGTTGCCGGTGACGACGATGCGCGACTCGGTGGCGTTCGGCAGTACGGCCCGGGCGGCCTGGCGGGCCTGTTTTCGGCGCAGCACCGCGGCCCGCTCACCAGGCTGATCGGCCATGAACTTGGTTTCCAGACGGGCCAGCAGCTCGATGTAGGCTGCCCGGCTGGCATCCGCAGCAGCGGACAGGATCTCCACCAGTTCGGGGTCGTCATCGACGCCGGGCGGTGCCACCACCTCGGCCTGGTCGTCAGGCACGTAACGCTGGGACAACTGTGAAAACGAGAAATGCCGGTGCCGAACCAGCTCGTGGGTGCACGACCGCGAGATGCCGGTGATGTAGAACGTCACCGAGGCGTGCTCGAGTGCCGCGAAGTGACCGACGTCGATGATGTGGCGCAGGTACGAGGCGTTGGTCGCCGTCCGCGGATTGGGCTTCGACCAGCTCTGATAGCAGGCTCGCCCAGCGAACTCGACCAGCGCCGGGCCCCCGTGGGCATCGGTCTCCCAGGGGACGTCGGGCGGCGGGCAGAATTCCGTTCTGGCGATCAGCTGCACCCGCAGCGGCGCGATCTCGGCCACGGCGTGAGCCTAACGTGATCACCCCACCAACCTTCGTCGAGACTGCATCAGCGGCGGGGTGCACTCGCACTTTGTCGCCCTGAGCGCAGCCTCGATCGACGTTAAAGTGTTCCATGGCCGCCTCCCCCCTCGCCGCCCGCCTGCTCGATGTGATCGAGGACGACATCCTGCCGCTGACGGAGCGCGGGGTGGCCGCGGGCAACAAGGTGTTCGGGGCGGCCCTGCTCGCCAAGACCGACCTGTCGGTGGTCATCGCCGGAACCAACGACGAGACCGCCAACCCGCTGTGGCATGGCGAGGTGAACACCCTGAGGCAGTTCTACGAGTTGCCGCAGCGCCCCGCCACCAAAGATCTGCTGTTCCTGAGCACCCATGAGCCGTGCACATTGTGCATGTCGGCGATCACCTGGGCCGGGTTCGACAATTACCACTACTTCTACAGCCACGAGGACTCGCGGGACAGCTTCGCCATCCCGCACGACCTGAAGATCCTCAAGGAGCTGTTCGGCCTCGACCCGGGTGGTTACCGCCGCAGCAACGAGTTCTGGACCGCCTACGCGATCGGCGACCTGATCGACGCAGAATCCGAGCCGCAGCGACAGAGGTTGCTCGCCCAGCGCGACCGCATCCGCGGCCGCTATGACGCCCTGTCGCATCGCTATCAGCAGCACAAGGGCGACAACGAGATTCCGCTCGGCTAGCCATTACCCTGCGACTCGTCCAGCGGGCAGTGCTCGACGCGATCGCCGCCGGCGCGCTTGGCGGTGTACATCGCCGAATCGGCCATCCTGATCAGGCGGTCGACGAACTCCGTCGCCACCACCACAACGTGCGGCCCCACGACCGCACTGCAGGTACCCAGGCTGGCGGTGACGCCGAACGGTGTCGAGGCGATGCCCTGCCGGATGCGTTCGACGATCGCCCGGTGACGGGCGACGAAGTCGGTGTCGGCGATGACGAATTCTTCGCCGCCCAGACGTGCGATCGCGGCGCCCGCGTCGCAGCTCTCCCTCAGCACGGCCGCGACACTGACCAACGCCTGATCACCGACCGCATGTCCCTGGGAGTCGTTGAGCCGCTTGAAGTTGTCGAGGTCCACCATCGTCACGTTCAACCGCCTGCGCAGACTCGGCGGCTGTGCCGCGATGAGCTCTGCGACGGCATTGGAGAAGGACCGGCGGTTCAGCAGACCGGTGAGCGGGTCGCGGTCGGAGTTACGCAGGTCGATACGCAGCGAATGCACCAGGGAGAAAATCCCGAACGGAATTCCGACATTCAGCGCCGTCACGATCAGCGCCGCAGCGACGGTCAGCGCCACATCGCCGGTGTCGATCATCAACCGGGCCGCGGCGACGGCAGCGCACGCCATGCCCAGGGCGAGGTTGGCCAGCACATGGCCGATCGCGTGGAAATACGCCAGGAATCCGCCGATCACCGCGAACACGGTGCAGCCCATCAACGCGCCGTAGGCGCTGGACAGCGACAGGCATGTCGCGGCGATACACGCGCTGCAGATGACGTTGTAGGCCAATGAAACTCGACGGCTCGGCCATGTGAACAACCACACCAGTGAGGCGCTGCCGGCCCCAGCCGCCGCGGCCACCGCCACCCCTGCGGCCAGCGGGGTGTCCGGCCCCACCGGACTTCCCAGCATGACCAACGGCACCGCCGCCAGGCAGATGGTGAAGACGAACGTTGCGATCCGCCATTGCGTCTGCAGTCCCCGGTCCAGCAGGTATGCACCGAACCAGTCGAACTGGTCGGCCTGCCGCCACAGCGTTGCCATGCCGGACCGGTCGGGACGCTACTGCGGGTTCGCGGCGACGAACTGGACGACGGCCTCCGCGAGTTCGACGCCCTTGTCCTCCTGGAGGAAGTGCCCGGCCTCGGTGATGGTCACGTGCGTCTGGCCCTCGGCACCCCGAATCTGCTTACGTAACAACGGCTCCGCGGCCCGGGTCATCGGATCGGAGTCAGAGAACGCGCACAGGAACGGCTTGTCGAATGTTCGGAGGACCTCCCACGCGGCCCGGTTCGCCGCGGAGGCCGGGTCGTCAGGACGCGTCGGCACCAGCATCGGGAAGTGGCGCGCACCGGCCTTGAAGGATTCGTCGGGAAACGGTGCGTCGTAGGCCGCGGCGATCTCGGGTGTGAGCTTTCCCACGCAGGCGCCGCCGATGATCTTGCCGACCGGGAAGTCCGGTGACTCCTGGCTGAACTTCCGCCACGCCAGGAAGGCCTCTCCCGGATCGAGATCACCGGTGGGCAGCACGGTGTTGGCCGCGACGACACGGGCGAACCGCTCCGGGTGTTCGCCGACCAGGCGCAAGCCGATGAGCCCGCCCCAGTCCTGGCACACCAGCGTGATGTCGGTCAGTCCGATCGCTTCGATGGCTGCCCATGTCCAGTCGACGTGTGCCTGGTAGGTGTAGTCCTCGCGCCGGGTCGGCTTGTCACTGCGGCCGAATCCGATGAGGTCGATGGCGACCGCACGCAACCCGGCTCGGGTCAGAACCGGGATCATCCGCCGGTACAGGTAGCTCCACGACGGCTCGCCGTGCAGCAACAGCACGACCTCGCCGTCCGGCGGCCCCTCGTCCAGGTAGTGCATTCGCAGCCCGTCGACCTCGACATAGTGCGGCGCGAACGGAAAATCCGGCAGATCGGCGAATCGCTCATCGGGCGTGCGGAGGAAGTCCACGGTTCGGCTCCTTTGCTGAGGCAACGAATACGCTACTCGGTCACAGCGGACTGTCCACCGCACGTCGCAACGCCGGCGAGAGGTCGCCGCGCGCTGCGACGGTCACCGCCTCCAGCCCGAGCCACGAGGCCATCGAGAACAGTTCCCGCGCCAGAGGCCCGGCCACCCGCGCGGGATCACACCCGTCCTCGACGAACGCGCCGAGTACCGCCAGCGCACCCGCCGCCCTGTCGGCCTTGAGGTCGACGCGGCCCACCAGGTTCCCGTCGAGCAGGAACGGCCACACGTAGTAGCCGTAGCGCCTCTTCGGAGCGGGCGTGTAGATCTCGATGCGGTAGTGGAACCCACCGAAGAGGCGCTCGACCCGGGGCCGGAAGAAGATCAGCGGGTCGAACGGGCACAGCACCGCCGTGCCTCTGTCCTGGCGCGGGATCACCTGGCCGACACGCAGATAGGCAGGCGCGCTCCACCCCGCGACATCGACGCGCTCGAGCTGCCCGGCACCGACCAGATCGGCCAGCGCCGGCTTCACCTGTGCCGCAGCGAGCCGGAAGTAGTCGCGGATGTCGCCTTCGGTGCCCACCCCGAGCGCCGAGGCCGCCCGCAGGCACAGCTCCCGCACCGCGTCGGCCTCGTCCACCTGCCGGTTGAGCACCGCCGGAGGCAACACCCGCTCGGTGAGCTCGTAGTGTCGGGCGAACCCGACCCGCGTCGCGGTTGTCAGCGCCCCCGAGGACCACAACGCCTCGGCCACCCATTTCGTCTCGCTGCGATCCCACCACGGCCCCTTGCGGCCACGTGGTTCGGACTCCAGATAGGCCTCGATCTGGCCCGCGGTGCACGGGCCCAGTTCGGCGACGGCGGCCAGCACTTCCTCGGCGAGCCGCGCGTTCTTCTTGACGATGTCGGTCCCCCACCGACCGTGGCGGTACTGCCGCATCCGCCATCGCAGGAGGGGCCAGTCCTCCACCGCCATCAGCGCGGCCTCGTGCGCCCAGTATTCGATCAGCAACCGCGGCGATCGCGCCGAGTGACTCCAGGCGGCCCGGTCCAGTACGTCGCGATCGTAGGGGCCGAGTCGGCTGAACACCGGTGCGTAGTGGGCCCGCACCGCTACCGACACCGAGTCCAACTGCAGCACCTGCAGCCGCGCGATCAGGCGCTTGAGGTGCGCCCGGGTCACCGGCCCCCGGGGAGCGGGCTCGTGAAAGCCCTGCGCCGCCACCGCCACCCGCCGCGCCTGCGCGGCGGACAGCGTCGTCACGCGCGGATGTAGGTGTAGTACCGGTACCGCAGACCCGACGAACTGTCCTGCCAGTCGCCCGCGGTACCGAACCATGCCTCGTCAAGCAGTGGGGCGAGCACGTCGTCGTCCTCACGGTGGATGTCGATGTCGACCTCGGTGATCTCGCACCGGCCGGCCAGCGGCAACGCCAGCCCGTAGACCTGGGAACCGCCGATCACCCACGCGTCGTCGAGCGGGGCGTCCTCGAGGCTGCTGACCACTTCTGCTCCGTCTGCCACGTAGTCAGCATGCCGGGTGAGTACGACATTCCGGCGGCCCGGCAGCGGCCGGAAGCGCGCAGGCAACGACTCCCAGGTGGTCCTGCCCATGATGACGGTGTGGCCCATGGTCAGCTCCTTGAAGCGAGCCATGTCCTCCGGCACGTGCCAGGGGATGGAGTTGCCCCGCCCGATCACCCCGGATGACGACTGCGCCCAGATCAACGTGAGGTCACTCATACGGCGACGGGCGCCTTGATCGCCGGGTGCGGGTCGTAGTTGATGATGTCAACGTCCTCGTATGTGTAGTCGAAGATCGAATCTCGCGGCGCGAGAACGAGTTCCGGATAGGGCCGCGCCTCGCGGGTCAGCTGCTCGGCGACCTGCTCGCGGTGGTTGTCGTAGATGTGGCAGTCCCCTCCGGTCCAGATGAACTCGCCGACGCCGAGGCCGGCCTGTGCCGCCATCATGTGGGTCAGCAGGGCGTAGCTGGCAATGTTGAACGGCACTCCCAGGAACAGGTCGGCGCTGCGCTGATACAGCTGACAGCTCAAGCGGCCGTCGGCCACGTAGAACTGGAAGAAGGCGTGGCACGGTGGCAGCGCCATCTGGGCGATCTCGCCGACATTCCACGCCGAGACGATGTTGCGCCGTGAGTCCGGATCGGATCGGAGCAACTGCAGCGCGGCACTGATCTGATCGATGTGCTCCCCGGACGGCGTGGGCCACGACCGCCACTGGACCCCATAGATGGGACCGAGATCACCGGTGGGAGAAGCCCATTCGTCCCAAATCGTGACACCGTGTTCCTGCAGCCACCGCACGTTGGAGTCGCCGCGCAGGAACCACAGCAACTCGTACACGATCGACTTGGTGTGCACCTTCTTGGTGGTGATCAGCGGGAAGCCCGCGGTGAGGTCGAAGCGCATCTGATGGCCGAAGACGCTGTGGGTACCTGTGCCGGTGCGATCCGCCTTCGGCGTCCCCGACTCGAGCACCAGACGCAACAGATCTTCGTAGGGGGTGTCGATCGGCACGTGCCCTAGCTTACGTGGACCACCCGGGAGTAGAACGGAACCCATGCCGAGCATCTCCGACACCGTCACCACGGCCGACGGCGCCTGCCCCGTCACACTGCACACCCAGGACGGAGAGGGCCCCTGGCCCGCAGTGGTGATGTACCCGGACGCCGGAGGGGCGCGCCCGACGTTCCGGGCGATGGCCGACAACCTCGCCGGGTACGGCTACGCGGTGCTCGTACCCGACGTGTACTACCGGGAAGGAGACTGGGCGCCGTTCTCGATGGCGACGGTGTTCTCCGACGACGCCGAACGCAAGCGGCTGTTCGCGATGATCTCTTCGGTGACGCCCGAGCGCATGACCACCGACGCCGGCGCGTTCTTCGACTACCTCGACACGCGAGCCGAGGTGCGCGGCCAGGCCTTCGGCACCACCGGATACTGCATGGGCGGTCGAACGTCGCTGGTAGTGGCAGGCCGGTTGCCCGAACGGGTCGCCGCAGCGATGTCCTTTCACGGCGGCGGTCTGGTGGCCGACGATCCGGCCAGCCCCCACCTGCTCGCCGACTCCATCCAGGCCGCCGTCTACGTCGGCGCCGCCCGGGACGACCGGTCGTTCACCACCGAGGACGGCCAGGCTCTCGACAAGGCATTGACCGCAGCCGGTGTGCGGCACACGATCGAGTGGTACCCGGCATTGCACGGTTTCGCGGTCCCCGACAACGCGCCGTACGACGAGGCGGCGGCTCAGCGCCACTGGGAGGCGACCCAGATGTTCTTCGCCGCCCATCTGGGCTGACCGGCTATCCGTGTCGGCCCGTCTTGCCGGCCCGCGCGAATGCATTGCGGACATCGCGCACGATGTAACCGAGCACCGCAATGTTCACCGCGATGAGCACGATGAACATCAGCAACCAGTTGGTGCGGGCATGGTCCACGTGCCACCAGATGATGGTGAACAGCACCGTGGTGACGAGGATCAGCACGTCTTTCCAGCCGCCGAAGCCGGTGTAGCGCGACGCGGCTTCTCGGAGCTCCCGGCTCTTGTCCGTCGCATCGATGAGGCTGTCGATGCGCTGATCGATGCTGCGCTGCAGCCGGGCACGCCGCTCGACTTGCTCTGCGGGGATGCGGTCGAGCAGGTCGAGATCCTTGGTGATGATCGCTCGGATGTCGGGCGGCTTGATGTTTCCCGCGGCGGCGCCCAGCAGCGCGCCTCCGGCGATAGGCGCTCCAGCGAGTGCGATTTCGGCGAGACCGGGCATGAGACTCCTTGGTCGGGCGGTCAGCGAAACTGCGTGGCGCCGACGACCCCGGCGATGGTGAAGAGCACGACCGCGCCAAGGAGCAATGTACCGAGCCAGGTGCGGAAGACTTCCGGATCGCCCTGCGCACAGCATTGGCGGACGGAGCGCTGTCAACCCATCAGATGTGCCGCGACGGTCCCCCCGAGGTTCCAGCACGCTTCGAGGTCGTCCTTGCTCGGCTTGCCCGCAACCACGACGGTGTCGGATGCCTTGACCCACCCCAGACCTGCGGTGATGCCGTCGACAGCCCGTTGCGCGCCCTCGGTTCCCTCATTGCCGTGCAGCCAGAGCCCGAACGGGCGACCCTGTGTGGCATCGAGGATCTGGTAGTACGACGTGTCGAATGCGTGCTTGAGCGCACCGCTGATGTAGCCGAGGTTGGCCGGCGTCCCGAGCACGTAACCGTCGGCGTCGAGCATCTCGGCCGGCGCAACCGTCAGTGCCGGTCGCCGGAGCACCTCGACCCCCTCGATCTCGGGGTCGGTCGCCCCGGCGACGACCGCCTCGAGCATCTCCTGACAGTGCGGCGACGGGGTGTGGTGAATGATCAGCAGGCGGGCCATCAGGTAGAACTCCGCTCCTCCATGTGCACGGCCTTCTTCATGGTTTCGCGAGCACGCGGGCGGTCGCCGGCATAGTCGTACGCGCGTGCCAATCGATACCAGCGGCGCCAGTTGTCCGGGTCGGCCTCGAGTTCGGCGCGCACCGTCGCGAACAGTGCGTCCGCGGCGGCGCGCTGAATGCGGCCCGACGGCATTCTCGGGAGGGCGCTGACGTCGAGTTCGAGCCCTTCGTCCCGGATGATCCGACCCAGACGCTGGTGGGCGAGACCGGCGCGCAGCGTCGCAACCAGGACCCACAAGCCGATGAACGGCAGGATCATCAGGGCCAGTCCCAGTCCGACGGCGGCGGCTTCCCCCGAGGAGATGAACGCCCACGCGATGCGCCACAACAGGAAGAAATAGGCGATGAGCGCGACGCACATGAAGCCGATCAGCAGCTGGATCCGCACCGCGCGTCCGCCCTCGCTCATGACAGATCGAGCAGCGGTTCGATACCGACCGTGAGGCCGGGGAACTCGCGGATCCGGCGGACCGCCAGAAGGACGCCGGGAACGAACGAGGTGCGGTCGATGCTGTCGTGTCGGATCGTCAGCGTCTCACCCTGAGTACCGAACAGCACCTCCTGGTGGGCGACGAGACCGGCCAGCCGGACGGAATGGACGGGGACACCATCGACGTCAGCGCCCCGGGCCCCGTCGAGCCCGGTACTCGTCGCGTCGGGGTTGGGCGGCAGCTCTTTTCGTGCTTCGGCGATCAGCTTCGCGGTCCGCACTGCGGTCCCCGACGGAGCATCGGCCTTGTACGGATGGTGCAGTTCGATGACCTCGACCGACTCGAAGAACCGCGCGGCCTGGGCGGCGAAGTGCATCGACAACACCGCACCGATCGCGAAGTTCGGGGCGATGAGCACGCAGGCGTCGGGCTTGGCGGTCACCCAGCGGCGCACCTGGTCCAACCGTTCATCGGTGAACCCGGTGGTGCCGACGACGGCGTGAATGCCGTTGTCGATGCAGAACTTCAGGTTGTCCATCACCACGCTGGGATGGGTGAAATCGATGACGACCTCGGTGTTCGTCTCCGTGAGCGCCTCGAGCGGGTCGCCGGCGTCGACGCCGGTGGTGAACGTCAGACCTTCCGCGCTCTCGACTCCGGCCACCATGGCGGCGCCGACCTTGCCCTTGGCGCCCAACACTCCGACTCGCATCCCTCAACCCTAACGTCCGCGGTCAGGCTCGCTCGGAGTGACCTCTGAAATCTCTTTTGTCACTGTGGTTTCAATGGTCACAGCGACGGCCGGACCTGTCGGAGCATCGAACTAATGTTCGATA
>MDTD01108739.1_pt1 | contig 13719 bp, 8 predicted proteins | sample 811221 | NCBI WGS metagenome assembly MDTD01 (sample SAMN05326646, study PRJNA326480) | marine metagenome | isolation source: seawater | place: Pacific Ocean: South West | collected 2011
AATATAATGAAACAAAAAAATGTAAAAAAGAAGGTTGTAATATTGATATACCTCATGACGATAGATTTGAATACTGTTCCAAACATTTAATTTTGAAAAGTTTTAAACACTGGTTAAATAATAGATATCAAAATGAACTAGAATGGAATGAAGAAATACCTATTGATATCCATTAGACTAATATTTCAAGAGAGCCAAAAAACTCTTTAAAAAGTTCAGTGTAATATGGTTTGAGTTCTTCCAAATCAAGTGGTTTATCACTTTTAGTGTAAAGATCATATTGATTAAATTTTTTTAACCATGGCTTCATTTTTTTATCTTTTAAATTTTCAAAATGTGAGTATTCGTTTTCTTTATGCCATAAGTAAAGAGAATGGAATCTAATTATATATAAAGCTTCTTCTGGAAGTGTGTGTTTATTCTCTAATAAAACGCGATACAAGAACTCGTCGTGTCCCCAAGAGATTTTAGTATTATTTAATCCACAACAAGGTGTATAAAAGCCATAGGCATCTTTATTGCTACATTCTGAATTAAGATTATTAAATTCCGGGAAGATAATAGTATTGGGAATTTCACAACCTAATATAAAGGTATCTCCTACAATAGCCCATTGTTTTTCTAAACTAAGACCAAACTCATCTTCATTATCTATGAAAGCTTGTATTTTTCCTAAGTCGTGTATTAAACACACTAATTGAAACCATCTAGGTTCATTATTTTTCCTTGCTTCCTGTGCTGATTGGAACATATGTTGTGAGTTAGGTAAAGAGATATCCGGATCACTTATATCAACAAATGTATTGAGTTTATCCATAATATCCCAGAAGTTGTATTTTATTCTTTCTCGTTGGTTAAAATTACTTAGAATGTATTCGTATAAAATAGTATTTTGATAAAGTCTGGCTAGTCTATAATTTTCTTTTATATTGTTTTCTACAACAGAATAATTTCTAAATTCTGTATCGTTCATTTTAATTTATAGAAATAAAATAGATATTTGTTTAAAATTAATAAAAAAATAAAAAGATAAATTATTAATGTTTAATAAAAAAACATTTCTAGAAGAAATAGATAAAAATTTTTTAGAATTTACAGAAGAACAAATAGAAGAAATTAAATTTAGCGATACATGTGTGTCAATGATAAGAAAAATAATTTATATACTTAATACTTGTAATGACCAAAGTAAGATTAATTTTTTTAATAAGATGATAATTATACATCTATCAGGATCAAGTAGTTCTTATACTAATTGCCATAATTTTATTATAGGAGCTGATAATTATATTTGGTCATACATTTTGGATAATTTTGATGATGATAAAATACATTCATTGATTGTAGTAATTTATCTTACATTAAACCGCGAGTTAGTAAGTGTGGAATATATGTTGAAAATTTATAAAATTATGTTTGCGGATAGAAGAATGTGCGATTATTTGATTGAAACTGAATTATTTTTTAACGAAGAAAGTAATAGTTATAGTAATTGTTATAAAACTTTTATGGGGTTACTTCTTTGTAAGATTGCTTATTCTAAAACAAATTATGATTCAAGAGTTCAAAAAGTAGTAGAATTATTTTATATAATTTTAAAAAATAAGCCCGGAAGACCTAGATTTATGTCTTGGTTAGTGGGTTTAATTAATTGTGGTAAAAATTTTATAAATAATTATATATATCTGGAAGATTTTGACAAAGGTATTTTGCCACCATTTTATTATAAGTTAGTTACTGAAATACTTTTTAAATTATGGGATGATGCCAAGAAATGTAAAATGAAGAATAAGTTAGAAAATATAGATGTAGATTATTTAAAAAAAGAAAATTGTTTGTTAGAATGGGAAGATAAAACTATAAAAGATAATTCTAATACAAAGTTATTTGAAGATTTATTCTTTTATTTAATTCGTTTACAAAATATATATTTCAACAATGTTGAGCATAAAATAGTTGAGTATGAGCATTTTCTAAATGATGCTAACTTAGAACTGAGACAACTACAATTACAAGGTATGAGCTCAAATTTAAAAGAGTTAATAATAAAAAAAATATCAGAATCCCAGTTAGAAGTTGATGAATTAAAATGTGTTTTATATGATGTTAAATTCTGTACATTGCTTAAAATTTTTCAAAAAGACATAGCTATTGTGATTAATAATAATTTAAAAAAAAATGTTGATATTAATAATTGTATTTTAGAAACAAATATTGACCTTATTAACTCTTTAAAAATATTTGAGGATGGATTTTATAATTATAACTATACAAATTTTGAAAATAGTGTAATTTTAATTAATTACAATCATTTGAAAAATCCTTTTATTAGACATAAATATAGCTATTATGGTAGTTATTATATTGTAGACAATACAAGTAGAAATATATGTGATTTAAGATTTAAATTTATTGAAAATAATTTACTAGGTAACTTAATAAAATTTTATATTGATTTAGAGGATTTAGAAGGTGATAATTTTTATGAAAAAAACTTAGCTAGAAATAATATTATAAACTTCATTAATTTTATTTGTCATAAAGAGCCTTATATATATGGAAGTCAATTGAAGAAATTTTCAGAATGTAAAGATTCAAAATATATTCGATTTATTAACTTATTGATAAATGACTTATCGTCACATTTTGATGATACATTTTCTATTTTAAGAGAGATTTATGAAATAGAGAAAAAAGAAATATTTATTTCTATAACTAATAAGGAACTTAATTATCATGATAAGCCGGAACATTTAAATTTATTTAAGAAATATAGGTTGTCAGAAAGCCTTGTAGGTGTATTAAATTTTATGTTTTCTTTTATAGTAATATTATCAGCTAATTGTGTAAATTCATTAATGAGTGATGAGTTAGGAGAGAAATTTTGTAGTCAATTAAATTATTTTCTTAATGAACTAACATGTAAAACTAAAAGAAAGAGTTATAATGTAAAAAATAAGTATGATATAGCTTTTCAGCCTTTAAATATTCTTCAATTTATAGCCAATACTTTTTTAAATTGTATGACAGTTGATAAGTTTGAAAGTTTTATGTCAAAGGATGCGAGAAGTTTTAAAAAAGAAAATATAATATTTACTGCTAATAAATTGTGGTCTAATCACCTTATGACAGAAAAAGATTATAAATCATTAGAGAAAATGGCTATAAATATTGAGTCAAAGATGTTATTGGAAGTAGATAGAGAAGTTCCTGATGAATTCTGTGATCCTTTAATGGCAAGTGAGATAACTGAGCCTGTCTTATTGCCCGGAACAGATACTATTATGGATAAATCAGTCATATCACGTCATTTATTAACTGATTTACATAATCCTTTTAATAGAGAGAATTTAACATTAGAAGAATTAGAAAATTATAACAATACTGAAAGTGTAAAGTTAAAGATAGAAGAATTTAATAGAAAAAAATCTGAATGGGAAAAATCAGTAAATTAATAGTAAAGTTTTTTTTCGATTTCCGTTTCTACTTTATGTTTTATTCTTTCATTTTTTGTTCCATATGATTGGAATAATTGGTAAATTACACCTGATAAAACTAGTAAAATTAAAAATAAAGATATGAAACCTTGAATATAATACATATTATTATTATCAACAGCAATATTATTGTTATTATTGGCCATTTAAATATTTATGAGATATTTTTTTTGATAAATGTTATTCTTTTTATAGACCTACTTAATTCGCTAAACCCCGGTGTATATATGTAATAATCGGGTTTACAATCTTCTTTTTTATACCATCCATATTTAAGCAATTTATCCTCTATAAATAGTTGGCTAAATATCTTTTCTGTATTAACTTTTTTACTTCTCCACGGATAATAATATGTTATATCATTTAAGCTATTAAAACATAATTCATTCTTTAATTTTAGGAATCCGCCATCTTCAAATTCTATTTTATTTTTTTCAGAAAACAGCTCATCGCAATCAATAAAACTTATCATTAGTTTTGTATTTTTAACTAGTGATCTATCTTCTATTTCTCTCATTAAATTATCAAAACCATCTCTTGAATTGAAAGCATAATGGATAGTAAAATTCATTAGAATTACATCATAAATATGATTGCCAAAATTTTCATTAATTTGATTTTTAATATAGTCATCTTTAAAATCCCATTTTTTAGTAAAATCCTGCACAAAAACTCTTTTGTTATTTTGGTCTACCTCTTTGAATCTTTCCTTGATTGCGATATCACTATCTATACCATCTATTTTTTTGTATTTATTATTCCATAGACAACTATTCAAGTAACCGCAACCAATATCAAGAACTCTCATATAATCATGAATTGTTCTGGAATACCACAAATTCCTTAATTTTGTAAATGCTTTTAAATTCTTATTATTATGAAAATTTTGATAATAGGCTGGCTTATTATATTTTTTAATTTCTTTAACTGTCCAAGGTCTTTCATGATATTTCTTGATAATATCTACTATTTCTCTACTATTGGGTTGTGGTTTCTCTGGTCTATAATCTCGTGCAACCCAAGTTCCAAATTCATAATAGCACCTGTAAACTCCATTTTTAATATTTTTCTCAAATGATATATCATATACATTATCATTCTTATCTTTCCATGTGCCATCATAATATAAATCAATAGTCATGTGTTTAGAGGGTTTAAGTTTATAAATATCTTTCTTGTTGAAAGGAATATTAATTATATATCCATCAGTTTTTATAAGATTACTTGCTACGTCTCTTTCATCTTCTATTTGCTGTAAGTTATCTAATATATCAAGAATAATATCAGTATCAAATATTTTCCAAAAAGCTTTTGGCCACCATAGTGTTTTGCCTTTACTGTTTTCATAAAATGATAATATATTGTTAAATTCCTTATCTATTTGTTTCTTATTTTGACTTAGAATATTATTATTTAGAATAAAGTTTTTCTCTACATTTTTTGTAAAGAAATGATTATTTCTTAATTCCAAGAAATCATCAAATGGACAATTTAAATTATTTTCCTTATTTCTTATTCCAAATATGAAATACATATCAAGTTTTTGACAATATTCACCATCAAATACGCAATTTTCTAAATGCTCTGGAATAGGTGGAAATACATTTGACATATCTATATTCTTAGCTGTTACACCATCTATTTTAGGTGTTACTAGTATTTCATTTTTTGAGATTTCTAAAAGTTTTAGTGGTTCAATGTGAACTGGATTGACATAATCTTCTTCCCAATTCATATCAGAAAACATAATTCTTTGACTATTGTAATATTCTTCGCCCCCTTTTTTTAATACAGGAACATTATTGTTGGGTGGTCTATGTTGAATACAGACATTAGTGTCATAAAAAATATTTCTATGTTGTTTCTTGTAATTAAAGTATTTTACTGTTTCTAATCTTCTAACTAATTTGTATAGTTCAAGCCATGGTCTACGATGATTATCAAATATTTTATAGTTATTATAAGAATCAAAATTCTGTTTGAAAAAATCAGGATAACTCAAACCATTAAAAATTGCGGTCTTAAAAAGATTGTCATTGGTTATCCTAGATAATAAATTACTAGGTGAGTTATAGTTAGAGTATTTCATGTTTAAATCTAGACCAGATTGTTTGAGCATTTTGAGTAATCTATCAAAATTTTGACATGATTCCGGAGACCCCCGAGATTTATAAATAAATGATTCAAGTGAACCAATAAGAATTCTTTGTTGTTCTAAATCATTCTTAATATTACTAAGTTTAAATACTATTCTATTTATGATTTTATCTTTATATTTAACTTGGTCAAAGTAACATATTAATATCTCAAAAATTTTCCAGTAATTAAAATCTTCATGTAATACATTTAATAATTTTTCAAATAAATTATATTTTTGACACAGTAATATTTCTCTAATAACTCCCTCAATAAAAGGTATTTTATCCTCAACTTTATTATTAAAGAATTTTGAAAATATCCAAAAAGTAAGTTTAAAATTTTTATCTATAACATTATTTTCAAATATATTTTCTTTTACTTGTTCTCCAAAATTTTTATAAATAATTTTAAGTTTCTGTATCTTTGATTTATCTGATATATTTCTACATGATAAGAATTCATAAGAAATATTTTCATAATAATCTTTTGAATAATATTCTAAAACAGTTTTTAAAATTCTATCATCAGGATTATAAAGAGCAGTACTTATAAAGTCTTCTCTACCAATATTATATTTAAAATTGTCTTTACCTATTACTGAAATTACATAATTTAAAACATCATTTTTACCATATCTAATTAAATCTTTAAGCACCCATGAGGTAAAAATATTCGTGAAGAAATTAAGTTTTTTAATAGCCAGAATATCCTTTAATAGGAATTTACAATGTAATCTTACTACACTTGCTATTAAATTATCAGATAAAACCATACAATGCGTTTCTAATATATAATTGATAATATCTTCCTTAGGGTGGTACTCGCATAATTTATCATAAACTATTTTTAAATTTTCTGATTTGTCATGACTAGTATTTTTAAACTTTTTATAATATTCAAGTGTTTTTTCTAAATACCAATCTTGATTAAGATTACAATCATCATTATAATAGTCAAGATTATCAGGATTTATAACATATCTAATAATTCCTATTGACCATTCTTCATTTAGAGAAAGAAAATATTTAATAACATTACGATGATTATTTATTAATGCGATCTTAAAAATTATATAGCTAATGTCGCTAAAAGAATTTAAATCTTTAAGTTGATCTATCAGGATATTTAGAACATCAATGTCCTTTACATATTTTATTGATGAAATAAAATACTCTTTATCACTTCTTGGTTTTACTATATTATTTCTAATATTATCATGTTGTATTATTTTTATAGTAGTTTCCTTATCTAATTTTACAAAATCGTGCAGAGAATTATTTTTCCAAAAAATAGCCTTCCAGAAAGATATATTATGTCTTTCCATCAAATAAAGCAAATTTTTAACTTTTCCATTTCCAATAATTACAGAGGTAATATTAAGATAGTTATCATCTGTGTTTAAATATAATTCAAAGGATTCGGGATTAAGATAATACCATAAATCCATTAAATATTCATTTGTATAGTAAGTTAAAAGTGCTGGTATAAAAGATTTATTAATGGAAGTATTTTTATTAAATTCAAATAACTTTTTTTCTATTAATTTTTGATTATTACCGTGTTCTATTATTAAATACTCTATGGCTGTTTTATTTTTAAAATAATCCGACATACTTTTAGTTATTTTCTTATAAAGGGGTGTGTTTTTTATTAATTCATCTGGTGGGGTTTCTTCAAGAATTTTATCCATTTAAAATAGGATATTTATCTTATTTTAAATAAATTTTAAATCAATTTTATCTTTATGCCTTAATTCTTCTTATAATTATATCATCTCCTTGTGAAATATGATAAATAAAAGTAAATATAACACAAAATGATATAAATGAGAAAACTCCACCAAGTAAATAACCATAGAATTTTAAGAAAGTTCTTCTCCATGATTCAGAACATTTACATGTTGAGTCTTCAAGTATATTACTGTAACTGTAAAGTAAATAAGCAGCTAAAAAGTTAATTCCAAATGATATAATTCTAATTAGACTTTGAAAGAAATTATTAAACCATAAACCGAATATAATATTAGCGACAAGTACAAATATAGAAAAGATAATTAGAAAATATCCATAATATTTAATATATTTTCTTCTTCTATCATTTGAACAAGAACAATTCTTATCCTCTAATGATTTTATATAGGAAATAAGAATATATCCTACCATTAAAGGTAAAAATAAACTTATAAGTATCATTATCATAAAAGCAATTTGAATATTAAATTTCATACTTAATTATATTATAGAAAATTATTTTCTTCTAGATAAAACTTTTTGTATTTTTATTAATTCTTTATAGTCATTTCCAATAATTAACTTAGCCACTAAAACTAAAAATGAAGTAATACTGAAAAATATGTATACATAACTTTGGTATTGCATCGCATCTCTCACCCATGATTCGGAGCATTTACAACTTTCATCTATTAATTTTTTTGAATATAAAAATAATACTGCTCCATATCCAGCTACAATTAAAATTTGTAAAATTGTAAATAAATTTCCAGATACTAATTTAATCATTTTACCGGTGGGTGTTATCAAAACTGCTAAAATAAAAAGTAACCATGATATTAATATAATATACGAAAAATTCTTAATCATATCTCTTTTTGTATCCTTGGAACACTCGCAATTATTTTTCTCTAAATCATTAACATACTTTATATATCTATAAGATAAGTAGAGCATACCTCCTAATACAGCAAAATATAAAATTAATAAAATTAAAAATAGAAATAATATACCAGCTCTCATTTAATTTAAGTGTAGATTTTTATTTTATTTCAATTAATTTTCTAAAAGTATTTCGGTATTTTTCTTCTTTGCTTATTTTTAAATCTTTACAAGTATCTCTTACTTTTTTAACAGAAATATAAGGTAATATAGGCGCACATTCCCAGAAGTATCTTTTATTAAATGTTTCTATATTATAAATCTCTGGATAATATTCAATTATATCTGAATTAAAATCAACCATTAATTTAGAGTATTCATATGGTAAAAGTTCCTTACTATCAGGAGGTAATACAATTAAAAGTTGTTCGAAGGGCTTAATCTTCATATTATTCTTTATCTCAATATTATTTACATCTGCTAGAAATTTATCCATATATAAGTATAAATCATGAAATGAAGGCGAATGATGATATAAATACGACCACTCCCATGAGATACATTCAAAATTGTAATAATTAAATGTCCAAAATAGACCCTCAAAATAATTATGACACAACTTATCTATTTCGTACCTGGTAGTTGTATCAAAACTAAATATTTTTTGATAATACCTATCTCTCCAACCATCTTCTCCCTGTCTTACATCCCTTTCTAAATTATTATTAATTCTAGGTAGAAAATTTAATAAATCTATGTCCTTTTCATATTGTGAGTCGTAATTTTTATTAGGTGGTTTCCATCGTAAACGTTTCTTATAGTAAGTTTCTAAAATAGAGTCTTCCATCATACCTAAATCTTTAATAATACTCTTTAAAAAATCATGATTAATCTTTTTATTTTTAACACTCACTAAATTACATTTTAACTCTACATAAAATCTAGCATATAAATCTAGAAGTAAATCAAATCCTCCGTTATGTAAATCAACAGCTGGACTATGACTTATAAAATCATTACCTAACAAAAATGATAGGAAAATATAATCATCTATGATCTCATTCTTTTGTTCATCATTTAAATTATATTGCCCTAATCTATCACATACTTCTTCAAGTAAATGTGATTTAAGTCTATCAATTTCAAGGAATAAGAATTTAAAACCATCTACATGAATTTTATTATTAAATTCAACAGTTTCTCTAAGTAAATACATATTTTCTCTCTTAGAAGCTAGACAAAGCATAATTAAATCGGCATCCAAACCATAAATCACATTGCTACCCTTTATATCGTGTTCTTTGATATAGTTGAATATTTTATGTTCACCCTCTCCTGGAACATTTGAATCTGATAAAATTATTTTAAGGTTTTTATTGTCAACATAATTTCTTATATTTTGTAAGGTTTTACCTAACTTATCCATGAATTCTGTGCCAGGAGTAATCGCATTTGTATCCCAAACATCTTTTTCCTCTTTTTCAATATTGTTTTGTTGTTCTATTTTTTTATGTTCTTTTCTTTCATAAAAAGTTTTAAACCTTCTTAGACGTTGCTGATTCATCTTTGATTTCGGAGCAGGTCCATCAACAGCAATAAAAAGCATATTTTGCGGGTTTGAATATTTAAGAAGAAGATTAATGTACGAAATAATATTTTCTATCATTTTCTTTTCAATTATATCCTTCTTATTTTTATTATAACCATCTTTAATAATCTCTCTACAACAATAATGAATTCCACAATTCAAATCAAGGTAGAGATTATCACACGATTTAAGTTGTTTATTTGATGTTAAAATATCATCAAAATTATTTACCAAGTGTCTAAAATAAAGGGGTATTCCCATAAAAAATAATTCTTTAATTTAGATTTAATTAAAAGTTTAAATCAATTTAATTTAAATATTATCAATTTCATCTTCACTCGATTCAACAGGTGGTAAACCAAAGTCTTGAATAGAAATATTATCTTTTGGTTTTTTTTGTATTTTTTTATTTTTAACTTTTTCTTCTGCTTCCTCATCTTCATTATCACCGTCAACAAAATCAAATTCATCATCTTTACATTGGCTTTCTTTATTAAGTAATTTAGAGTCTAATAAATTTTTACGCTTTAATTTCTTATTTTCTTCATCATTATATACATGTAGAACATCTGCCTTATCCTTTTCAAAATCTCTAAGTGAAATAAGTATAATACTTCCCATTTTAGCCCATTGTCTTTTCTTTTTAAGACCTGGACGTAAAATACAAATAATTTCTCTTTCACGTTTTAAGTCTCTGTCATAAAAAAGAGCACTTACTCTACTATTTCCCAGAAGTTTAGTTACAACAGCATATTCTTGTCCCTCTTCACGTTCTAGTAAAGGTTTATTAGGCTGGTCATCAGTTTTATGTTTTTGTTGTTTATATTTTTTCCCCCCAACAGTATTTTTCGGCATTTTTTCAAATAAATAGTAATTCAATTTATGTTAATTAATTTTATTTTTTAAATTTCTTATAATATATTATGAAAGATTTTACTTTCCCAGAAGAAAAATTAATACACTTAAAGAGATTTCAAACAATTGTTAGAAAAAAAATAAAAACAAAGAGAGAGTTAAATCTTGAATTAAACACTATATATAATATAATTTATGGAATGATGTCAAGAATTTATCATAGTTTCCTCTTAGGAATTACAAACCAATATGATTACAATAGTTACATGAGTCAACTAGACGAACATTTAATTATTTTTAAAAAAATAAAAAGGCCTTTGCTTATTAAAGATATCAATAACACTTGTAAAAAGAATGTAAAAAGTACATTAAAGATTTTAAAAAGTAATTTAATAGAATTATCTAATAAAAGTGGGTTACATAATATATTTGATGGAATAAAGTTAGTAATTAATGAAATTGACAAGAAATTTTTAGATAATATGGAATATGAATCCAAAAATCTACTCTACTTTTACCAAAAAGTATTTGTTCCTACAAGTATGGATTTTTACAAAATTAATAAAGAAACACCATTAGAAACTAATGATTTAATAATTTTCAATACTAAATTAGATAAAGAAACTTATGATTTTAAAAATATTAACAAAGCAAAAGGTATCAAATGTTATGAGATACACAAAAAACAAAAGAATTTTATTGAAGATATACAAGGTGCCAGGTTATATGTTCCATTAAAATTTAATAATAATAATTATTACTTTGTATTTAATGGGTATTTTAATGAAGACCCTCTTAATTTATCAAGAGTGGGTGGTTTATTTGAGAAAAAAAATAGGCAAATAAAAGAAATTATAAATAAATTAGAAATAAATGAATATTTTAAAAATGCCTACTTACAGCAAATATCTTTAAGAGATTTTATTATAAGTAGTGTAGATACATTAGCTGATAAATGTATAAATTCATATGAAGAATTACTATTTTTAAAAAAGCAAACTATATCTTCATTAGTTAAAGATTTTTTGGTTTCTGATATAACAAAACAACGGAATATCTTAACATTATTTTTATTAATGAAAGATGATATAGATACACAATACCTGGCATATTTAATGTATGACATGATTACTAATGAATCATATCTTTTAAAACCTCAGCCATTAGCTGAGCAGGTTTATAATAGTTTACACTGGTCAGTGCAGAAATTATTTAAAGTGGCCATTAAAAAAGTCAATAATGATATTTCAAAACTATTAAATTTTAATGAAGATGATATTTCATATGAAAAAAGAATTATGCTTATGAAGACAAACGATATTATAAAATCAAAAGCTATGGATAAATTTAAAGAATATTCAAAGAGCGGAGAATCATCTGCTAAATGTTTACAATATTTAGATGGTATTCTTAAAATTCCTTTTTCAATTTATAAGAAAGAAAAGATATTAACATTTTTATCAGATTTTAAAGGGACATTAAATAACTTTGTTAATAGTAATTTTGAAAGCAAGGTAAATAATCAAGTATGTTGTGATTTTAAAAAAATAGAGCATGTAACATCAAGTGATATTGATAAATTTTTTAATAATTTTAATAATGATATAAAGCCAGAATATTTTGATAATTATGACTTTTCAAAAATATTAAAGAAAATGAAAAAAAATGATTTGAAAGATTTGATAAAACTAATAAATGATGATGGTGAGGGAGACAAAAAAATAGATGAAAATTTAAAGAAAAAAGAATCTATGTTAGAAATATTAAATTTTCTAGATACAAATAATGAATTAGGTAACAAATATAAACTTTATTTAATAAAAAACAAAGATAAAAAACAAAGTACCTTACTTAAAACCCAAAATCATAAAACTAAATTTACTGATCTTAGTAATCAATGGATAAATTATAAAAAAGATTATAGAAATTATTTAAATAGTGTAGATAATATTTTAGATAAAGCAGTTTATCATCAATTAGAAGCCAAGAAACAAATTAAAAGAATAATAGCTCAATGGATAAACGGTAATATGGAAGGTTATTGTTTTGGTTTTGAAGGTCCTCCTGGAACTGGTAAAACCTCATTGGCTAAGAAAGGTATTTCCAAATGTTTAAAAGATGTTAATGGAGGAAGTAGACCATTTTCATTTATAGCTCTCGGTGGTTCAAGTAATGGTTCAACACTTGAAGGTCATAGTTATACTTATGTAGGTTCTACCTGGGGAAGAATAGTAGATGTTTTAATGGAAACTAAATGTATGAATCCTATAATATTTATTGATGAATTAGATAAAGTTAGTAAAACAGAGAACGGAAAAGAGATAATAGGAATTTTAACTCACCTAACTGATAGTTCGCAAAATTCAAGTTTTCATGATAAATACTTTTCTGGAATAGATATAGATTTATCTAAGGCCTTAATAATATTTTCCTATAATGATTTTAATTTATTAGATCCCATTTTGGCAGATAGAATTCATAGAGTTAAATTTACTAAACTTTCAAGGAGTGAAAAAATTCATATAGTGAATAATTATCTTTTACCAGAATTGTTACAAACAGTAGGTATCAGTACGGAAAATATTATTTTTTCCAAGAAAACACTTGAATTTATTATAGAAACATATACACACGAACCTGGTGTTAGAAAGTTAAAAGAAAGGGTATTTGAAATTTTAAGAGAAATAAATCTTAGATATTTAATGTATGGTGGTGATGAAATAAAATTTCCGTTTGAGATTACTAATGAAGTTATTGAAGAAATTTTTGAAGGTAAGCCTAAGTATTCTATAAAAAAAATTACAAATTCTCCAAGAGTTGGATTAGTAAATGGATTGTATGCCACAAGTTCCGGTATGGGTGGTATTACAATTATAGAAGCATTTAGAACCCCTACTGAGGGAAAACTATCACTTGAATTAACAGGACAACAAGGTGATGTCATGAAAGAAAGTATGAAGGTATCAAAGACAGTAGCTTGGAATCTTATTCCAAAAGAAATTAAAAAGAAAATATATAAAGAAATGAA
>MDTD01154548.1_pt1 | contig 13717 bp, 17 predicted proteins | sample 811221 | NCBI WGS metagenome assembly MDTD01 (sample SAMN05326646, study PRJNA326480) | marine metagenome | isolation source: seawater | place: Pacific Ocean: South West | collected 2011
TAGTAAAAGCAATTAAATCTCCTCTTGGCGACCAAACCGGTGTACCATAAATACCTTTTCCAAAAGTAATTCTTTTTACATTACTGCCATCACTTCTCATTACATAAATTTGCTGCAGCCCGCTCCTATCTGAGTTAAAAGCTATAAACTTTCCATCGGGTGAAAAAGAGGGGGAAGTATCGATTGAAGAATGATCTGTAATTCTCTCAACTATTCTAGTTTCTAAATCCATAGTATAAATATCAGAATTACCGTCTTTAGCAAAACTCATTATTATTTTTTTACCATCTGGAGAAAATCTTGGCGCAAAAGTCATCCCAGGAAAATTTCCAACTACCTCCTGAGTTCCGGTTTCGATATCAAGTAAATATACTCTTGGCATATTTCTAAAATATGACATGTAAGTAATCATCTGATTAGTTGGATTGAACCTAGGAGTTAAAACTAATTCATTCCCTAAAGTGAGATATTTTGTATTCGAACCGTCTTGATCCATAATCGCTAATTTTTTTATTCTTGAGTTTTTAGGTCCGCTTTCAGCTACGTAGATTATTCTTGTATCAAAATATCCTTCTTCTCCAGTTAGTCTCTCATAAATTTTATCTGATATTATATGAGCAACTCTTCTCCAGTTTGATGGTGTGGTAGTAAAAGCTAGAGCTGTCATTTCTTGAGCAGCCGTAAGATCCCAAAGTCTAAATTCTACTTTCAATTTTCCACCTTTAATTAATAATTTACCAGTAACTAATGCTTGAGCTTTTATTAATCTCCAATCTTCAAATCTGGGTTTTAAATGAGCAATATCAGGCTTTTGAACAAAAGCATCTTTTTTTAATGGATTAAACAAACCTGTATTTCTAAAATTTTTTTCAATTATTTCAGAAATATTAATTCCCAAGTCCTTAACTTTAATATCTTTTATTTCTTCAGATTTTATATCCACATGAAGAGGTGAGACAGCAATTGGCAATGGATCAAGATTACCTCTAGTGATATCAACTTCTATTAAAGCATAAGCATGACTCAATATCAAAAAGTTTATTAGAAAAATATAAATTATTCTTATCATTTTACCCTTTTAGCATTTCTGCTGGATTGAAATTAAGTTGTAAGTCTTTCCACTTATCATAACCTGTAGGAGGAACTTTTAATGGCTGACACAATCTCACAGCTCTTATTGCGCTCTCAGCTAAAGCTTTATAAAATTTCTGATCAGGCCTATTCATGCGTTCATGATCCAATATTTCTGATTTCATTATTGTTCCATCTTGTTTTAATTTAAGTTTTATTCTGACTAATAGATTTTGTTCGTACTCTATCCCTATAGGCACGCTCCAGCAGCCAAATATTTGTGCTCTTAAAGCATCCTCCTGTGATAGAGTGAGTCCTGTAGCGAATGAGTTTTTTTGATTGCTTTGGGTAATTTTGTTTTTATCTTTCTGTTTTACTGCCTCAATTTCTTTTGCTTTATCTATTAATGCTGCTATTTGATTTGTATCTATAATGTCCTTTTTTTCAAACTCAGATGACTGTCTAATTTCAGGCTTTACTTCCTCAGGATTTTGTTTTTTTTTAATAATTTTTTTCTCCTCTTTTTTCTCTTTCGGTAAAGGAATTCTATCTGGTTTTTCTTTTGCTTTTGCTGCTGGAGGGGCCTGCTCAGACACTAGCCTTTCTTCCTCTTTTTTTTTTGTTTTTTCAATAATTTTTCTAGCTTTTGGAGCGTACGGAATATTCGTTTTATCAGAAATTTGAATTAGTTCTACAGAGACTATTGGCGGCAAATCTATTGGCTCTCTAAGCATAAAGGGTAAACTTAAAACAGTTAATAAGATCATTGCTGTATGAAATGTTACAGAATAAACTAAACTTTTTATCATAATCCATCCTAATTTTTATATGGCTCTGAAATCAACGCTACTTTTGAAAAACCTGCCCCAGATAAAGTTCCCATAACTTCCAAAACTCTTCCATAATTTATATTCTTGTCCCCTCTTACATAAATTCTTGTATCAGTTCTATTTTTTGCAATTGCTAATAATTTAGGAACCATTTTTTGATAAGTAACTTGATGTTCTTGTATATAAATTTCACCTTTTGAGTTAATACTAATTGTTAAAGGTTCTTGATCATCAGGAAGCGAGTCTGCTGCTGACTCAGGTAGATCTACTTGCACACCTACTGTCAATAGAGGAGCAGTGACCATAAATATGATTAACAATACAAGCATTACGTCGACAAAAGGAGTAACATTAATCTCGCTCATTGGTTCGTTCTTAGAGCGATTAAAATTAAAAGACATTGGTTAAATTATTGATAAAAATCTTTTTGAGAAGTTTTCAATTTTTGAAAAATATCTTCGGGAATCACTATTAAATTTATTATAAGCAACCACAGCAGGTATGGCAGCTAATAAACCTAGGGCTGTAGCAAAAAGAGCTTCTGCTATACCCGGAGCAACTATTGCAAGACTTGTATTTCTAGATATTGCAATTGATTGAAATGAATTCATTATCCCCCACACAGTACCAAACAAACCTATAAATGGAGCCGTTGAACCGATCGTTGCTAAAAAAGTAAAATTTTTTTCAACCTTTTTTACTTCAGTATCGGTAGCTATTTCTAAAATTCTTTGAACTCTCGCAGATTGTATCGCTGATGATTGCCTTTTCGTTTTAATAAGTTCAGCCATCGCTGCTTTAAAGATAAGTGTTGCTGGATCATTTGAGCTATTAGGAAGATTATTGTTAAAACTTTCAGCTGATTTAGCTTTCCAAAATTTTTTTTCAAAATCCTCTGTAGATCTATTAATACTTTTAAATAATTTTAATTTATCAAAAATTAAAGCCCACGAGAAAACTGAGCTAGCAATAAGCAAGATTATTACAAATTTGACTACGAAGTCTGCTCGCATAAACAAACTCCATAAAGAAAAGTCAGAAGCACCACCTAATCCGACAACTTGAGCTGCAATATCTTGTTCCATTAAAGTTGATTACTTTTAGAATGTGTCATGAATTTGGCGTTTTTTGATTAAATTAATACTAATTCTTGTCTTTTATTCTGGTCTCAATAAAGTACCTAGCAATTAAAATAGCATCAGATTTATTGACATCTTTTTTTTTTGTTAGTTGATTAGATAAAGACGGATACATTTCTATAGTTTTTGTTCTGCTGGCGTCTTTTGAGGAATTGATTAATTCAAAATGTTTTTTCCACTTTGATGGTCTAACAAAAAAGATAGGTAATTTAAGCGCAGCACATACGCCTTTTATTGCTCCAAAAGTTTGGCCAAAATTGAACATACTTGTAACTCCTTGGCCTGGCATCGCATTTACCTGTTCTACTACAACTGCAACTTCATCTTCAATTGACATATTTTCTCTAATTAAATCTACCAATTGAGCGCTATTAAGCTGCCTCTTATTTTTTTTTCCCTCCGACATAACTGGCATATCAAAAATTTTTAAAACTTTATTATCTTTTAAAATGGCTATTGCACCACTTAAACCCGGGTCTATTCCTATTATTTTCATAATATTAACTTATTATATTGGCGTTACTATACACATTTTGCACATCATCAAGCTCTTCTAAGTTACTTAAAACTTCAATCATTTTTCTGCTTTGTTCTTTATCTAATTTAAGACTTGTAATAGCCCTCCATTCAATTGCTGAATAAGCAAAATTATCTATTTTATTCTCAAAAACGTTTTTAACTTTATAAAAATCCTCTTTCTTTGTAATTATTTCATGAAATCCATCGATTTGAAAACATTCTCTAGCTCCTGAATTAGATGCTAATTCAAAAGTTTCTTCCTCACTTATTCTATTTGTTTCAATATGGATAACTCCACAAAGGTTAAACAAGTGTGAGGTGGATCCAGTCTCACCAAGCCTACCACCATTTTTTTGTAAAATTGTTCTAATTTTGGATGCTGATCTATTTTTATTATCAGTCAATGTCTCGATAATAAGAGCAGTATTGTAAGGTCCAAAACCTTCATATCTCAAATTTTCAAAGTTTTTATCTCCAGAAATTTCGGATTTGCTTATAGCTCTTAAAATATTTTCTTTGGGCATATTAGCTTGTTTAGCTGCTTGTATCGCTGTCCTTAACCTGGGATTAATACCCGGATCCTTATCTCCTAACTTAGCTGCAACTGTGATTTCTCTTGATAGTTTAGAAAATATCTTTGATCTCTCTTTATCTGCTCTACCTTTTTTATGCTTTATACCAGCCCAATGAGAATGTCCTGCCATAATTATATTTCTAATGATCCACCAATAATAATTCGAGAGATTTTATTAGCCAATCCGGTATTTCTATCTGCATCAACGATTATACCAGATAATGTGCCCTCTCCCTCCGAGGGAAAATGTTTAACTGCTTCTTTATCCTTAAAAAATCTTTTGATTGAATTTTCTTTATTCATACCAATAACTGAATTGTAATCTCCACACATTCCAATATCAGTTTGATAGGCTGTTCCTCTCTCCAAAATTCTAGTATCAGCAGTAGGAACATGGGTATGTGTTCCAACTACACAAGTTGAGATACCGTCGAAAAAATGTCCTATAGCCATTTTCTCACTGGTAATTTCACCATGAAAATCTACTATAGAAAAATCAACGTTTTTTTTTAAAATAATTTTTTTACTAATTTCTTTAGCTATCTTAAAAACATCCTCTGTTTTTCTCATAAATACATTTCCCATCAAATTTATTACACCAATTTTAAATTTTTTATTTTTTGAAATATAAATACCAAAACCTTTTCCTGGTGAGCCCTCAGCAAGATTTGCTGGACGCAAAAGCCTATGTTCTTTTTCAATATAACTTGCAGTTTCCTCTTTATCCCAAATATGATTTCCGGAAGTGATTACGTCAATTCCTAAAGAAAAAAATTCATCAGCTATTTCTTTCGTTATTCCTTTGCCGTCATCTGCAGCATTTTCTCCGTTTATTACTGAAAAATCGATTCTGTTCTCCTGAATGATGCTATATAATCTTTCTTTTAAAGCTTTTCTACCTGGTAAACCCATTACATCCCCTAGGATTAAAATTTTCATTAAAAAATTCCTTTTTCAGTAATTATAAAATCTAATTTAAAATCTTTTTTTTTTATTGGCAGTTTATGATATTTTTGAAAAGAAAATGCAACACCGATAGTTAGAATTTTTTTATTTAGCTTTATCTGTTTATTTAAATATCTATCGTAATAACCCTTTCCATATCCAATTCTATTTTTGTAATTATCAAAACATAGTAATGGTAAAAAAACTATATTCGGTATAATTTTTTTTGTTTTAATTGGCTCAGGCATGCCAAATTTATTAAGAAGTAGTATATCATTTTTTTTCCAATTATAAAAATTCATTGTATTATTTTTTTCAATTGCTGGTAATGAAAAATTAAATTTTTTAGAAATTTCTAAATCGAGAAATTTTAAAACATTAACCTCATAAAAACTTGGATAATAAAGAGATATATTTATTTTTTCTTTTATACTTGTTTTTTTTATTAGTTTAATTATTGGAAAAAAAAATTTTTCATTTATTTTGAAATATTTTTTTTTTCTTAAAAAAAAGAATTTTCTTCTAATAATCCCTTTTTTATCCATCTACTGAATTTTGGACAAAGTCTCAGTGTTAGAAATTATTTTTTCAAGAGATTTTGTAGTTTTATCTAACATTGACTCATATAGATTATTATTTTCCTCAATAGTTTTTTTAAATTTTTCAAGTTCTTCATTAAGCTTAAGTATTTCAACGTCTTTATCCTTCTTATAGTCAATTGCTAAAGATCTTATTTCTTTAAATTTATTTGAAATTTCATCTATTTTTGTTTTTTGTAAGGTTATTTTTTGTTTCAAATCAAAATATTCATCAATTAGTTGGATTGTAGTTATCAATAATAATTTATTTTCACCAATGTTTCCAAGTTTATCTTTCAACTGCGTATATTTTTTATCTAAAAATTTCGTTAGTTTTTTTAATGACTCTTCCTGTCCATCGTCGCAAGATAACAGGTAATCTTTATTATTAAATTTAACGTTTACATTTGCCACTTTTCAATCTCCGACACTAAATTTTCAGTTTCTTGGCTTAATTCCTCAATTTCTTGATTAAAACTGTCTTCCATTTCTAATTTTTTTTTTACCTCTACTTGCAAGCTTTTAATTTTTTCTTTTAAGTATTTGTGTTCTCTTAGCAGTTCTTGGTTCTTATTTTCAATTTGAATTTTTTGTCTCAAAATTTCATTTTTTTCTGTTTTAATTTTTTCAATTTCATAATTTGGTTGTGAATAAGTTGAAGTTAATGAGTTAAGCTTATTAATTAATTGATTTAAATTTTTTTCTTTATCTTCAATTATACTCATAAAATATTATATCATAATATTGATATACTTAGTTTAAGTCTATATAGGTAATTTAAAGTGAGTGTAAATTTTAACCAATTATCCAATGCAGTAAGATTTTTATCAATCGATGCTGTGCAAAAAGCAAATTCTGGGCACCCTGGTATGCCGATGGGCATGGCAGACGTTGCAACAGTATTATTTAAATACCACCTCAGGTTTAATCCAAAAAATCCTAATTGGATTAATAGAGATAGATTTATTTTATCAGCGGGACATGGTTCAATGTTACTTTATTCCTTACTACACTTAACAGGATACGAAAGCGTCTCTATTGAAGATATCAAAAATTTTAGACAGCTAAATTCTATTTGTGCTGGGCACCCTGAATATAAGAAAGGTACTGGAATTGAGACAACAACTGGTCCATTAGGGCAAGGTTTAGGTAATGCCGTTGGTATGGCTATAGCAGAGGAGATCTATAGAAAAAAATTTGGTTCCACAATCATAAATAATAAAACCTTTGTAATTGCTAGTGACGGTGATCTTATGGAAGGAATAAGTCATGAGTCAATGAGTTTAGCAGGACATCTTAAATTAAAAAATTTAATAGTTTTTTTTGACAATAATAAAATATCAATAGATGGATCTACCTCATTAAGTGTCTCAGACGATTATAAAAAAAGATTTGAGTCATACGGTTGGAATTTTTTAGATATAAATGGACATAACGAAAAACAAATATCAAAAGCAATTTCTAAAGCATCCAAAGCTAACAAACCTACAATTATATCTTGTAAAACTGTAATTGGCTTTGGTTCGCCAAATAAGTCTGGTAAAGCTTCTTCTCATGGCTCGCCTCTAGGTGAAGAGGAGATTGCATTAGTTAGAAAAAAACTTAAATGGAATAATAAACCATTTGAAATACCGCAAGAGATCCTAAATGAATGGAGAAGAATTGGTAGTAAAGGTGAGCAGTTGGAGAAAAAATGGCAAGAATCTATTAACAAAAAAAATTCAAAAATTAAAAACTATTTTGAAAAAAATTATATTAATACTGATTTAGGTGAATTAGAAAGTTTGATTGAGAAAGAAAAAACTAAATATTTTGACTCAAAACCAAGCTTGGCTACTCGACAATGTTCAATGGCATCAATTGAAAGTATCTCTTCTATACTTCCACAGCTTATCGGTGGCTCAGCTGATTTGAGTGGTTCAAATAACACAAAAACTAGTAATTCTAAAATTATAAATTCTAAAAATTTTGATGGGAATTATATTCATTACGGCGTAAGAGAACACGGAATGTCTGCTATAATGAATGGTTTGGCTCTGTATGGAGGAATAATACCTTATGGAGGGACATTTTTAATTTTTTCTGACTATAGCAAACCTTCAATAAGATTATCTGCTTTAATGGGTCTCAGAGTAATATATATTTTCTCCCATGATTCAATTGGTTTAGGAGAAGATGGCCCAACCCACCAACCAATTGAGCAACTTACCGGGCTTAGAGCTATTCCAAACTTAAATGTTTTTAGACCTGCTGACATAAATGAAACTCTAGAGTGTTGGGAAATAGCTTTGAAAAGTAATGGAACTCCAAGCGCAATAGCTTTATCAAGACAAAAAGTTCCCTACATTAATCCGAAAAATACAAAAGAAAATAAATGTGAAAAAGGTGCATACGTTGTAAATATTACCTCTCATGATAGCAATATAACAATTGTTGCCTCAGGCACTGAAGTTGAGCTAGCTTTAAAAGTGCAAAAGAAACTAAAAAATATTAGCATTCATTCAAAAGTAGTTTCAATGCCTTGTATGGAACTTTTTGATAAACAGCCAGAAGATTTTCGTAAAGAGATAATAGAAGAAAATTCTTTAATTATAACAATAGAAGCTGGGAGCATAATATCTTGGCAAAAATATATTAAAAATAAAGGAATGAATATAGGAATTGATAAGTATGGAGAAAGTGCACCTTATAAAGATGTGTATAGTCATCTAGGCTTATCAGAAGAAAAGATAGTTGATTTCATTCAAAAAAAATTAAGAGAATAATTTGAATTAATGGATAAAATAAATTTTTTTCCTGATAATTTGGATGTTAAAAATAAAAAGATAATTCTTAGATTAGATTTAAATGTACCTATCAAAAACAAAATAATTAAGGACGATACAAGAATAGCAGCTTGTTTACCTTTTATACAGAGATTAATTAATAAAAAAGCTAAGATAATAATTATAAGTCATTTAGGTCGACCAAAAGGAGTAAGAGATCCTAATCTATCTTTAGCTCCAATTTATAAATATCTCAAAAAAAGGCTTAAAACAAACGTCTATTTTTTTATGGGGAGCTTTGATGAGGAAGTAAAAAATAAATTTTCTCATTTAAAAGAAGGAGAAGTAATATTAATAGAAAATATTAGATATTTTAAAGAGGAAACAGAAGACGACGAAGAATTCTCAAAAAAATTAGCCTCTCTTGGTGATATTTTTATTAATGACGCCTTTTCATGCTCTCACAGAAAACAGTCATCGATACATAATATTACTAAGTTTATAGAAAAAAGCTTTGCCGGACCACTTTTAAAGAGAGAAATTGATTCAATAAATCTTGTTATAAGTAATAAGAAAGAACCAATCACGTGCATAATTGGTGGTTCAAAAATTTCAACAAAAATAAACGTAATAACTAGTTTAATTAAGAAAATTGATAATCTTATTATTGTTGGTGCTATGGCTAATAATTTTTTTATTTACAAAAATTTTAATGTAGGAAAATCTTTAATTGAAAATAATACAAATGAAATTATTAAACAAATTTATGATAAAGCAAAAAAAAATAATTGTAATGTGATTATTCCTGAGGATTGTGTTGTTGGAACAAATTTTGAGGGGAAGGGAAAAAATAAAGAATTAAGTGAAATTCAACAAAATGAAATTATATTAGATATAGGTCCCAACACAGTAAAAAAAATAAAACAAATAATAGATCAATCAAATACTATTTTATGGAATGGGCCAGCAGGATATTTTGAAAATGAAAATTTCCTCAATGGAACTTTGTCTATAGCCGAGACAATATCAAAAAATACTACTGGGAAGACCTTAATTTCAGTTCTTGGCGGGGGAGATACTCTTGCAGCAATCAATAAAAGTAAAAATAAACTTTCTTTTTCTCACTTATCAACAGCAGGTGGTGCATTTTTAGAATACCTAGAAGGAAAAGACTTGCCTGGACTGAGTGTTTTAAAATAAATAATCTCATGACTTTAAATGAAATAGCAAAAAAAATGTGTTTTAAAGGCAAGGGTATTTTAGCAGCTGATGAAAGCACAGGCACAATAGCTAAGAGATTTAAAAGTATTAATGTAGAAAATATTGAAAAAAATAGATTAATTTTTCGTCAAACATTATTCAATGCGAGTGCTATGAAAGATTTTATAGGTGGCGTGATTTTGTTTGATGAGACGATAAAACAAAAAACAACTTTGGGGCCAACTATACCTGAACTAATTTCAAAGCATGGTGCTATACCTGGTATAAAAGTTGATAAAGGAGCTAAGCCTTTATCAGGATCACTTGAAGAGACAGTTACAGAAGGTTTAGATGGTTTGCGAGATAGATTAAAAGAATATTATGATTTAGGAGCTAGGTTCACTAAATGGAGAGCTGTGTATAAAATTACAGACAAATTTCCTTCTTCTCAGTCAATAAAATCTAATGCGCATGCTTTGGCAAGATATGCAGCACTAGTACAAGAAGCAAAAATGGTTCCAATTGTAGAGCCAGAAGTTCTTATGGATGGTGTTCATGACATTGATAAATGCTTTACAACAACTACAGATGTCTTAAACGAGTGCTATAACGAATTGGAATTACATAAAGTTGATTTGAGGGGCACTGTTTTAAAACCAAATATGATTGTTCCAGGTTCTGAGTGTAAAAAAAAATCTAGTGCGGAGGAGATTGCTAAGAAAACATTAGAATGTTTAAAAAAAAATGTGCCCAGTCAAGTACCTGGTATAGCTTTTTTATCTGGTGGTCAATCTGAAATAGAGGCAAGTAGAAATTTAAATGAAATAAATAAAATTAATGACACTGATTTTTTAATTACGTTTTCATACGGAAGAGGTTTGCAAGCAAGTGCTTTAAAAGAGTTTGGTAAAAATCAAAATAATGAGGAGAGTATTCAAAAAGCTTTTAATCATAGAGCAAAAATGAACGGCCTATCTTCAAAGGGAGAATGGTCTGAAAATCTAGAAAAAGATACGGCGGCATAGTAAATTTGAGAAAAATAATTTACCTAATTTCTCCATCGAAAATTGATGAAAATTTTTATTTAAAGTTGAATAGAGTTTTATCATTCGGAAATTGTGCTTTTTTCCAATTACGACTAAAAAATATAAAAAAAAACAAAATCCTCGAAATTGCAAAAAGAGTAAAAAAAATAACAAGTAAACACAAAGTAAAGTTTTTAATTAACGATAGTTTTAAAATAGCAATCAAAGCAAAGGCAGATGGATGTCATTTAGGTCAGCTTGATGAACCTTTGAACATCGCACGAAAAAAACTGAAAAAAAAAATTTTTGGGATAACTTGTCATAATTCTAAATCACTTGCTTTAAATGCATTGAAATATAAACCTGACTATCTTGCCTTTGGATCATTCCATAAATCAAAATTAAAACCAAAAGCAATTAAAGCTAATTTGAGTATTTTAAAATGGGCGAAAAAGATTATAAAAAAACCGATTGTAGTAATTGGTGGAATTAATAATAAAAACTATAAAAAACTAATTAAATATGGAGCTAAATATATTGCAATATCAAGTTTTATTTGGGATAACCCAAAATTAAAACCTGATAAAGCAATTAAAAAATTCAAATGAAAATTACAGCAAATGAAATTAAACCAGGGATGATTATAGAACATAAAAATGATTATTGGAGTGTTTTAAAAACTCAACATGTTAAACCGGGAAAAGGTGGAGCATTTAATCAAGTAGAATTAAAAAGTGTGATTAAAGGAACTAAGTTAAACGAAAGATTTAGATCAAGTGAAACTGTGGAAAAAGCAGAGGTTAATGAAAAAAAATTTAATTTTTTATACATAGATGGGGATAGTTGTCATTTCATGGATAACGAAACATACGAGCAAGTTGAAATCCAAAAATTAATTGTAGGAGAAAAATATAAGTTATTAAAAGAAAGTTTAGAAGTATCAATTTCTTTTATGGAAGAAAAGCCTATTTCAATTGAGCTACCTATCAATATTGAATGTACGATTGAAACAACCGATGCTGCAATAAAAAATCAGACTGCTTCTTCCTCATATAAACCTGCAGTTCTTGATTGTGGAATAAAAATTAACGTACCGCCTTTTATAGAAAGTGGAGAAAAAATAATCATTGATACTAGAACTCTTGAATACGTAAAGAGAGTAAATTAATGAGATTAAACTCACCGCAAATAAATTTAATTACAAAAGCATGTATGAAAGCCTCAAAATCATTAATAAGAGATTTTGGTGAGATTGAACATTTGCAAGTTTCTACTAAAGCTCCAGGTGATTTTGTGACAACCGCTGATAAAAGAACAGAAGAAATACTTATAAGCGAATTACAGAAAGCTCACCCGGAATATGGAATCATTTCTGAAGAAACAGGTACCATTAATAAAACAAATATAAATAATAGGTGGATAATTGACCCTATAGATGGAACTATGAATTTTTTAAATGGAATTCCTCAATTCGCAATTTCGATTGCTTATGAGGAAAACAAAGAAATTAAATGCGGGGTGATTTTTAATCCAATAACTAACGAAATGTATTGCGCAGAAAAAGGAAATGGGTCATATTTAAATAATACAAGATTGAGAGTTTCAAATAAAAAGAAAATCGATGATGCGCTTCTTGTTACTGGAGGACCTAAACAAACAAGTAAAATTAAAAATAAAATTTTTTCAGAATACATTAAAATTTCAACACATGTTTCAAATGTTCGAAAATTTGGAAGTGCTGCATTAGATATGGCATATGTAGCTAGCGGTAAATTTGATGGATATTGGCAGAGAGAGTTAAATTATTGGGATATTGCAGCAGGAATAATTATAGTTAAAGAAGCCGGGGGTTATGTTGAATATTTTGATGAAGATAATAACCAGCCTTTAAAAAAGAATATTATAGCTTCAAACTCAATTATTCATGAAAAATTAAGAGATTTAATCGAGAAAAAAGATATTGAGTAAAATTAATTATTCATATAAAACTCCGCACATGAAAAAAAACTTACACCCTGATTATCATAAAATTAAAGTCGTAATGACTGATGGGACAGAATTTGAAACTAAATCTACTTGGGGTAAAGAAAACGATACTCTAAAATTGGATATTGATCCAAAATCACACTATGCTTGGACTGGTGGTGCTCAAAAAATTTTAGATAAAGGAAGAGTGAGCAAATATAATAAAAAATTTAGCAATCTTAGAACAAAGAAATAATCTTATATGTCTAAAACTCCGTTTATGCCAAAAGCTACAGCTGTTTGGCTTGTAGAAAACACAACACTTACATTTAAGCAAATTGCTGAGTTCTGTGATTTACATGAATTAGAAGTAAAAGGTATTGCTGATGGAGATGTTGCAAAAGGAATTAAAGCTTACAATCCAATATTAGCAGGTCAATTATCTAGAGAAGAAATAGAATTATGTTCAAAAGATCCTAATAAGAAACTAAATTTATTAAAACGGATTGAAGAGGTAGAGGTGAAAGAAAGAAAGAGGCCTAAGTACACACCTCTTTCAAAAAGGCAAGATAGGCCTGATGCTATATTATGGTTATGTAAAAATGCCTCAGAACTAACTGACGGTCAAATTTCAAAGCTTGTTGGAAGCACGAAAGGAACGGTTTCTTTGATAAGAAAAAGAAGTTATTGGAATTTTTCTAATCTAAAACCAAGAGATCCGGTAATTTTATCTCTATGTACTCAAGAGGCATTTCAAAAAAGCTTAGAAAAAGCAAAAAGAAGAGTTGAAAGAGAGAAAAAAGCTAAGATAAAAGAAGAAAAAAAAGCACAAGAAGCTTCTCTATAGACAAACAAAAATTCTAATGTTATCAACCGTAAAATTTAACTGGAGGTTTTTATAAAAATAGACGTTAAAGATAATAATGTAGAACAAGCAATTAGAGTTTTAAAAAGAAAATTGCAAAAAGAAGGTTTTTTTAAAGTAATGAAAATGAAGAGTACTTATGAAAAACCATCCGAAAAGAAGAAGAGAGTTCAGACAGAAAATCTTAAAAGAATAAAAAAACTCCAAAAACTTAAAAATAGGTATTAATTTTTTATTTATA
>MDTD01154129.1_pt1 | contig 13714 bp, 6 predicted proteins | sample 811221 | NCBI WGS metagenome assembly MDTD01 (sample SAMN05326646, study PRJNA326480) | marine metagenome | isolation source: seawater | place: Pacific Ocean: South West | collected 2011
AAAGCAGCTCCAAAATTTGTATTGAAATCAGTACCTGGTCCTTGAGGTGTAGCGTAACCCCCAGTGTGGATATTAATTAACATCACATCACCAGGATTGTTATCCTTAATTCCCTGAGCTATTGCATGCCCATCAGGACAGTAAGGACACGAAATACCAGTAAACTCTTCAAGAACAACATTTTTGTTTTCAGGTGTAGTACTAACGTTTGTTTGAGCAAATGTTACGAAGGAACCTAAAACAAAAGCCGATAATAAAATTTTTTTCATATTAGTAAATATTTAATAATTAAGTTTATTTTAATACATGCAAATATAACCAATTATTAAATTTATTCGTATAATTTCATCAATAATTTGAATTATACAACTATGATGAACTATTATTTTATTAATTTAGCTAAAAATTATCATATGAAAAAGATTTTGCTATCAATATTTTTTATTTTCACTGTGATTATCTCAAATTCACAAAATAGTTTAGATATTACTGGAGATAGCGTAGTATACGGTGACCCATCACAATTTCAACTCGAAGCTGATTTGTCAGTTAAAAATATATCTTCTAATGTTGCAATTGTCTATTGTGAAAAAAATGTAATTCAACAAAATCAAACTGGTACAAATGATTTTTGTTGGGCCGGAACCTGTTATGGAGCTTCAACTTTAGTGTCAACTAAGGCTGATACTATTAATCCTGGAGATAAAAGTAATGGTTTTACTGGTCATTATCAGCCATGGGGTATCTCTGATACAGCGATAGTAGAATATTGTTTTTATCTGGATTCTGATACTAATGATAGAACATGTGTAACTATCACATATAGAGCTACAGGAATTTCAACAGATGAACAAATATCTAAAATTGATAAAATAGGATCTTTTTACCCAAATCCTACAAAGGAATACACTAATATTCAGTATAATTTAAATTCACCCGCTAATTTACAAATTACAGACGTACTAGGAAATGTTGTGAAGATAATAGAATTAGAAGGAGCCGGAGAAAGGTCAATTTATTTAGGAGATTTGCACAAAGGAATCTATTTTGGTAATCTTGTAGAAAACGGTGAAATTGTAAAAATTAAAAAATTAATTATTAACAAATAATTTGTTTATTATATCCTTAAACCCCCCTTAGGAATAAGGGGGTTTTTTTATATGTAATCAGTATATTTGTTTTTAAAATTTAGTCTATGGCAAGAAAATTAAGTAAAAAAGCAGCTTTAGAATATCATAGTAAGGGAAGATCTGGGAAGATTGAGGTAATTCCAACTAAGGAACATGCTTCACAAAGAGATCTGTCATTAGCATATTCTCCTGGAGTAGCAGAGCCATGTATTCAAATAGGAAAAAATAAAAATGATGTGTACAAATATACTGCAAAAGGAAATCTTGTAGCGGTTATTTCTAATGGAACAGCAGTTTTAGGGTTAGGAAATATTGGTCCTGAGGCTTCAAAGCCTGTCATGGAAGGGAAAGGATTGCTCTTCAAGATTTTTGCGGATATTGATGTTTTTGATATAGAGGTAGACGCTACCGATGTAGATAAATTTGTGGATACTGTAAAAGCAATTTCTCCAACTTTCGGAGGAATTAACCTAGAAGATATAAAAGCTCCAGAATGTTTTGAGATAGAGAGGAGACTCAAAGAAGATTTAAACATTCCAATCATGCACGATGATCAGCATGGAACTGCAATTATCTCATCAGCTGCATTAATTAATGCGCTGGAAATCGCTAAGAAAAAAATCGATAAGATTAAAATAGTTATTAATGGAGCTGGAGCGGCTTCTATATCTTGTGCAAAACTTTATATTGCTCTTGGTGTAAATAAGGAGAACATAATAATGTTAGATAGTAAAGGAGTTATCTCAAATAAGAGAAAGGATCTAACTCCAGAAAAAGAGTTCTTTACAACAAATAGAAGAGTTGAAACATTGGAAGATTCTATGAAGAATGCTGATGTGTTTTTAGGACTTTCAAAAGGGGGGGTTGTAAATAAGGAAATGATTATATCTATGGCCAAAAGACCGATTGTTTTTGCATTGGCAAATCCAGAACCTGAGATTTCATATAAAGACGCGATGGAGTGTAGAGATGATATAATTATGGCTACCGGAAGGTCAGATCATCCTAATCAAGTAAATAATGTATTGGGCTTTCCTTATATTTTTAGAGGGGCTATGGATGTAAGAGCTACAGAAATAAATGAAAACATGAAATTAGCAGCTGTAAAAGCTATAGCTAAATTAGCAAAGGAAACCGTAGTAGATGAAGTTAATTTGGCATATGATGATAATGCGATTTCTTTTGGTAAAGACTACATAATTCCAAAACCTTTAGACCCACGTTTAATTACAGCAGTTGCTCCAGCTGTTGCAAAATCAGCAGTTCGGACTGGTGTAGCGCAACTTACTATTGAGGATTGGAAAAAATATGAACAAGAGCTAGATAAAAGATTTGGAAATGATAATAAACTAATTAGACAATTAACAAATAGAGCAAAAAGGAATCCAAAAAGAATTGTTTTTGCAGAGGCAGAACATTATAAAGTTCTAAAAGCTATTGAACAAGCGGTTGATGAAGGTATTGTTCTTACTCCTGTTTTACTTGGGAGAAGAGAGAAGATTAAAGACTTAATAGAGGAGTTCTCTATAGAAATAGAAAATGCAGAAATAATTGATCCAAAAGAATCAAAACAATTAAAAAAGAGAGAGGAATTTGGTCTTCAATTGTGGAAGAAGAGAAGTAGAAAAGGACTTACCAAATTTGAGGCAACAAAGTTAATGAGAGAAAGAAATTATTTTGGATCCATGATGGTAGAGCTAGGTCAGGCTGATGCTCTTATTTCTGGGATTACCAGAAATTATCCTAACACAATTAAACCTGCTTTAGAGGTGATAGGGAAAAGAGATGATGTAAAAAAGGTTCTAGGAATGTACATAATGAATACCAAAAAAGGTAATTTGTTTTTAGCGGATACAACAGTAAATGCTCATCCCACTGAAGACGATATTGTTGAAATTACAGAGTTGGTATCGAAAGCAATAAAATCCCTTAGAATAAAACCTAGAATTGCATTATTAAGCTATTCAAATTTTGGTTCAAGTCGAACACCAGATTCAGATAAAATGGCAAAGGCGGCTGCAAGAATTAAAGAAAAGAATCCAAATTTAATCATTGATGGAGAGATTCAGGCGGACTTTGCTTTGAATAAGGAGAAAATAGAGAATTTGTTTGAGTTTTCAGAACTCTCTGAAAAACCAGCAAATACATTAATTTTTCCAAATTTAGAGTCTGGTAATATTGCATATAAACTAATTCAAGAATTAGAAGATACAGATTCAATAGGACCAATTTTGGTTGGAATGAAAAAACCTGTTCATATTTTACAATTAGGTAGCACGGTCAGAGAAATTGTAAATATGATTACTTTAGCAGCTGTTGACGCTCAAATAACAAATAAATGATATCACATATAAACGGAAGATTAGTAGAAAAAACCCCAACATATGTAGTAATTGACTGCGGTGGGGTAGGATATAAATTACATATATCTTTACAAACATATACTGCAATTCACACAGAAAACTGTAAGCTGCTTACGCATTTATCTGTAAAAGAGGATTCTCATACTTTATATGGTTTTTATACTTCTAATGAAAGAGAGTTATTTAGACATTTGATTTCAGTTTCTGGGGTAGGGCCTAGTACAGCCCGAATGATTTTATCCACATATTCTGCAGATGAAGTAGTACATTATATTATTTCAGCAGATGTAGGAGCCATACAAAATGTAAAAGGAATTGGAGGAAAAACCGCACAAAGAATAATTATCGACCTTAAAGATAAGGTTGGTAAAGGCAAAGAATCTTCAGATTTATTGTTTGCTCAAGACAATACTATTAAAGAAGAAGCGTTATCTGCTTTACTAGCTTTAGGATTTACTAAAAAAGCGGCTGAGAAAAAGATGGAACAAGTATTTAAAAACCATGCTGGAGAAATTACTGTTGAAGATTTAGTAAGAAAATCTTTAGGGTAAAATAAAAAAATTGAATAAAGGAAATTCGTATATATTTTTATTATTTATAATTCTATTACTTTTTTCAAGTAAAGAAGCAAAGTCAATTTACCTCTTTAAAGATACTTCAATAACAGATACTACTTTAAACTATCCTTTTGCCTCAAATCAGTATGGTGGATTGTTTATGAACTTCCCCAAAGATTTTTCAAGAGAGGTGATTTATGATGAAGATACAGATAAATATATTTTATATCAACGTGTTGGTAATACAGATTTGTTTTCTCAGAAAATAATGACTTTTCAGGAATATTTAGATTATCAACTAAAAGAAATGATGAAGAATCATTGGGATTATAGAACCGGGGATAGGCAAACATCAACTCAACAAAGTTATGGGCTCCCTAAATTATATGTTGGTGGAGAAACTTTTGATAAAGTTTTTGGAGGAAATACTGTAGATATTAGGCCGCAAGGTTCTGCAGAATTGATATTCTCGTTAAGAATAAACAGATTAGATAATCCAAACTATACAGTAAAACAAAGAAAAACCACATCATTTGACTTTCAAGAGAAAATCCAAATGAATGTTATTGGAAAAATTGGAGAAAAGTTAAAGTTAACTACTAATTTTAATACAGAAGCTACATTTAATTTTGAAAATGATATGAAGTTAGAGTACACTGGATTTGAAGATGAAATTATTAAAAAAATTGAGGTAGGAAACGTCAGTTTGCCTTTAAATGGTACTTTAATTACGGGCTCTCAGAGTTTATTAGGAATTAAAACTCAGCTACAATTTGGAAGAACAACTTTTACAGGAATTTTATCTCAACAAAGGTCTACCACATCAGAAGTAGAGGTTACAGGAGGAGCTCAAACTTCAGAATTTGATATTTATGCCGATCAATATGAATCTAATAAACACTTTTTCTTATCGCATTATTTTAAAGATAATTATAACACAGCATTAGAGAATCTTCCATTTGTAAATTCACCAATAAATATTACAAAAGTTGAGGTTTGGATAACTAATAAAACCGGAGAAACAGATAATAGTAGAAATATAATTTCATTCCTAGATCTAGGAGAAACATATGGGAACATTCAAAACACATCTTTTACAACCTCAATGGGAGGGAACTTCCCAGATAATGATCAAGCGAACGATATGTATCAAAATTTACTTAATCAATTTTCAGGTATAAGAGATGTAAATCAAGTGAATAATATTTTGGCAATTCCTTCAAATTTAAGTATTAATTTTATTGGAGGACAGGACTATGAAAAGTTAGAGAGAGCTAGGAAACTGAAAGAAACAGAATACACTTTACATTCACAGTTAGGATATATATCTTTAAATCAAGCCTTAAATAATGATGAGGTTTTAGCGGTAGCATTTCAATATACTATTGGAAACCAAACTTATCAAGTTGGAGAATTAACCTCAAACGGACCTAATGCGCCCGATGCTTTAATAGTAAAGTTATTAAAAGGAACTACTTTTTCACCTTCTCTTAAAAATTGGGAATTAATGATGAAAAATATTTATGCATTAGGAGCCTATCAAATGAGTTCTAATGAATTTGTTTTAGACGTAATATACGAAAACACAGAAGAGTCAGGAGGTCTCACCAATTATATACCGGAGGGAAGTGTGAATGGAGTCCCTATTATAAAATTGTTAAATTTAGATAATTTAAATCAGCAACAAGATGTAGTTTCAGATGGGGTTTTTGATTTTATTGAAGGCTTAACGGCTAGGTCTTCTAATGGTAGAATTATTTTTCCAGTATTAAAACCTTTTGGACAAGATCTGCGAAGTAATTTTAATGATGATGATATTGCAGATAAATATGTATACGATTATTTATACGATTCTACATTAACAGTTGCACAGAAGTATCCTGAACTTAACAAATTTAGATTAAAAGGCTCCTATAAATCCTCATCAGGTTCAGAAATTTCATTAAATGCTATGAATGTTCCTGAGGGATCGGTAACTGTAACAGCAGGATCTCAGAAACTGATAGAAAACCAACATTATACTGTAGACTATATGCTTGGTAGGGTTACAATAATTGATGAGGGAATTTTAAATTCAGGAATTCCAATTAAGATATCTCTTGAGAATAATGCTATGTTTGGAATTCAGAATAAAACATTAATAGGATTCCATACAGATTATGAAATAAATAAAGATTTTATCTTAGGAGGAACATTGTTAAGGCTATCAGAATCCCCTTATGTAAATAAAATTAATGCTGGAGACGAGCCAATATCTAATACTATTGTAGGAATAGATGGAACATATCAAACAGAATCTTTATTTGTTACAAAAATGATAGATAAACTACCATTTATAGAAACAAAAGCTAAATCTAGAATAATAGCAACAGCTGAAATTGCTAAATTGATACCTGGTCATCATAAACGAATTGACAATGGAGAAGGAGGAACATCTTATATTGATGATTTTGAGGCGAGTAGAAGTTCTATAGATATAAAAAATGTCAGATCGTGGCATTTAGCATCAATTCCGCAAGGACAAAATAATATTTTTGAAAATGCTAATTTAAATAATGACATAAGGTTAGGATTTAAAAGAGCAAAATTATCATGGTATACTATTGATCCTTCAGTATTTTTTCGATCTACCACTAATACTCCTCCAGGAGTAAATAATAAAATTACATTACCAAATGGTAATCAGATTGCTCAACAATCCTATCATTATACTAGAGAAATTCTAGAAAAAGAGGTCTTCCCAAACAAAGATCCTCAATATGGAAGCCAAATAACAAATATGTCTATTTTAGATTTGGCTTATTACCCGGAGGAAAGAGGCCCCTATAATTACACTATTAATGGATTAAACTCAGATGGAACATTAATGAATCCTCAAAATAATTGGGCTGGAATTATGCGGAAGATAGAAACTAATGATTTTGAAGCTGCAAATATTGAATTTGTTGAATTTTGGATGATGGATCCTTTTAATTTTGAGGATGGGGATATTTCACATTCAGGAGGAGATTTATATATTCAATTAGGTAATGTTTCTGAGGATGTTTTAAAAGATGGATATAAAAGCTTTGAAAATGGATTGCCGATTAATGAGACTGTTGTAGATGTAGATACCACAGTTTGGGGAAGAGTTCCAACATCTTATTCTATTGTTGATGCTTTTGATAACGACCCTTTAGCAAGAGAGTTTCAGGATGTAGGTTTAGACGGTTTGAGAGATGAGGATGAAAGACTATTTTTTAAAGAAATTTATATAGATGAAATTGCAAATAATCCAGCTTTAGGCGCCACTTCGTTGGCGTATAATAACGCGGTAAATGATCCTTCTGGTGATAATTTTCAGTATTATATGGGAACAGATTTTGATAATTTAGAAACTCCTTTATTAGAAAGATATAAAAATTTTAATAGCCCTGATGGAAACTCAGCAACTGCTGAACAATCTAATGAATCATATTCAACTTCAGCAACATCACTTCCAAATTCAGAAGACATTAATAGAGATAATACTCTTGGAGAATCTGAAAGTTATTTTCAATATAGGATCAGATTATCGCCTCAAACAATGGATATAACTAACCCTTATATTTCAGATATTTTAGAAACCAGTGTTACAACAAAGAATGGAGATTCTAGACCAATTAAGTGGTATCAATTTAGAGTACCTGTTTATAATCCAGAGAAAGTGGTTGGGAGTATTCAAGATTTTAAATCAATTAGATTTATGAGAATGATATTATCTGATTTCTCAGATCCAATTATTTGTCGATTTGCTACCTTAGAATTAGTAAGAGGAGAGTGGAGAAGATATAATCTTGATTTAACTCAAGGAGGAGAATATATTCCTAATGATATTGATGATGAAACTCTTTTTGATGTATCTTCGGTAAATATCGAAGAGAATGGACAAAGAAATCCTATTAATTATGTTCTTCCACCAGGAATTGAGCAAAATATAGATCAAACTACAACTATTTCAAGAAAAGATAATGAACAATCTTTAGTATTGAAAGTTTGTAATTTAGAAGATGGAGATTCAAGAGCAGCATATAAAACTTCTGATTTAGATGTAAGATCCTATAAACGATTGAAGATGTTTGTTCATGCAGAGGGAGAAGAAGATAATCTTAAAGATGGAGATCTTTCTTGTTTTATTAGATTAGGAACAGATTTTACATCTAATTATTATGAATATGAAATTCCTTTAAAAGTAACAAATCATGGGCAAAATGGCAGATTAGAAGTATGGCCTTTTGAAAATAATATAGATATAGAGTTCGAACAGTTTCAAGCTGCAAAACAAGAAAGAAATTTTTCAGGCACAGATGTTTCAACCCCATATTTAGTTTATCTTACAGGTGGCAAAAAGATTACTGTGATTGGAAATCCAAATCTAAGTAGGGTAAAAACTATTATGCTTGGAGTTAGAAATCCAAAAAAAACATCTATAGATTCTGAAGATGATGGATTGTCTAAATGTGGACAGATCTGGGTAAATGAGCTTAGATTAACAGATTTTGATGAATATGGAGGTTGGGCTGCAAATGCTAGATTTACTACAAGACTAGCAGATTTTGGTACAGTTACAATGTCTGGAAGTATGAGCACTATTGGATTTGGTTCTATTGAAAAGAAAGTAAATGAACGTCAAAAATCGGATAATTATCAATATGATTTATCATCTAATTTAGATTTAGGTAAGTTTTTTCCAGAAAAATTTGGAGTAAAAATACCAATGCATATTAGCTCTTCCGAGCATATAAGTAATCCTCAATACAATCCTTTAGATCCTGATATTTTATTCAACACTACATTACAAACAATGGAATCTAAAAATGAAAGAGATTCTTTAAAGTATATTGCGCAAGATTATGTGAGTAGAAATAGTATAAACTTTACAAATGTTAGAAAGTTAACAACTCATGACAAGGCAAGTTCTGGCAAAACAAAATCACCAAAACTATATGACTTGGAGAACTTTACCGTGTCCTACTCTTCGATAGAGGATTTCATACGTAATATTAATACAGAACAAAATAGAACTAAAACTTATAGAGGAGCAATCACCTATAACTTTAATACTCGTCCTAAAAACATTAAACCATTTTCAAAATTAAAAATTGGTAAAGGACCTTATGCAAGGTTAATCAAGGATATCAATTTTTATACCTTGCCAAAGTCCTTTTCATTTCGTACTGATTTAGATAGAATGTATAATGTAACTTTATTAAGAAATGTAAATAATTCTTATATGCTGATTGAACCAACATATAATAAATATTTCAATTGGAATAAGTCCTATGAGTTTAAATATGATCTAACAAGAACATTAAAAGTAGATTTTTCTGCACGGAACCAAGCAAGTATTGATGAACCAGAAGGCAGAATGGATAGAGATTATATATATTTTAAAGAAAATAGAGATACTGTTTGGAATAATTTCTGGCAAGGTGGTAGACCTACAATGTATCATCATGATGTTTCAGTAAATTACCAGTTACCATTAAATAAAATTCCATTAACTAACTTCTTGAGTTTAAATACAAGATATAGTGCAAATTTTGATTGGACATCTGCTCCTTTAGCACTTTCAGATCTAGGAAATAATATCCAAAACTCCAATAACATTCAATATAATGGACAGATAAATATGACAACATTATATAACAAAGTGCCATATTTTAAAAAGATACTTGCTACAAATAAAAGAAAACAAAGAGGAAGAGCTTCAAGAACTAATAAAGAAAACGAAAAAGAAGAGGAAGAAAAAAAGAAAGATAGATTTGTAATTGTAAAACACGTTTCTAGGGCTGTTTTAGGTGTAAAGAATATTTCTGTAAATCTTACTCAGAATAAAGGAACATTTATTCCTGGATTTTTACCAGAAGCAAACTTTTTTGGACAACAATGGGGAGAGATTGCCCCTGGTATTCCTTTTGTTTTAGGAAGTCAGAGAGAATTAATTACTATAGCAGGAAATAAAGGTTGGCTTACGCAAAATGAAAATATTAATACTTTATACAAAAGAAATGCATCAACTAATTTAGTATTGAGAAGTACTGTAGAGCCTTTTAATAAGTTTAGAATAGAATTTACTGCAAACAGAAATAACTCAATGAATCAGCAAGAGTATTATCGTTGGTCATCTGAAGAGAATATGTTTGCTAGCTTTTCTGAAATGCAGCAAGGTCAATATTCAATATCTTTTATATCTTGGAGAACCGCTTTTACAAGTGATAATGATAATTCTGAATCTATTATCTTTCAGAAGTTTCGAAATTATAGAAATGATATAGCAAGAAGAATTGCATCTCAAAATCCAAATTATTCTGGAACCATTGATTCAACAGGATATCCTGAGGGATATGGAGCTGCTTCACAGGACGTTTTAATACCAGCCTTTTTAGCTGCGTATTCAGGAAAAGATGCTATCGGAGTTTCGTTAAGTTCCATGCCTTTAATTCCACTTCCAAATTGGAGAATAAATTATGATGGATTAATGCAACTTAAATTTATAAAGAAGAAATTTCAAACATTTAGTTTGGGACACGCTTATAGAAGTACCTATACTGTAGGCTCCTATACTAGTAGTTTAGATTATGAAGATAATGGATCAGGATGGTCTTCTAGTATTAATCCTAATACAGGAAATTATTTCTCTCGATACGAAATTGGTCAAGTTACAATTAATGAACAGTTTTCTCCCTTAATTAAATTAGATATGACTTGGAAGAGCAGTTTAATTACGAAATTAGAAATAAAAAAGAATAGAACTTTAAACCTCTCTCTGTCAAATAATCAATTGACAGAAATAAAAGGGAGTGAGTATGTTATTGGAACAGGGTACAGAGTAAAAGATTTGGAGTTTAGATTTCGTTCTGGAGGCAGAGGAAAAAAGATTTCATCAGATCTAGATTTAAAATTAGATTTAAATATAAGAAATAACGAAACCGTTATTAGAAAAATAGTAGAAAATGACGAGCAGACAACAATGGGGCAGCAAACAATTAGTATTAAATTTTCAGCAGATTATGTTGTAAATTCTAGGTTAAATTTAAAGATGTTCTACGATAAAGTAATAACAAATCCATTTATAACAACAACTTATCCTGGAGCTATTACAAACGCAGGATTTAGTTTAAGATTTACTTTAGCAGGATAATTTTGATAACTGATGTAAAATTGTATTTTTGTAAAAAATTTAAAAATGAATATTCCAGAAAATTTAAAATATACAAAAGATCATGAATGGGTAAAGTTTGATGGTGATATCGCAACAATTGGAATTACATCTTTTGCTCAAAGTGAACTTGGTGACATCGTATTTGTAGAGGTTGACACTGAGGGTGAATTATTAGATGCAGAAGAGGTTTTTGGAACGATAGAAGCTGTTAAAACTGTATCTGATTTGTTTATGCCAATTGCTGGTGAAGTGTTAGAATTTAATGAAGATCTTGAAGATTCACCTGAGTTAATTAATTCATCACCATACGGTGAAGGTTGGATTATTAAATCCACTATCTCAGATGATACGGACTTAAGCAGTTTGCTTTCTGCTGAGGAATATAAAAACTTAATATCTTAAGATTATGAAATTAAAGAAAAACCCAAAAGTTGACTTAGAAAAGAAAAAAGGTATTTTCTTACAAATAGGTTTAATTATCTCTTTACTTATTGTAATAGGAGCGTATGAATATAAGTCTTACGATGGATTAGTCATTGATGGTTTTGGAGACTTAGAGATGGATGCTTTAGATGAAGAGGAAATTGAAATCACTCGACCAGAAGAAGTAAAACCACCACCTCCACCAGAGGAAAAACCACCAGAAGCGCCGGAGGAAATTGAAATTAAAGAAGATGATGAGGAGTTAGATACAGAATTAGATGTTGAAGACGCGGAAACGGATCAGGATGAAATGATGGATATGGAAGAAGAAGAGTTTTCGGAGCCATTTATTTCAGTAGAACAGATGCCATTATGGGGTGATTGTGAAGATGAAGCCTGTACTCAAACTGAAATAATGAAGTATATCGCAAGAAATTTTAGATATCCTGAGATAGCCAAGGCAAATGGAGTAGAGGGTAGAGTAATTTTAGAATTTGTTGTAGAGAAGGATGGTACAGTAGGTAGAGTTAAGATTTTGAGAGGATTAGACAAGCATGTTGATAAAGCATGTATTGATGTTGTTGAAGATTTTCCGATTTTTGCCCCAGGAAAACAAATAGGAAAACCAGTTCCTGTAAAATATACGGTTCCCATAAAATGTACCTTAGGATAACCTAAAAATTTAGTTTAAAAAATAACTTGAAAATCTAGTAGTTTTTTGAGAGTTAATTAGTTTTATATAATCATACCTGCAGCAACTGTTTCATTTGTTGCCTCATCTATAAGAATGATACTACCAGTATTTCTGTTTCTTCTATAACTGTCAAAGAAAAGAGGTTTAGTTGTTCTGATCGATATTCTTCCAATATCATTTAGTCCAATTTCTTTATCTTCTTCATTTCTATGTAAGGTATTAATATCCATTTTGTATTTTACATCTTTAACAATGCATCTAGCAGTTTGAGTAGTATGTCTGATAGTATATTTTCCCCTAGGAATCATTTTTCTTTCATTCATCCAACATATCATCACATTAATATCTTGTTCCGCAGTTGGCTGATTATTTTCTCTTACTAACATGTCTCCTCTGCTAATATCTATATCATCTTCTAATGTAATACAAACTGACATTGGAGAAAAAGCTTCTTTAATAGGGCCATCAAATGTGTCAATTGATTTGATTTTTGAAGTAAACCCTGAGGGTAAAACAGTAATTTCATCTCCCTCTTTAAATACTCCTCCTTCAACTCTACCAGAGTATCCTCTATAATCAGGATATTCTCTTGATTGAGGGCGGATAACAAATTGTACAGGAAATCTACAATCTACGTGATTATGATCCGATCCAATATGAATGTTTTCTAATAGATGCATTAATGTAGATCCTTCGTACCAATCCATATTCTCGGATCTATCTACAACATTATCTCCATGAAGTGCAGATATTGGTATAAAGTGAACATCTTTAATCTCTAACTTAGAGGAGAATCTTTGAAAATCTGATTTAATTTTCTCATAATCTTCTTTATTATAATTTACTAAATCCATTTTATTAATACAAACTGCAATGTGAGGTATTTGCAGTAGAGAAGCAATAAAAGCATGTCTTTTAGTTTGTTCTATTACCCCGTGTCGTGCATCTACAAGTAAAATGGCAAGATTTGCAGTAGAAGCTCCAGTAACCATATTTCTTGTGTACTGTATATGTCCAGGAGTATCAGCAATAATAAATTTTCTTTTTGGTGTTGCAAAATATCTATAAGCAACGTCAATAGTAATTCCTTGTTCTCGTTCAGATCTTAAGCCGTCAGTTAAAAGTGCAAGATTTATTCCTTCTTCTCCTCGTTGTTTACTTGTCTCTTCTAAAATATCCATCTGATCTTCAAAGATGGCTTTACTATCATACAGTAATCTGCCAATTAATGTACTTTTTCCATCGTCTACACTTCCAGCAGTTGTGAAGCGTAATAACTCCATATCTAAATATCCTTTTGTTTCGCTCATTTTCTTTATTTTAAAAATACCCTTCTTTTTTCCTGTCTTCCATAGCAGCCTCGG
>MDTD01193450.1_pt1 | contig 13714 bp, 19 predicted proteins | sample 811221 | NCBI WGS metagenome assembly MDTD01 (sample SAMN05326646, study PRJNA326480) | marine metagenome | isolation source: seawater | place: Pacific Ocean: South West | collected 2011
GAGTTAGATGGAAGAACTATACCATATGATGTTTCTCTTGACGGAATGGTTTCAAAGAAAAAAGATTTTATTGGAAAAAGATCTTTATCTAAAATAGCATTTAATCAGTCCGATAGACAAAAAATAGTTGGACTTGTTCCAATTGATAGAAAAACAAGCATACCAGAAGGTTCACATCTTGTTATAGATAAAAATGCAAAATTACCAATTCCAAAATTAGGACATGTATCTTCTTCATGTTGGAGTGTTGAAAATAACAATCCTTTTTCGTTAGCGATTTTAAAAGATGGGAAAAATATGATTGGTAAAAAATTATTTGCTGTATCTCCCTTAAAAAATAAATCAATAGAGGTAGAAGTGATCTCTTCTCATTACGTGGATCATGAGGGAAAGAGAGTAAGATCGTGAGTGACATTTCATCTTTAGAAAATGTTCATAAGATTGGACTGTTTGGAGACTATAAAAATAAAGATCAAAAGAATTTGATAAAAATTAAAGTTATAAAGAATATAAATTTATTTCAATTAGTAAAATACAAAAATTCTAAAGAAAATCTTTCAAATTTAAATATAGATGGAATTAAATTAAGTGATACTTTAAAAACCTCAATTAATTCGTCAACAAGAATAATTTGGATGGGTCCTGACAATTGGTATATATATTCAAACAAAGATATTGGAAATGATTTAAAAAATTTTAAACAATCAGACTTTGCAGTTACAGAACTTTCACAGTCTAGATCAATCATCGAAATCGAGGGTGATATGATTTATGAAGTGTTAAAAAAAGGAACGCCGTTAAATGTAAACAATTTAAAAGAAGGAGATTGTGCTAATACCATTTATAATGGAATTACTGTAACTTTAGATTTTATTTCTACAAATCCTAACATAATTCGAATTTTTGGTCTCAGAAGCTTTGGTGAGTCTTTATATCACTCAATAACCGATGCCTGTTTAGAATTTGGTTACAAAACAATATAATCTATTTTTCGCCCAATCTTAAATTTCTAGGTATAGCAATATCCATTAATTTTGGATCTGGCAGGTTTAGATTATTCATTATATCTGCGTATTCATCAGCTGAAGTTACTTGAAGCCTAGGATTATTTTTCCTCTCATTTTCTATAGTGCTAAAAAATTTTCCATTATAATCATGAGCAGGATATACTTTAGTTTTATTAGGTAGTTTTAACAAAATATTAAATATTGAATTATACGAGTCATATGGATTACCATTTTGAAAATCAGTTCTTCCGGTACCTCCAATCAAAAGTGTATCTCCTGTGAATACTCTGTCATTCATTAGAAAGCTAAAACTTTCATATGTGTGACCAGGTGTATAAATTGCTTTAAGTTTTATATTCTCTAAAGTAATATTTTCCTGATCTTTAACCTTTATTGATACAATATCTGCTGGTGTTTTTTCACCCATAATAGTTTCACAATTTGTTTTTTTTTTAAGTTCAGACATTCCTGTTATATGATCAGCATGAATATGAGTATCAACTACCTTTACGAGTTTTAAATTTAACTTATTTAGTAAAGCAATATATTCGTTCACATGTTCTAATACTGGATCTATAATTATTGCTTCTCTACCAGGGCCTGATGAAATTAAATAAGTATATGTCGAAGATATTCTGTCAAATAGTTGTTCAAAAATCATAAATCATATTATTAAATATTTAAATAATAATAAAGATAATGTCCAAAGTAGGTATTATACTATTTTCGCTATTGAGTTGAATAATAAAATATGTATTGATTCAATTGGGAATGAAAAAATTAGTTTTGAATTTGTTTTTATTAACTTTTTTAACGGGCTGTTTTCAAACTTCAGCAATGGTAGGTCCAACTATGACTTTAGTATCAACAGGAAATTTTAGTCATGCATTTGGAACATATTTAACTAATCATGCTGTTGAAAAAGAAACAGGACTACAAACTCATCAATTAATAGTAAAAAAAGTAGAAGAGCAGCAAATTAAACAAAAAGACAATAAAATTAATAAAGAGTTATCAATAATGCTTCAAAATAATATTGAAAATAAGCAATTGGTAATTTTGTTACAAAATAATATAAAAAAAACTAAAGAAATAATTAATTCAAATTAAATTAAGATGAATTAATTTATTTTGATTTGTTTCCTTACACCATAATTCGTAATTTTCACATATTCTCCACAGATGATCAAATGCTCTTTGTGAAATTTCCAGGGGAAAATGACTTTTTGCATAATATAAATCTGGATATTGTACTAGTTGTTTAATCATAGAATCTCTTTGAATTTCTAAAAGTCTTATAGTTTCAACTGAAACTTTCTTTTTTGTATCTTTATCTATAAAATTGTTCTTTTTCAAATCATAAAACCATTCATCATGAAATTTACCTGAGCTTATTTTTTTATATTTTTCTGATCCAATAAATCTTTCAAATGCCTCAACATTATTTAGACCATTATGTTTTTTGATTTTAATTATTTCTAAATATATTATTTCAGCAACATAAAGAACATAGGGTTTATTAGTATTTTTTTTCATGATTATATATTTTTAGAATAGTAACATGAATTTGAATCTATTTTATAATGAGCAAAAGGTTCACATTTTTCAAAACCAGCTTTTTCGAAAAGTTTTCTAGCAGGTTTAAAGAAATTCCCAGCGCCAGTCTCTAAGCTTATTTTGTTAATTCCATTTTTTTTTGCCTCTATTATTAAATGATTTAGAAGTTTAATTCCAAATCCCATATTTCTATATTCGTCAGCGATTCTTATTGATTTAAATTCACCATGATCTTTTTCTAAAAATTTTAATGCGCCACACCCAATTAATTTATCTTCCTCCCATATACTCCAAAACTTAATACTTGGAATTTTTAATCCTTCAATATTTAAAACATGTGTGCTACCCTCTGGTGAATTTGACCTAAGTTGATAAAAATGATAGTGCAAGAGAGTATTTACATGTGGATTATCAAAGTTATTTTCTATTGATTTCATAAATCTGAAAACCATATAATCTAATAATAAATTAAACCAAGAATTTTTTTATGTGTGGAAGATTTGTAATTACCAACCCTGTTGCTAAAACTAACGGAATTGTCAAAACTGCTATTAAAGTAGAGGATACTGAAAATTATAATGCTCACCCAACACAAGAACTTCCTGTTGTTAAAAAATATACAAATGGTAACACGCTAGAGTTGCTTAAATGGGGTATAGTACCTTCGTGGTCAAAAGTTAAAGACTTTAAACCACTAATCAATGCAAGATTAGAGACAATAAATGAAAAAATTTCTTTTAAAAAACATATTAAAATACATAGATGTGTAGCGATAGCTGACGGATTTTACGAGTGGAAAAGAGATGGTAAAGAAAAAATACCTTTTTATTTTTTGAGAGATGATAAAAAAATGATGTTCATTGCAGGAATTTTTTCTGATAATCAATTTTGTTTGATTACAAAAGAGGCTGCAGAGAATGTAAATAGCATTCATCATAGACAACCGGTTATTTTAAATGAAAAAGATATTAATAATTACTTGAATTTACAAATAGACGGTTCAAGCTTTTTAAAAAAGGCAAAGAAGCCAAAACTAGAATTTTATCAAATTTCAAAGGATGTAAATAGACCAACAAACAATTCATTTTCTTTAATAAAGAAAATAAATTAAAATTTAAATATTAATGAGGACATTTTTTGTCCTCATTAAAATATTTTTTTAGCTTTTTAATATTTTTATTGCTTTCTTTAAAAATATCTCTGACATTTCATGACTTCCTTCATCATGAGCTTTCTTACCTTTATCTCTTAAAGTTTTGACTTCATCAATCTGAGCAGCACTTTTGCCATTTGACTCCGCTGTTTTTAAAAGTTCGTCCACTTCACCCCAAAGCATCGGGCAAGAGTAAGAAAACGCAGTAGTTGTAAATAATACAAATGCTAATGTAACTATTATTTTTTTCATATATACCTCACAATTATCTAAGTAATTACCATAAAAATATTTTTAAGGTTAAAGTTTGTCGCAGTTAAAATATTAATTTAAGTATTATTGTTATCTTTAAACGAAAGGATAAAATGTCAAAAGAAAAAAAAGAAGTAACCTTTGAAATATACCCAGACATGGACAAGCTTTTAGATAAGATTGTTGATGACTATAATCTACCAGATAAATCAAAAGCAATTAGAATACTATTAGATTATGTTGATGAAAAAGATTCTGAATGGGATGATATGTTCGGTACAACTAGATGCAATAGATGTTAGTTTAAATTTTCATTATTTTTAATATCTTCAGTTTTATTTGCAGTTTCTCTTGAATTTTTTTTCCTATCATCGAGTATATTTGCAAACTTATGATTAACATCTCTATGTCCTGCCTCGTCATCTCTTATTACTCTAACCACGTCTTTTAAAGTTGCGTGAAGGGGCAAATTCCAATAATTTATAGCTATCTCTGGCGCAGGTTGATCTTTAATCTTTCCACTTTCAAGCTCATTTAAATAATCAGTGTAGCTAATTACCGCTTCCTCTTCAAAATATCCAACAATTCTATGAGCAGTACGTGGTGAAACTAAATAAATTAATAAATACATTAATATAAATATAAATTGAGCAATCATTATTATTGACCTCTCAATGAATGTAGGTTTTGCAACTTCAATAAAGGTCATTAAATGCATTCTTTCATTCGCAGCTTCATCCAAAAGTATTTTTATCCAACCCTTATCATCTTCCATTTTTCTTAGGGATTTAAGATGTAATAACATTCCACCAACCATGCCAGGCACTGCTGCAACAGTTTCTAAAACAACAGCTCTGTGGCCATATCTTTTTTTAAAAAAAGTATCAGCTAAAAATCTTAAAAATTTTGTGAATCCAAGCGCTACTCGATCGCTAAAATTTCTCACTTTATAATGTTTTTCTAATTTATCCATAATACTTATATGGATATTTTTTTTAAAATTTCTATTTAGATAATATGATAAATAAAAATTTTACTTCTATATAGCCTGTAAATTCACAATAATTTTATGCGACAATCTTGTATGGATATTAAATAAATTTCATAGCTAAATAAAGCTTATGTATATTGCGATGAATAGATTTAAAATAGTTCCAGGTAAGGAGCAAGAGTTTGAAAAAGTATGGAGAGAAAGAGATACCCATTTGAAAGATGTTGTCGGATTCCAAAAATTTCACTTAGTAAAAGGTGAAAAAAATCCCCAATTTTCTTTGTATGCATCACATAGTATCTGGAATTCAAAAGAAGATTTCATAAATTGGACTAAGTCAGATGCATTTAGATTGGCTCATAAGAATGCTGGCAAACACAAAGATTTATATATTGGTGCCCCAAATTTTGAGGGTTTTGAAGTAGTCATTTAAATTATGATGCAGCAAATAAGTGCTTATCTTACTAGTATAATTTTGGGTATTATGTTTTTTTTCTCTTTCGTTGTTGCGCCAGTAACTTTTACAATTTTAGACGAAGAAAATGCTAGAAAATTTATTAGAAAGATATTTCCATTTTACTACAATGTTAATTTGACTATAAGTTTTTTAGTTTTAGTTTATTTCATAATCCTTAAAAATTTTTCATTAAACTTTTATATCATATTAGCAGTAACATTATTATTTGCTCTATCAAATTTCCTATTAATGCCACTAATTAATAAGTATAGAGATGAGAATAAGGAAAAAAAATTTAAGAATTTGCACTTAATTTCAGTTGTAATTAACTTTTTACAAATGATATTATTAGTGTTTATCTTATTTTAAAAATTCAGTATATTATAAAAGATTTTTAAGTGGTTCTACTTGTCCTATTTTAAAAATAATTGCATCCTCGTGCTCATAACCGAATTTTTCAGATGACTTTTTGAATCTTTTCGCAGGCTCAAGTATAGGCTCTAAGGACAAAACAACAGTTCCCCAATGCATTCCTAACAGTTTTTTGCTTTTTAAATCCTTTCCTATTTGAAGAGCTTCTTCAGGATTTGTATGATATATTGATTTATCTTTTACTGGAGCCATTGGATAAAAGTTATATGCGCCTATATTTATTAATGTTAAATCTATTGGCCCATATTTTTTCCCAAGTTCTTTATAAATATTCCCGTAGCCAGTATCACAAGCAAAGAATATTTTAATACCTTTATATTCAATTATAAAGCTACCCCAAAGTGTCTTATTTCTATCCCATAAACTTCGTCTTGACCAGTGTATGGCTGGCACAAGTGTAATTTTTAAATTATTTATATCAATCTCATCGTACCAATCCATTTCAGATACATCTCTAAACCCATTACTTGTAAAATATTTACTTAACTTTAAAGGCGTAAGCACTTTAGCTTTTTTATATGGAAACCTCTGGATTGTTCTAGTGCTTAAATGATCATAGTGATTATGTGTTAGTAAAAATAAATCTATTTTGGGTAATTCATTTAATTTTAATGCAGGTTCAACATATCTTTTTGGGCCAAATATTAAAGGACCCATATTTTTCTCAAACACAGGATCGGTTATAATTGTTGTATCCCCTAATTTTATTAAAAAGGTAGCATGTCCTATCCATGCAATATAGTTATCTTGCTTATATTTATTTAGATTAATTAATACATTTTCTTTTTTCACAACATGATCATTGGGCACTAAAGTATCTAGTTTTTTCTTTTCTTCATTGAATATTTTAAAACTCCAATTAAAAGATAAACTTCTAACAGGCGAGCCTTCTGGATTTCTAAATGTACCATCATAAAGATGGTGGTAAGGTTTTACATTCATAGCAAATAAAGTAATTGAGAGGTTAATAAAATAAATGGAAAAAAAGTAAATTTTATCAAACGTCTACTTTTGAATAATAGTTAAATGACCCATTTTTCTATTTCTCTTAATTTCTTTTTTTTCATAATCAAAAAAGATTTCATTATCAGAATATTTTTTAGATCTATATGAGACAATTTCATCACCAATGATATTTATCATTTTAGCATTACATAATTTTTTTAATTCTTGTTTTTCTAAGCCACAAATTGCTCTAATATGATTTTCAAACTGGCTTATATTGTATGTATTGATTGTTAAATGACCTGAGTTATGAACTCTTGGTGCAATTTCATTAACATATAAATTATCATTTTTATCAATAAAATATTCTACACATATTGTTCCTATATAATCTAAATCATCTGCAATTATTGATGCCCAATCTTTTGCTTTTAAAAGAATTCTTTCATCAATATTCGCAGGTATTTTTGAATATTTTAATATCTGATTTTCGTGTTCATTTTCAATTGGTTCATACACTGAGTGAATAGAGTGTCCATATCTAGTTAATATTATTGAAAATTCTTTTTTTAAATTAATCATTTTCTCAAGAATGTATTCCTTTGAAAAATCAATATTTAAGCTTTCTAAATCTGAAACATTATTTAATTTATATTGCCCTTTTCCATCATAACCAAGTTTACATGTTTTAAGAAATCCAGGTATTAATTTTATATTTGCATTCAAATCAGATTTTTCTTTTATTGATACATATCTCGTAGTGCTAATATTGCATTTATTGACAAAATCTTTTTCATATAATCTGTGTTGAACTATTTTATTTACTGCTGGCTTTGGTTTAACTTGTTTATATTGATTAATTAAATCTAATGTTTCATAAGGAATATTTTCGAATTCATAAGTGACTACATCTACTTTTTTAATAAATTCTTGTATTTTTGTTTTATCTCTATAATCACCAAAAATGAATTCATTAGAATAAATTTGCGCAGGTCCATCTTTGTCATTACAATATACGACAGTATTTATATTTAACTTTTTTGCACTTAAACACAATAAGCTTCCAAGCTGACCACCTCCTAAAATTCCAATAGTAAGTTCTGACATTATTTATTATTTAGGTCTTGTTTTAACTGATTTGGTTTGTTTAGATCTTAATTGTTTCAATTTTGATTTTAATTTTTTATCATTTATTGCTAAGATAGATGCTGCATACAAAGCTGCATTTATGGCCCCATCTTTACCAATAGCAACTGAACCAACAGGAATTCCTTTAGGCATTTGAACTATAGATAGTAAGCTATCCAGTCCTTTAAGTTTTTTACTTTCAATTGGAACTCCAATAACCGGAATTGAGGTTATCGCAGCTACCATTCCTGGTAAATGAGCAGAGCCTCCCGCTCCGGCAATAATTATATAAATATTATTTGATTCTGCTTTAGAGGCATAATCAAATAATCTTTTTGGCGTTCTATGAGCAGATATCACTTTGGTTTCAAATTTAATCTTAAAAGTTTTTAATATATCCTGAGTATATTTCATTGTAGAATAATCTGATTTACTACCCATAATTATTGATACTAAAGGTTTATTTTTTTGAGGCATTTTATTCATTTAATAGCAAATATTTTTAATCTAATATACCCTTTAATAATATGAATTATAAAATAGATAATCTGCAATATTGTAAATGGTCGAGAGAAGTATTCCAAATTAATAGAGAAGCTGGGTTAGATGCCGTCCATGTAACTATAGTGTACCATGAGGATTTTGATGAATTCAATTCTAGAGTTAATGAATGGAACTCTTATTTTAAAAATAACCCAGATCTAATTTTTCTGGGAGATACTTATAAGGATATTGAAAGAGCAAAAAAGGAAAAAAAAACTGCAATCTTTTTTGGCTTTCAAAATTGTTCACCCATTGAGGACGATATTGGTTTAGTTGAAAAAGTTTATCATCTTGGTTGTAGATTTATGCAATTAACTTACAATAATCAATCATTGTTAGCTACAGGTTGTTTTGAGAATATTGATAGTGGTGTTACAAATTTTGGCAAAGAAGTTATTAAGGAAATGAATAGACTCGGACTAGTAATTGATATGTCTCATTCAGCAGAAAAAAGTACAATTGATGCAATAAATATTAGTGATAAACCTATAGCAATTACCCACGCAAACCCTATTTTTTGGCATCCTTCAAAAAGAAATAAATCTAATAAATTACTCAAAATTTTGTCTGATAATGAGGGAATGTTAGGATTGTCTTTATATCCTCATCATCTTAAAGAAGGAACAGATTGCACTTTAGAAAGTTTTTGTGAAATGATAGCTAGGACTGTAGATCTTATGGGTATAGAAAAAGTTGGAATTGGTTCAGATCTTTGTTTAAACCAACCTGATAGCGTAGTTGAATGGATGAGAAATGGAACATGGTCTAAATCAAAGAATTATGGAGAGGGAACAAAAAAAAATATGGGATTTCCAAAACAACCAGACTGGTTTGTAGATGCAAGGGGTTTCTCAAATATAGAAAAAGGTTTATCTAAAGTTGGATTTAACAAAGTTGAGATTAACTGTATTCTAGGGGATAATTGGTTTAATTTTTATAAAAGAATTAATTAATGGAAATTCAATTGAGACACCCTAGAGAAATTATGAAGCTATCAAGATTGGGATGCTTCCATCAATCAAAACTTTCTTTCCTGAGATCTTTTTTAGAAGAATTTAAAGACTGGAAATATTCAAGAGACTTTTTTGAATTAGATAAATTTGGTTACGGTAAAGCAATTTATTCTTTCTCAAAAAGAAATAGAACTTATTCATTAATTTGTTTTGCAAATGAACTTGAAGATGAAGAACGATCAGACAGAGTTATTGCAACCAAATGGGATGCTGCATTTGCTTTATACGATGGAATTCCATCAAAAGAAGATATTGAAAGATTAAATAAAAATGTTCCAAAACAAGAAGTCGGTAGATTAAGCTATAAAGAATTAACATTATCTAGAGCCAATAGATCAGTTAGATTATTCAATAATGTCGTTGAATGCTTATCAAGTGGCATACAGCCGGATAAGAAAGTTTTATCAAAAGTAGGCTATTTATATAGAACTACAGCTGTATATGGTTCTGGTAAATTTGGTTTAGCTGATAGATTTAGAATTAAAGATCGCCCAGAGATTAAAGGGCCATTTAGATTAGAGATGATGTTAGTATATTTAGTAAGACAATTTACTTTTGACCAAATTAATCATATCGCAAAAAATAAAAATCCAAAAAAATTTGTTAAGCTTGATGAAGAAATTGCAAAAGGATTAGGAATTGGAAATTCAACAGGACTTGGTATGGCACCTTTTATAATTAATCATCCAACATTATTAAATAATTGGGTTCAATCTAGAGAGATAATTTTAAAAAGAATAAGAGAAATCAAAAATGTTAAGGAAAAACAATTTAACATTTTTTTCAATTGTCTAAAGAAATCTTTAAAAAATATTGAAAGTTGGAATACAGATAGCGATTTTCAAAAAAATAAAATTAACAATTTATTGGCAGATCTTATAAAGACGATAAATTACATTGATTCAATTAAAATTAATAGAATTTTCATATTTAATGAAATTTATAAATGGGCAGAAAAAGAAGTTTGTGAAGAATGTTTGGAATACTTAGTTTCAATTTTTATGGAACCTTTTGATGAAATAGTCAATGAGTTTAAAAATAAGATGAGCTCAGATGAAGAAAAATACTTTACAATTCCAACTCATAGAAAAGTTCACGAACTTAGAGATATTTTAGAAAATAATTATTCAGATATTTTAAAATTAGATTTCAATACAAAAGAAAATAATTCAAATTTCTGGTTCATATCGAAAAATAAAGAGGAACCCAGATTAGGTAAAAGATTTGAAGTCAATGGATCTGAATTAGAACAACCTTTGGCAATTGCAAGAGATATAAAAAAATTATTTGAAAAAGTTTTGATTACAGAAAATAGTTTAACAATTGCAGAATTTTTAATTGAAAATGATCACTTAAGGCACGTAGTAAGGAGAGCATTTATAATCGAAAAATTTCCTTACGCAGAAATATTGGATAATACCATTGGAGAAAAACTAATACCTATTGATATGTTAAGACTAAAATTATCTTTTTTTGGAGCAATTAAATTTGATCCACGTTCAGACAAATGGCTTAGAATTTGCATGTTTCAAGGAGCTCCACTTCCCAACCAGCTCAAAAACTTTAATGATAAATGGGTATATGAAGCTTTAAATTAAATGAGATCTTTAAGTGAAATTGATACTATTTCTAAACGTGCATTAAGAGCAAAAGGTTTTAGTTGGGGCATATCAGAAGAAATTGGAAAAAGCATTAAATTACTAGAATTATTTGGTTTACCTGGGCTAAAAAATCTTAATCAGTTTTTGAAAACGTATGATGAAAACAAATTTCATAAAATAAAACTTATATCAAAATTAAATATATCAGAAAAAAAATTTCATTGTCCTATAAATTTAGGAATTGGATTCTTGGATCAAATCAATTTTGTAGATAAATTCAATATAATTGAATTTAATAAAATTGCATTTCCTTTGCTATTTTTGTCTTTTGCAAGTAGAGCATCAGAATTTTTAGGAAAAAGAATTTTAGTAAAAATTGACGAAAAAGAATATATTTTAAATTTTAATCAAAGTATTTTTGGAAATTATTTAAAAAATGAAATATGGGAAAATGCGAATAGCTTAATTGTAAGAATTTTAGAAAATAATAATTCATTTAGTGAAAAAGATTGGCTTGAAATGACGAAATTTGCAAATGAGACATTTGTTGAAGAGAGTCAAGAGCTTAAAGAAAAATCTGCAGGAGCAGGGTTGACTGATAATGACTAAGGAAAATAATACTAAAAATAATGATGAAGATTTAGATAATTTTTGTGAAGAATGTAAAAAAGAAGATGAGAGTGTTAAACAAAATTTTATTTTAAGTGGATACAAGCTTTGTAATTCATGTAAAATTTCAAAGACTATTTTCCCTATTTAAGTAAGTGTTGCGGAACCACCTGCAAAATTTGAAAGGATATATAATAAAAAAAATATTAGAGGTGCCAATGCAAGCAAAGCGGATTTAGTTATATTTTTATAGTTATAAATAATATTAATACCTACTATTAAACAAATATTATACCAAATATATGTAATAAAAATCAAAGGAAGCATAATTTGATTAAATGCTAAAAAATTAAATATTAGTGGAGTTTGAACTAAACCTACCAAAATTAGAGTTTTTCTAAAATTACAATTAGTATTTTTATTTGGAAATAAAATTACCCCTGTGAAATGTATATAACATGATTTTATAAACCATCCAATAATTGAGGTTATTACAACAGCTTTTAAAGATGGACCTGAAATCTTTCCTAATGCAAAATAGGAACTCATAAAATTTAAAAATGCTGAATTAGGAATAATGCTTATAATCGAATTAATTATTACAATTGAAATCGCAAAGTATATAGAAGCTTCACCGAAATTATTTTTATTACTAAAATAATTTTTATTAAGTTTTAATACATTGATATAAATATTTAAAAATTGTGATAATATCATTTTTTACCATCATCTTTTTCTGCAATATAAGATACTATTAGCGGAAATATTATTAAAGCAATAATAATAACTAAGCATAAAACAATTAATGTCAAGTTCATTGCTAGATTTTTAATTGTAGAATTATATAATAAATTTCGATTAATTAATTTAGGGGAAGTTTAGCTTCCCCTAAAATATAATATTATCCTTTAACTACTTCTCTTGTATTTGCGTTAAACGACTCTTTAAAAGGAATATCAACAACTACAGCATCAACCGGTTGACCAGCCTTATCAGAATATTTTTCAGGCAAATGTACTTTAAATTTGGATCCGACCTTACCTTTTGGAAAACCATTAGCATTTAAAGTACCATCGAATGGCACATAACCCATTGCAATATTAGTTTTCTTTTCAGGATGCCACCAAGGAGATGTGATAAAACCTATAGGCTCTCCTCCACCATCATTAGAAATTAGCCAGAAATCTGGAGCATAATCATCTATAGGTTTTCCTCCCAATTCCATTCCTACTAATTGGAGTTTATATGGTTTTTTCCCTGCTTTAATTTCAGCACCCATAGCCTCCAAAGCTTTTTTTCCTACATAATCGCCTTTTTTATTCCATTCACCTTTACCTGAAAGAGATACTTGATAACCTAAGTTGCACTGATAAGGATTATGCTGATGATCCATATCTTGACCCCAAGATAAAATTCCAGCTTGAATTCTTCTATGATGAGCAGGAGCAATAACCATTAGATTATGTTTTTTTCCTGCATCAAGAACGGAATTCCACATGTCTTCAGCATACAATGTAGATTCTCTTAGATATATTTCGTATCCAGCTTCTCCAGAGAAACCAGATTGAGAAATGATACAACTTCTTCCACCAATTTTAGCTGACGCTAATCCGTAAAACGGAATATTATCAAAATCTACTTGATCACCACAAAGATCTTTCATTAAAGCTTTAGATTTTGGTCCTTGGATCTGAACTGGCGATACATCTATCTCATGTATTTCACAATTAAATCTTCCATCAGCATTAACTCCTTGTAGATACATCCCAATATCACTATCAGATAATGAAAACCAAAATTCATCTTCTGAAATTCTCAAAAGAATGGGATCATTCAAAACGCCCCCGTACTGATTACATAAAATGACGTATCTTGCTCTCATTGGTGAAATTTTTGTTGCATCTCTTGTAATAACATAATCAACAAATTTTTCCGCATCGGGACCTTTAACTTGAATTTGTCTTTCAACAGCAACATTCCACATTGTAACGTGATTTACAATTGCATCATATTCAACCATTGCTCC
>MDTD01057208.1_pt1 | contig 13712 bp, 13 predicted proteins | sample 811221 | NCBI WGS metagenome assembly MDTD01 (sample SAMN05326646, study PRJNA326480) | marine metagenome | isolation source: seawater | place: Pacific Ocean: South West | collected 2011
CTATTAAAACTCTATCATGTAAAGGTTTAAACTTCATAAATTCTCCTATAAATATGTGAGGACATATAGATATACTGCGGGTCATTTTCAAGAAGGTTATTGCTTTAAAAAATCAAAGAATATATAGCTTTTTTTAAATATTATATAAAAATGACTGTCAATTTAAGCGATAAAGGCCTTAAGGAAATTGTAAACAACTTTGATCTCTTTTACATCGATATATGGGGGGTTGTTCATAATGGGATCAAGTTAAACGACGATGCAGTCTATGTATTATCTGAATTAGACAATTTAAAAAAAGAATATGTGTTACTTACAAACGCGCCTAGGCCTAATTCAGATGTAAAGAGATTTTTAAAAAAATTAGGATTAGACGAAAAAAAAAGCTCTAAAGTTTATACTTCAGGACAATGTTCTCTAAATTATTTAAGTAACGTAAAAAAAGATTTAAATTTCTTTCATTTAGGTCCCGAAAGAGATTTTGGTCTTTTTGAAAATTTTAAGTCTTTAAAAAAAGGTGAAATTAATTCTTCGGATTATATTATTTGTACAGGATTATTTGATGAATTTAAAAATCTTGAATACTACAAAAATTTTTTGGCTTCCTGTACAGATAAAGAGATGGTCTGCACTAACCCAGATTTAATAGTTGATAGAGGAGAGGTTAGAGAGTATTGCGCAGGATCGATTGCAAAATTATTTGAGGGAATGGGAGGCAAAGTCAAATATTTTGGAAAACCTTATCCATTGGTATATGATAGCTCGACAAGCAATAAAGATAGAACAGTATTGTGTATTGGAGACAATCTTCTCACTGATATTAAAGGAGCAAATATACAAAATTTTGAATCTTTATTTATACTTAATGGTATTCATAAAAATGAAAATCAAAACCAACTAAATAAACTTTTTGAAAAATATCAAGTTGAGGTAAATTATACTCAAGAAAAATTAAAATGGTAAGAATGAAAATTTTTAAAGGATTTAATATTCCCAATAATTATTCAAACTCAATAATACTTATTGGAAATTTTGATGGTGTTCACTTAGGACATCAAAAATTATTTAAAAAGGCTAGGGAATATAAAAAAAAATTTAAGATTAAAATTGGAGTTATAACTTTTAATCCAATGCCAAAAATGTTTTTTAATAAGAAACTCAAAAATTTTAAATTAATGAATCAATCTCAAAAAATTGAGCAGTTTGAAAATCAAAAGGTTGATTTTTTAATAAATCAAAAATTTTCAAAAAGATTTTCAAAAATTAAAGCAGATTTTTTTATAAAAAAATACTTAAATAAAAAAATTAAAACAAAATTCCTTTTTGTAAGCAATAATTTTAAGTTCGGTAACAAACGCGAGGGAGATATTGATTTACTCAAACTTTATGAAAATAAATGTCGATATAAACTTGTTATCCCTGCACCACTCAAAAAAAATCAAAAAATAATATCCTCAACCTTAATCAGAAAACTTCTTACGGAAGGAAACTTAACAAAAGCAAATAAATACTTGAGTAGGAATTGGGAAATTGAGGGAAATGTTGAAAAAGGAAGAAGTATCGGCAGAAAGATTGGTTTTGCAACATGCAATATTAATATCAAAGATTATATTATTGCAAAGCCAGGGGTGTACTCGGTAAAAGTAAAAATTGACAGTAGCTCAAAAAAATTGAATGGAATTGCAAACTTGGGATACAGACCTACATTTAACCAAAACAAAATATTGCTTGAAGTAAATTTATTTAATTTTAACCAGAATATATACAAACGTAAAATTAAAGTTGAATTTATTAAGTTTATAAGGCAAGAAAAAAAGTTTAAAAACATTAAACAGCTGACAAATCAAATTAAAAAAGATATCAAAGTTGCCAAAAGAAGTTTCAATTAATCATGAGTAAAGAAAACTTAAACTTACCAAAAACTGCATTCTCCATGAAGGCTAATCTTCCACAAAAAGAGCCAGGTCTAATTGATTTTTGGGATAAAATTAATTTATATCAAAATTTAAGAGCGGAGAGTAAAGGAAAGGAGAAATTCATTCTTCATGATGGTCCCCCGTATGCAAACGGAAACATTCATATGGGTACTGCTTTGAACAAAATCTTAAAAGATATAATAACTAAATTTCATCAAATGGATGATAAAGACTCAGTTTATGTTCCAGGTTGGGATTGTCATGGTTTGCCAATCGAATGGAAAATTGAGGAGCAATACAAAAAAAGTAAAAAAAACAAAAATGAAGTGCCAATAATTGAATTTAGGAAAGAATGCAGAGATTTTGCTAATAAATGGATTAAAGTACACAAAGATCAATTTAAAAGACTAGGAGTAATTGGAGATTGGGAAAATTATTATTCAACAATGAGTTTTGAAGCTGAGGCTCAGATTGTTAGAGAGCTTGGAAAATTTTTAAAAGAGGGAAGTCTTTATAAAGGTTACAAACCTGTTTTATGGTCAACAGTTGAGAAAACTGCATTGTCAGATGCTGAGGTTGAATATATGGACCATACTTCTGATACAATTTATGCATCGTTTTTAATTAAAAAAACAGATTCTAAAGATTTAGAGAATTGTCAAATTATAATTTGGACAACAACACCTTGGACTATTCCAGCAAATAAAGCTCTAGCATATAATGAAGGTCTAACATACTTAATATTAGAACTAAAAGATGATAACAAATTTAAAGATAATAAAGTTGTTGTTGCCAAGGACCTCTTGGAGTCTTTTATAAAAGATTGCAATATTCAAAATTTTAAAATTCTAAAGGAACTACCAGGCAAAGCTTTTAAAGGAGTTGTTTGTAAACATCCTTTTTTTGATATTGGCTATGATTATGATGTACCAATGTTAGAAGCAAGATTTGTTACTACAGAACAAGGAACAGGTTTTGTTCATTGTGCACCCAGTCATGGTCCTGACGATTTTAATTTATGTATTAACAACGGTATAAAAGCCCTAGAAACTGTAGATGATGATGGAAAGTACACTAAACATATCTTAAATTTTGAAGGAACTCATATTTTTAAAGCAAACCCCGTTGTAATCGAGAAGTTAAACGACTTGAATAAATTAATTGCTAGTGGAAAATTAAAACATTCCTACCCTCATTCTTGGAGATCGAAAGCACCTTTGGTACATAGAGCTACGCAACAATGGTTTATTTCTATGGAAAGTCATGGTTTGAGAAAATTAGCACTCAAAGCACTTGATGATACAAAATTTTATCCAAGTAAGGGAAAAGATAGAATTAAATCAATGATTGAAACAAGACCAGATTGGTGTGTTTCAAGACAAAGAGTTTGGGGAGTTCCTCTTCCTATTTTTATTTCAAAAAAAGATAATAAGGTATTGATAGATGATGAAGTATTTGAAAATATAGCAAACATTTATGAAAAAGAGGGATCAGACTGTTGGTTTTCTGGAGATTTTCAAAGATTTTTAGGAGAAAAATATAAGGCAGAAGATTATATTCAATCTAAAGATATTGTCGAAGTTTGGTTTGATAGTGGATCAACACACTCCTTCGTTCTTGAAAAAAGAGATGATCTTAAATGGCCAGCATCTATGTATTTAGAAGGCTCTGATCAACATAGAGGGTGGTTTCATTCCTCTTTATTAGAGTCTTGTGGCACTAGAGGAAGAGCACCATTTGAATCTATTTTATCACATGGATTTGTAGTTGATGGCAAAGGTCTTAAAATGTCTAAATCACTAGGAAATGTAATTGCACCAGAGGAAATTTTAAAAAAATATGGAGCAGATATATTGAGAGTTTGGGTTTCGGCTTCAAATTATGCAGAGGATCTTAGAATAGATTATTCAATATTAGAGCAACATGCAGAAGCATATAGAAAAATAAGAAATACTTTTAGATATATATTAGGAAATTTAAATGATGAATTTTCTATACAAAAATTTACTGAAATTGATCTTGATAATCTTCCAGAGTTGGAAAAATATATGCTTCATAAAGTGTACATATTAAATTTAAATTTTCACAAAAACTTTGAAAATTATACTTTCCATAATCTTTACAAAGAATTATTAAATTTTTGCACAGTAGACTTATCAGCATTTTATTTCGATATACGAAAAGATACTCTTTATTGTGATGATAAAAATTCCAAAAAGAGAAAAAACTGTATTTTAATTTTGAATATACTTTTAGAATGTTTACTGAAATGGTTCGCTCCAATACTTTCATTTACAACAGAAGAAATTTATTCATTAATAACCAAAAATAATAAAGACAGCATTCATTTGAAAAAATTTGTTAAAACACCAGAAAAATGGCAAAATCAAAACTTGAACGAAAAATGGGAAAAATTAAAAAAAATTAGAGATGTTGCCAACATCAGTATTGAAAGTAAAAGATCTGAAAAAGTGATTGGGTCAAGCTTAGAAGCTAATATAAAAATTAAATTACAAAAAAAATTATTTGAAATTGCAAAAAATTTTGATTTTGCAGAATTATGTATAACATCTGCAGCAGATGTTTTATTGAATGATAAAGAAGATGAAGAAATACATGTAGAAACATTTAAGGCAGAGGGAGATAAATGTAATGTCTGTTGGAAAATAAGAAAAGGTAAATGTGAGAGACACGGATAAAATATTTATATTAAATTGCTAATGAAAAAAAAAATTATTTATAATTTACTAATAATTTTTTTAATTTTTTTTTTAGATAGAGGCTCAAAAATTTATATTTTAAAATTAGCTGAAAATCAGGATATATTAAATATTACAATAAATTCATATTTAAATATTATATTAGTTTGGAATTCAGGAATTGGATTTGGACTTTTACAATTTGATGAGACATTTATTTATAATTTAATAACTTTTCTGATTGTAATAATAAATTTAATTATAATTTATTTACTTTTTAAATCAGAAAGAATTCAACAATTTTTGCTATCGATGATTCTTGGTGGATCCTTAGGAAATTTATATGATAGAATTAATTATTTAGGTGTACCTGATTTTATTGATTTAAATTATAATGGATATCACTGGTTTGTTTTTAATGTTGCTGATATATTTATAACAATTGGAATATTTTCGTTAATATTCAATGAAATTTTTATGAAAAAAAAATGAAAAATAAATTTACGTTATTAATAATTGTATTTTTTTTAGTTAGTTCCTGCAGTGGCAATATAAAAAGATCAGATAAATCAGATGAGTTTTTAATAGATAAAAAAAACCCGTTAGTAATGCCACCAGATATCGACGAATTACCTAAACCAAAACAAAATTTAGAGGAAAATGAAAACAATGATGATTTTAAAAGCGTTATTAAAACCCAAAAAATTGAAAATAGCAGTGATACTATCGAAATGTCTGGCTCACTTCAGGAGTCTATAATTAAAAAAATAGAAGAATAATGTCTTCAAATTTAATTTTTAAAACATTTAATTTTAAAATAAAAATAAAAGATAAAAAAAAACTTCTTCAATTAATACAAAAAATAATAAAAGAGGAAAAACCCGAATTCTTTAAAAGTTTTAAAAAAAATTTTGAGTACAGCTTTAGTAAAAAATTGATTCAAAAATATAAAGATTTTAAAAATATTAATATTATAGGTATGGGTGGATCATCCCTTGGTACTAAAGCAATATATAATTTTCTAAAATATAAAATAAAAAAAAAACTTACATTTTCAGATAATATTAATTTAAATAAAGAAAATAAATTAAAAAAACTTAATATAATTGTATCGAAGTCAGGTAATACACTTGAAACAGTTGTTAATCTAAATACGCAATTTAATAAATTAGATAAAAATATTTTTATAACAGAAAATACTAATAATTATTTACGTAATTTGGCAAATAAACTTAAATCTGATGTTATAGAACATAAAAACTTTATAGGAGGAAGATTTTCTGTATTGTCGGAAGTTGGGATGTTGCCTGCTCAACTTATGGGCTTAAAAGACACAAAATTTAAAAAATTTAATAATTTAATAACAAAAAAAAATTTTTTAGATAATTTAATTCACAATACTTTATCAAGTTATCAATTCACCAAATTAAAAAAATTTAATTCAATCATACTCAATTACGACGAAAATTCAGAAGATTTGTTCAAATGGTATCAACAACTTATTTCAGAAAGTTTGGGAAAAAATTCAAAAGGTATATTGCCGGTAATATCTAACATGCCAAAAGATAATCATAGTATACTTCAGTTATATCTTAGTGGCTTTAAACCAAATTTTTATACGTTTTATATAGTTGAGGAAATGAATAGCACTTATTTAAATTCAAAACTTATTTTAGATAAATTTAAATTTTTACAGGGTAAGAATGTTTATGAAATCTTAAATTCACAAAGAATTGCAACAGAAAATATTTTTAGAAGAAAAAAAATACCTTTTAGATCATTTTATATTAAAAAACGAAATGAAGAAACTATGGGTGAATTATTTTGTTTTTTTACGTTAGAAGTGATTTTGTTATCTCATTTGTTAAAGATTAATCCACTAAATCAGCCAGAAGTTGAGTTAGTTAAAAAAGAAACATTTAAAATACTTAAAAAATAAAAAAACCAAAAATTATTTTTGATGAACCATATATTTCTTCTCTAACAATTTTAAAGTTTTTTTGAATTTCATCTAATGATTTTTTATTTCTATGTATGATAACTAAAGATGATGAACTTAAAATATTTGGGTCATACAACAAATTCATCAAATATTCCAATTTATCATCTTTAAAAGGAGGATCTAAAAATATTAGGTCAAATTTATTTGATAGTTTTTTTAAGCTACCTTTTTTATATATATCTTTTTTGTAAACTTCAGCCTTTTTTTTAAATTTTAAATTATTTAAATTTCTAATCAACATGTCTATCGCTGGTTTATAGTCATCAAAAAAAATAACCTTTTTAACACCTCTTGAAATAGCTTCTAATCCAAAAGAACCTGTGCCCGAAAAAAGGTCTAGAATTATTGAACTTTTTAATTCTTTATTTAATAAACTTGAATGGTTTAATATATTAAAAATCGATTCTCTGACCATATCTTTCATTGGTCTAGTTTTTTTATCTGCTGGAAGTAAAATTTTTTTACCTTTAGCTGTTCCTGAAATTATTCTCATTTTCAATTACTTTATAACCAATGTCATCTCTAAAATGACCGTGTTGCCAGTTTAATTTTTTAATTGAATCTAAAATTTTCTTTCTAGCTCTTTTAAAATCTTTATCTATTGAAACAAAGTTTAAAACTCTACCTCCGCTTGAAAAAAATTTAGATTTTTGAAATTTAGTGCCTGCATGGAAAATGAATTGATTTTCATCATTTTTAAATTTCTCTAGATTTTCGATCAATATATTTCTTTCATAATCATCAGGATATCCCTTTGAACAAAGAACAATACAAATACTTTTTTTATCTTTCCATCTTAATGTAATTTCTTCTAATTTTTGATTAATGCAACTTTCAAGAACATCGATAAAATCGTTACTCAGAAGTGGTAAAATAGTTTGACATTCAGGATCTCCCATCCTAACATTATATTCAATTAGATATGGTTCGTTATTTTGAATCATTAATCCCACATAAAGAAAACCAATATATTTACCATTATTTTTTTTCAAATAATTTAATGTTGGTATAATTATTTTATTAATTATTTTCTTTTCGAGATCTTCGTTTATTTGTCTTGATGGACAATATGCTCCCATACCTCCTGTATTCTTCCCTTTATCACCATTAAATACTCTTTTATGATCTTGTGCAGTATTAAATGTTTTGAAATTTCTATTATCACACAAAATAAAATAACTCATCTCTTCACCTTTTAGAAAATCTTCAATCAAAATTTCTCTAGCCTTACCGAATTTTCCACTAAATATTTCATTTACCGCATCACAAGCAGTCGTGAAGTCCTCACAAATATAAACACCTTTACCTGCAGCTAATCCATCAGATTTAACCACTAAAGGATATTTTTTATTTTTTAAATAATTTATAGATGAAGAAATACTGTCCAAAATTTTAAAATTAGCTGTTGGTATATTTTCGTTTTCACATATTTTTTTTGTAAAAATCTTAGAACCTTCAAGTTTTGAGCAAAATTTATCTGGACCAAATACTTTTAAATTAAATTTATTTAAGTAATCAACTATTCCATTTACCAAAGGTTCCTCTGGCCCAATAACTGTGATATCTACATTGTTATCAATTAAAAATGATTTAATTTTTTCAAAATTTTTTAAATCTATTACTACATTTTCAGCAATTTGAGTTGTTCCTCCATTTCCTGGTATACAAAATATTTTACTAATTTTTTTAGACTCGGAAATTTTTTGACAAATAGCATGCTCTCTTCCACCACTACCAATTATTGCAATTCTCATGTATACTTATTTATATAATGGTTGATAAAATAGCTAGATTAAAATATTTAGATAACTCATTTGAAATTATTGAAAACGGTACTTATGTTATCTGTGCTGTATCAGGGAAAAAAATATCTTTAGAAAATTTAAATTATTGGAATGTGGAACTTCAAGAACCGTATTTTTCTTATATAGAAGCAAATAAAAAAAGAGACGAAATTGTTTAAACTATTTCCATCTATTATGAGTTAATATCCACTGAGAAGGATTATTTAAAATCATTTTTTCAAGTATTTTATTCAGTTCCAAAGTAATTTCATCAATAGAAAGATTGTTATTTAACTTAAAAGGTTTTTCTATGTTCAGTTTAAATTTTATCTCATCGTATCTTTCGATATATACTGGAACAATTTCACAATCATATTTCTTTATTATTTGGCCTGGAATAGTCGTAGTATAAGCTGGATATCCAAACAAATCAGTTTTAACCCCTTCGGATACTCTTTGATCAATCATCAATGCTACAGAATAGTTATTTTTAAGAAAATTTAGCAGCTTTCTCATGCCCCCAATACCTTTTTTAATCTGATTTTTGCAAATATGTTTTAGTCTAATCCTCTCCATAATTTTATTAAGAAAAAAGTTGTTCAGAGGTCTATAAATTGCTGAAAGATTTACCCCAGCATCATTTATAAACATAGCCATCAATTCAAAGTTACTAAAATGACCAGAAATAAATATCACTCTCTTATTCTTTGATTTAATTTCTTTAAGGTACTCACCGCCCTTGATATCTATATACTTTCTCAAATTTCCATTTTTAAATTCACTTAAAAAGACATATTCAGAAAGTATCCTTCCATAATTAGAAAAAACTTCTTTAACTATTTCATCTTTATCTCCAAGACTAATATTTGAATTTTTTTCTATGATTTCCACATTTTTTTTTATTATTTTGTCCGATCTAATTAATTTTCCAAAAAAACTACCTATTTTTGACCCTAGTCTAGAAGCGTTTTTATAACCAATTATTTTAAATATAAAAAAAAGGAACATAATTACAAGAAACTGTAGGAAATATTTTATTACTTTCATAAATTTTTATGTAAGATTTTTTTAAATTTCGTATTATTTTGAATAATTAAATCAACATCAGTATATGTTACTTCAAACTTATTAAATTTTTGAATTTTCATATAATCTTTTTCAGTAGTAATTATTTTTAATTTATGTTTTTTAGCCATGTATTTTATTTTATTTATATCAGAAATTTTATAATCGAAATGATCAGGGTATAAAATTTTTTTCTTAATTTTTATTTTATTTTCTTTTAATAAATTAAAAAAATTTTCAGGAGTTCCTATTCCACAAAAAGCTAAATAATTACAATTTTTTTTTAATTTATGCTTATTTTTTAAAAAGTATCTTACATAAAAAATTTTAATACTTTTATTGTAAAATCTAATTTTATTTTCTAAAATAATATTTTTTTTACCATTGATTACTACAACATCATATTTTTTTAAAATTGATAAATCTTCTCTTAGTGGACCGGCTGGCAAAATATTTCCATTTCCTATACCAGTTAAGCTGCTAAAGCAAACAATTGAAATTTTGTATTCAATTGATTTATCCTGAAGTCCATCATCAAAAATTACTACCGTATTTTTGGAATTTCTAATTTTTTTTATTCCATCCAATCTTTTCTTTGGTAAGATTAATTTGACATTTTTGGAAAGTAACTTTTGTTCGTCTATCTGATTTTTGTAATATTTTTTAATTACAAATGTTTTATATTTTTTTTGTAAAATATTATTTAGTTTAATAACAAGTTGTGTTTTTCCAGTACCTCCCAAATAAATATTTCCAATACATATAGTTGGAATATTTGGTTTAAATGAAATTTTTAAATTATTAAAAAAAATAATCATTCTTGTTATTAATGTTAGTGGCCAAATTAAAAAAACTAATAAATTTTTTTCTTTCCAAAAGGTGGGTTTTATTAATTTCACTTTAAACAAATTTAATAATTTCAATATAAGTTTTATTTAATATATTTTCCCCGTACTTTATAATTTTTTTATTATTAAAAATTAATTTTTTTTTATATAATGAATTTTCAATAATTTTTATTCCTTTATTGTGGTTAGAAAATACATCTGAAATTTTCATCTTTTTCAATTTCCTATAAATTTCAGTGAAATTACCAATGTGAGGACCATGTATTATTTTACAACCGAATTTTGAGGCTTCCAATGGATTTTGTCCACCGTGTTTAATTAATGATCCACCCATGAATACAATATTTGATATTTTATAAAATTTATTTAATTCACCGTATGTATCTACGATAAAAATATCTACATCTTTATCAATTCGTTTCCCCGAACTATATAAATGTGTTTTTAAAGAAAAGTTTTTAATGTAATTCTTAATTTTTTCAGTCCTATCTATATGTCTCGGGGCAATTATAGATATTATATTTTTAATTTTTTTTTTATTCTTAAAATATAGATGATTTTTAATAATAAAATCTTCTTCATTATCATGTGTACTCGCTCCTGTGACCAAAATTATCTTCTTTTTAAAAAAATTCAATATTTTTTGATTTAATAATTGTGTTTTAATTTTTTTACTCGTTGTAAATTTTAAATTACCTAAGTTAATAACTTTTTTTGCACCTAAAAATTTAAGTCTTAAAAAAGTTTCATGGTTTTGTGAAAAACAAATATTAAATTTACTAAAAATTTCCTCTGAATAACTTTTTATTTTTTTCCATTTTTTGAAGGATCTAAATGTCATTCTTCCATTTAATAAAATCAAATTGATCTTTCTTTTGTAAATATTATTAATTAAGTTTGGCCAAATCTCAGATTCACAAAGAAATAATACCGATGGTCTCCAATATTTAATAAATTTATTAACAATAAAATTATTATCAATTGGAAAAAATTGGTGAATTGTTTTTTTAAATTTAAATCTTTCAAATATTTTTGAAGAACTTAATGTAGTAGTGGTGACCAATATTTGTTTAATTTTTGAATTGTTCTCCAATTTTTCAATTAAAGAAATTATGCTCAATAATTCACCTACACTAGAACAATGAAACCAAATTAATTTACCGTTTAGTCTTTTTTTTGAGGGAATTGCATATCTTTCAGTTAGTCGATTAAATTTTTCTTTTTTTTTTAAAATTCTATAAATAATAATTATTGGAGAAATTACTAAGAATAAATCACTCAGTATTCTATAAATTAATTTCATTATTTTTTGAAAGTTGTTTTTGATAAAAACTTTTATATATTTCGGATTTCTTTAATAATTCGTTGTGAGTCCCTTCAGCTACAATTTTACCTTTTTCTATTACATAAATTTTATTGGAATTTATTACCGTAGATAGTCTATGAGCTATCACTAGTGTGGTTCTTCCTTTAATTAAATGATTAATCGCATTCTGTATTTTTTCCTCAGTTTCAGCATCAAGAGACGAGGTTGCTTCATCTAATAGTATAATCTTACTTTTTTTTAGCATTGCTCTAGCAATAGATAGTCTTTGTTTTTCTCCTCCAGATAATCTAACACCATTTTCACCTATAATAGTTTCATATCCGTCAGGCATTTTTTTTATAAATTCATCACAATGTGAAAGAGTTGCAGCTTCAGTTATTTCTGTATCAGTCGCGTTAAGATTAGAATATTTGATATTATTTTTTACTGTATCATCAAACAAAGTGGTATCTTGACTTACTAAAGAAATATTTTCTCTCAAAGACATAATTGAATAATTATAAATTGATTGGTTATCAATAAAAATATCTCCATTTACTGGTTTATAAAATCTTGGAATTAAATTCATTATAGTTGATTTTCCAGCTCCACTATGGCCAACTAAAGCAGTCATCTCACCACTTTTAATCTCAATATTTATTTCATCTAAGATTTTGTTTAAGCTAGTTTCATATTTAAAGCTTACTTTTTTAAACTCTATATTGCCACTAGTAAGTGCCAAATTCTTATTTTCATTGGGATCAACTTTATTTTCATCTATTAAAGGCAATATTCTTTTTGCTGCAGAAATTCCTTGAAAAATTCCCATATTTAAAGTTGCAAGAGTTCTAACTGGTTGATAGGCTAGCATCATCGCAGCTAGAAATGAAAAAAAATTGTTTATATCTAGCTCATTTTTAAATATTAAACTCCCGGCATAATAAATTAAACCTCCGATCATAAGACCCGTGAGAGTTTCCATAATGGGAGTTGCTCTATTCATCACTGTCTGAATTTTAACTGCTTTTTCTTTAAATTTATTTATATGGTGACCAGATCTATCATTTTCATAATCCTCTCTGAGAAATATTTTTATAATTTTATGATTTTTTATTATTTCAAGAAAGAAAGAAGTTAATTCACCTGATACTACCTGTGACTCTGTTGTTACTTTTCCAATTCTTTTCCCTAATGACTTTGCTGCAACAGAGGCTAAGGGTATCATAATAATAGCAAATAAAGCTAACTTCCAATTTTGGTAGAACATAACACAAAGCAAACCAAAAAGTGTTAATGTATCCTTAGTAAACAACAATATTGAGTCTGTAACTAATTTTTGAATTAAACCCGTATCGTATTGTAAATGTGATAATATTTTTCCGGAATGTTTTTTATCAATACTCTCCACACTTGATGATAATACAGACTGCATAACCTGCATTTGTAAAATTTTAAGTATTTCACCACCAACTTTTATTAATGTTACTTTTGCCAAATATAAAGATGTACCTTTAACCGCAAAAGCAATTACAATTGCTATTGGTATTAAAAGCATTAAATCCTTATTCTTTTCAATAAATATTTTTTCTATTGCAGGGTCAAGAAGATACGCAATTGCAGAGGTACTTATAGCTACTAAAATAGAAAACAATATAGAGAGGAAAATCTTACCAATAAATTTTTTTGTATAATTTCGATATAGTCTTTTTAAAATTTGTATATTCGTCATACTAAAATTTACCTATAATTATATTTACTAGAATTAAAAAACCTAAAAAATTATTACTTTTAAAAATTTTTAAACATTTCGATTTGTCTGATTTATCAAAATTATATATTTGGAAAATTAATAAATGTGCAGTTACACACAATATTCCAATTAAATAGAAGTGATTTAAATTTAATAATTTACCCATTGCAATATTAGATAAAATAAAAATAAAGTAACATATAAATAAAAATACTTTTGGGTTCTCTTTAAACTTAATTGATGTAGATTTTACTCCTATAATTTCATCATCTTCTATATCTTGAAATCCATATATAGTGTCGTAACCCAATGTCCAAAATATGGCGCCAAAATAAAATATCA
>MDTD01043450.1_pt1 | contig 13708 bp, 12 predicted proteins | sample 811221 | NCBI WGS metagenome assembly MDTD01 (sample SAMN05326646, study PRJNA326480) | marine metagenome | isolation source: seawater | place: Pacific Ocean: South West | collected 2011
TAGCAGTACATTTTTTCATTTGTATAATTCAGCATCCAATCTTGATCCAAACAGTCATTATATAACTTTGAGAATTTTTTGATGTGTCGGTAAGGAAAATTATGATAACTGACCATAACTTTATCATGATCTTTAAAATCAAATCCCTTTATGGTTTTTGCAAGAGTATTGACGTAGAAATCCTCTTTAGCGGAATTATTAATGAAGTTGAGTGAAGCAATAACCTTCCGTTTACAAATTATTTCCATCATATTTTCGCAGTTGATCCAATTGATGAAGATGCATATTTCAGATATAGTGGTAAAACAATCAGTTGAGCGTATAACTTTTTTTCTATTTTGGCCAATAAATGACGCAAAATAGGATTATGATAAAGAAAACCCTCGTAAACATAATAATCTTCACCATATCTTTCCTGAATTTTTTTAATCATTTCATTGAAATAATATCTGGGAAGGGAACCATTTTCTGAACAAACACCTTTATACCAATTAAAATACTCGAAACATTTTATTAGTGGAATTATAAAATTTACAAGTAAATATTTCAATATGGCATTAACATCAACAACTATTACATCTACCAAAAAATCTCTAAAATATCTTTGAACTGAAATTATTCCAGTATCATCATTAGTACAAAAATTGATTACTAAAGAAGCTGCCTTCATATCCCTAGTTTATAGTTGCCAGTTTTGTAAATAATGTTGATTATCTAAATTATTTTTGACCATTTTTTCATGTGGAATGATGGTGAAAAACCATCAACAAAAATCTCCACTAAAAGTAGGTTTTTCATCAAATATGCAATGCCCTTTTTCCAGTTGCATCCAATGCGGCCTCCTTGATAGCCTCAGTAAATGTTGGATGAGCGTGACACATTCTAGCCAAATCCTCTGCTGTTGCTCGATACTCCATAGCCGTTACTGCCTCGGCAATTAAATCTGCACAGCGAGGTCCAATCATATGAACACCTAAAACCTCATCTGTTTCCTCATCTGCCAGAACCTTTACAAATCCATACTTTTCGTCCATACTGGCTCGTGCTCTGCCAGAAGCTTTAAATGGAAACATGCCAGATTTGTATGAAGCACCTGATTTTTTGAGTTCTTCCTCAGTTTTACCAACAGCGGCAACTTCTGGCCAAGTATAAACAACTCCCGGAATTAGATTATGATCAATATGTGGTTTTTCTCCTGCTATCGATTCAGCGACAAAAACACCTTCTTCCTCAGCCTTGTGTGCCAACATGGCTCCTTTTACAACATCGCCAATACCGTATATTCCAGGAACGTTAGTTTGTAATTGATCATCAACATTAACTCGACCTCTATCATCAACGTTAACCCCAGCATTTTCAAGGCCTAAGTCGTCTGTGTAGGGACGTCTACCTACTGATATTAAAGCATAATCAGCCTCAAGCTCAACAACCTGGCCTTTCTTGTTTTCTGCTTTTAGGTAGGCTTTTTCAGAATCTCCTTTTACCTCTGTAACTTTGTGGGAGAAGTAAAATTCAAAACCTAACTCCTTTTTTAAATTCTTTTGAAGTTCCTTACCTAGGGATTTATCCATCGTAGGAATAATTCCATCTAAATATTCAACTACAGAAATCTTTGTTCCTAAACGAGCATAAACAGAGCCCATCTCTAAACCTATTACTCCGCCGCCAACTATAATAATATGTTTGGGCACTTCAGACAACTCCAATGCTTCAGTAGAAGTAATCACCCTCTTTTTGTCCAATTTAATGAAAGGAAAAGAAGCAGGTTTAGAACCTGTTGCAATGATTGTATTTTTAGATTTTATCTCAACTGCATCCCCTTTTGAAGGTGAAACAATAATTGTGTTTTTATCTTTAAATGAACCGAATCCCTTGAGAACATCTATTTTATTTTTCTTCATTAAAAAGTCAATTCCTGCGCAGGTTTGAGAGACAACCCCTCGTTTCCTTTCAATCATTTGCTTAAAATTGACTTTCAAATCCTTAATCTCAATACCATGCTCTTTAAATGCATGGTTAGCATTGTGATAATGCTCTGAAGAATCTAATAATGCTTTGGAAGGTATACATCCAACGTTCAAACAAGTTCCACCAAGCGTATCATATTTCTCTACTATGGCGGTTTTCATACCTAACTGGGCACATCGAATAGCTGCAACATATCCTCCAGGTCCAGAACCAATAACTACTACATCGTAATTGCTCATTTTAAAAAAGATTTTGGAATGCTAAAATAACTAAAAGAATTCGTTGATAAAGTGTAAAGCGAAGAAAATGAATAGTTGTGAAAAAAGATTATAGAATCGTTAATAAGTTTCCATTCAAACCGTAATAAGATGCCCTCAAAAAAAACTCATTTTTATTATTTTTGTCTTGATGGATGATTTTTTAGTTTCAGCAAGAAAATATCGACCTGACAGTTTTGATACTGTTGTTGGTCAACCCTCTATTACATCTACTCTCAAAAATTCCATTTTATCCAAGCAGGTAGCACAAGCATTTTTATTTTGCGGACCCAGAGGCGTTGGCAAAACAACTTGTGCGAGAATATTGGCAAAAACAATCAATTGCTCAAACATTACTTCTTCCGGAGAAAGCTGTAGTACTTGTGAAAGCTGTATATCTTTTGATGAGGGAAATTCATTAAATATCTTCGAACTTGATGCTGCATCAAATAACTCAGTGGATGACATCAGAAACCTAATTACCCAGGTTAGAATTGCTCCAACCATTGGAACTAAAAAAGCTTACATAATTGACGAGGTTCATATGCTCTCAACCTCTGCTTTTAACGCCTTTTTAAAAACCCTAGAGGAACCTCCAAAACATGCTGTTTTTATTTTAGCCACCACTGAGAAACATAAAATTTTACCAACCATTCTTTCTCGTTGTCAGATTTTTAACTTCAACAGAATTAGTTCAGAAGATATTGCAAGACATTTATCAGATATTGCAATAAAAGAAAAAGTAAAGGTAGAATCCGATGCATTACACATCATCGGACAGAAAGCAGATGGGGGACTAAGAGATGCTCTATCCATTTTTGATCAATTAGTATCTTTTTCTGGAGGCCAACTGACTTATGAAAATGTCATAGAAAATTTAAATATTCTTGACTACGATTACTTCTTTAAGACTTGTGAACTTGTTAAACAGAAAAATTTAAGTGGACTACTTTTAATATTAAACAAAATACTGGAAAAAGGATTTGAGGATTTTCTTTTCATGAATGGTTTGGCATCCCATTTTCGAAGCTTACTAGTTTGTAAAGATGAAGGTACTTTACAACTTTTAGATGTAGGAGAAACCATTAAAGAAAGGTATATCCTTCAATCAAAAGATAACACCATAACTTTCCTAATAAAAGCATTAGAAATATTAAGTAATTACGATGTGCAATTCAAAACATCAAAAAACAAACGTTTATTGGCGGAAATAACACTAATGCAACTTTGTTCTGAAGATGTTTGGGAAAGTAAAAAAAAAAGCCTCGAAAAATAACTCTGCCGATTCCCGAAATTTGGAATCATAAGGAATCAAAAAATCTTTCTAATTCTCATAAAAAAACAATACCCTCTGAGAAAGAAAATTTAGATAAAGAAAAAATAATTCCAACTACCCGAAAAATAAATGTGGTTCAAAGAGAAAAAACCACACCTAATTTATCAATTAAAAGTCTGCTAAAAGTAACTCCTAAAAAAGAAAATGAAATTATAATTGAAGTTAAAAAAGAACCATTTTCTCAAGAAGAATTAAGGATTCAATGGAGAAATCTTGCTTACTCTTTTAAAGATAAAGATCTTGACTTATATTCCACTTTGAGTGCACATGATCCAATTCTTAAAGAGAATTTTCTTATTGAACTATCAGTTTACAATTCCACTCAAGAGTCAGATATAAATGCCAAAAAAACTGAATTGCTGGGATACCTAAGAAAGAAACTGAATAATACATTAGTGAATTTAGATTTAGTGATTGAGAAATCAAAACCCAAAAAAGGTTTCCAAACTGACAAAGATAAATACAGAAAACTAGTTGAAAAAAATCCAAATGTAGATATTCTAAGAAAAAAATTTGGTCTTTCCTTATAAACATTTCAGAAACTTTAGACCAAAGCACTTAATTTTAAAATAAAAAATAAAATATGACGTTTTTACTTTTGATGTTATCCATTTAAAATTGGATGAGAAAAAGTAAAACCGAAAAAAGTGAACATTAATCCCCGATTCCATAAAACAACTATTCAAATTAATTCTGAATATAAATTGATTGAGGAAGCAAAAAAAGACACTATTCAATTTAAGTATATTTACAACAACCACTACAAAATAGTCTTTCAGTTCATCTATCAAAGAACAGGAAATGAAACAACAACTTCAGATATTACTTCTGAAGTTTTTTATAAAGCCCTAAAGAACTTAAACAGATATGAATTTAAAGGACTTCCCTTTTCAAGCTGGCTAATTAGAATAGCTCAAAATGAAATTATTACATACTACAGGAAGAATAGAAAATCTAAAATAGTAAGATTAGAAACTAAACACCTACAGAATCTAAAAATGGAGGATAACACTAATCAAAAAAAAGACTTTGGGCCTATTCTTTTAAACACCATCACAAAATTGAAAATTGATGATTTTCAATTATTAGAAATGCGATTTTTTGAAAATCGTCCATTCAAGGAAATTGCAAAAATTCTGGACAAAAGAGAATCTGCAGTAAAGATGAAAGTTTACAGAATATTACAAAAATTAAAAGTTTCGATTAAAAACAGGAATAACATTTAAAGCTCAAAATATAAAAAATGTGTAATAGAAGGAAAATATTAATTTCAAAAAAAAATAAAGGAAAGGCAAAACAACATTCCATTAAAAATATTATTTAACTGATAAAAAGCTATTGAAATTACTCTCAAAACATGTTCCTTCTTTAAAAATTAAGTGCTAAGTTGAATTCACCTTTGACAACAGCTTATAAATGTAAATCCAATTCAAAAGTCTCCAAAATCAAAGCACTAGTAATTATGAAATTTAACTCAGCTAAAACCTCATATTTTATTAAATTTATACAATGTTTTTTCTGCGAGTTATCTTGTTGCCAATTTCTTTTCTTTTCGGAATCGTCACAAAGATTAGGAACCTCACTTTTGATATAGGTATCTTTAAGTCAAAAGAGCACTCAACAAAATCTATCTCTGTTGGTAACATAACCGTAGGCGGTACCGGAAAGTCTCCACATATAGAGTATCTTATTCGCTTATTAAATACAAAATATAAAATCGCTGTTTTAAGTAGAGGGTATAAGAGAAAAACAAAAGGTTATTTAGTCGCCAATAAAGAATCTAATTACAAAGATATAGGTGATGAACCTATGCAATTTCACTCTAAATTTGATTCTGTAAAAGTGGTCGTAGATGAAAACAGACAAAGAGGAATTGAGAACATAGAAAAAGAAATAAATCCAGACATTATTTTACTAGACGATTGTTATCAACATAGATGGGTTAAACCAAAATTAAATATTTTACTCTTGGATTATTCCACAATTGGAAAAACACAATTTATGCTACCATCAGGTGAATTAAGAGAATGGAAATCAGGAATAAATAGAGCTAATCTAATTGTAGTTACAAAATCCCCGAAAATTCACTCACCTATTGAACACAGGCGTATAAGTAGTTTGATAAAACCTCTAAAATCTCAAAATATATTTTTTAGCTACATAGATTATAATAATATCAAACCATTTAATCGAAAAGCTGAAGATTTATTAAAAGATGATTTTGAAATTAAAAATTTTAAAACTCTAGTTTTTGCTGGAATTGCCAAGATAACTCCCCTTGTAGATTATCTTAAACAAGAATCAAAAGAGGTAATTGTTATTAAATTTGATGACCATAAAAATTACGAACCTGTTGATATGGTTAAAATAACCAACAAGTTCGATCAAATAATTACTCAAAAAAAAATACTACTTACCACAGAAAAAGATGCTATGAGACTAAATGATTCTAGATTATTTCCATTACTTGAGGAATCACCAGTTTTTTACCTTCCAATTGAAATTAAATTTCACAAAGGTTCACAGGAAGAAATAAGCTTTGATAAAACCATACTAGATTATGTTCAATCGAATTAAGGAAACGGCAGATTTTCTTTTTGAAAAAATAAAAAAGTACGACCAACCTGAAATAGGAATTATTTTAGGAACTGGTTTAGGAGGTTTAGTAAACGAAGTTGATATTGATGTCGAAATTAAATACGAAAATATACCTAATTTCCCTATATCAACTGTAGAATCACATAGCGGAAAATTGATTTTCGGAAGAATTTCAAAAAAAAATGTTGTAATTATGCAGGGACGTTTTCATTACTACGAAGGATACTCCCTATATCAAATTGCTTTTCCTGTAAGAGTATTAAAGGTTTTAGGAATAAAAACTCTTTTAGTATCCAATGCAGCAGGAGGCTTAAACACTTCTTTTTCTAAGGGAGATATTATGATTATTTCTGATCACATCAATCAATTCCCAGGAAATCCTCTAATTGGTGAGAACATAAAACAAATTGGATCTAGATTTCCTGACATGTATGAAACGTATAGTAAGACTTTAATAAAAAAAGCTGAATTACTGGCCAGTGATATCAAAATCAAAATTCAAAAAGGAGTTTACATTGGCTTGCCGGGACCTATGTTAGAAACACCTGCAGAATATAAATATTTAAGAATAATTGGTGGAGATGCTGTCGGTATGAGTACAATTCCAGAAATAATAGCTGCAAAACATGCTGAATTATCCTGTTTTGCGTGTTCGGTGATAACAGACATATGTTATGGAGAAATCAAACCAGTTAATTTTGAAAACATCCTAGAAACTGCAAAATTTGCAGAACCTAATTTAACTTTACTATTTAAAAAACTTATTAATCACAAATAATATGAAGTCAATTTGGCAAATAATCCTTTTAAGTGCTTTTCTTTTGGGATGTGAAAATGGAAAACATAAAAGTTTTTCAGAAGGGAATTTAATCGTAAATTTTGAAATTGACCAATTAGATAATCAAGAGATTGTATTGGAGCTTATAACTTTCAATCCAAGAAGAATTCAATTGGATACCATAAAAGCAAAGAAAGGTAAAGGTGAATTTTTCTACCAAACAAATAAAACATCTTTTTATTCATTATATATTCCAGGCAAAGAAGGTGAAATTAGGTTTGTAGCTAATCCCAATGATGTCGTAACTCTTAAAGGAAATGCCGACAACCTTTTTGCCTCCTCAAAAATTGGTGGAACTCCTGAAAACGAAAGGTTAGATTCATTAATTACTTATATAAAAGCCACCAAATACTTTACTGATTCATTAAACAAAGTTTTTAAAAAAGCAGAAAGTAAACAGATGCATCATGCATTAATTGAAGAATTTCAAATGTTGTATAGAGACGCAAAAATAAAAGAAGAAGCTTATGTTACAGACTATGTACTTAGAAACCCTGGTCAATTCTCTAATCTAATGGCCGTTAACTCTTTAGATAAGAATCGGCACAAAAAAATATTTCAAATAATTGATAGTGCCTTAGTCAGTAACTTTCCTAGAAATCAGGATGTGATAAAATTCCATGGTATTATTGATAGTTGGTACTCATCTGCAATAGGAAAAAAAGCTCCAAATTTCACCCTTTTAGGTTCAGATGGAAAAACAAAATCCTTGTCAGACTTTAGAGGCAAATACGTTCTACTAGATTTTTGGAACACAGGATGTCGACCTTGCATAAAAGAAATACCAAATTTAAAGCGCATACAAAAAGAATTTGGGGGAGATAAATTTGAAATAGTAAGTGTTTGTATTGATAGAAATAATTTCGAAACTCAAGAGATTTGGAAAAAAATCAATAGTAAATACAAAACCAACTGGACTCAGGTATATGATGCTGGAGGTTTAGCAACAGCGAAAAAATATAAAATAACACATTATCCGACTATGATGGTTATAGATCCCTCGGGAAATATAATTGATGCAGGAAACCATGTTAGAGGTGAAAACGCTTACCAAATAATAAAAAATCTTATTTATAATGAATAAGCTTTTAGTAATTGCTTTACTATTTATATCAAGTCTGGCAGCCAAAGCATACTGGCAGCAAGAGGTAAAATATAATATAGAGGCAGTCTTAATTGATTCGAATCACTCAATAAAAGCCTTTGAAAAAATCACTTATATAAACAACTCTTCAGATACCATTAAAGAGATGTTCTTTCATTTATGGCCAAATGCCTATCAAAAAGGAACTCCCTTGGACAAACAATTACAAGAAGATGGCAACACAAAACTTTATTTTGGCGACGAAAAATATTTAGGGAGTTTAGATTCAACTAATTTTTCAGTAGATGGGATTTCTGTTGCTCTAAAAAAACATCCCTTAGGGAAAGAAGTAGCTTGGTTTGATCTACCAAAGTCTTTAATTCCAGGAGATTCTATAACTATATCAACCCCATTCAGAGTAAAGATCCCTTTTGGAGAAGTTTCTAGACTAGGCCATTTAAAGGATTCTTATCAGATAACTCAATGGTATCCTAAACCAGCAGTTTATGATGAAAATGGTTGGAACGTGATGCCTTATCTAAGTATAGGAGAATTTTACTCAGAATTCGGAGAATTTAATGTTTCGATTACACTTCCAAAAAAATATAAATTAGCTGCGTCGGGAAATTTAGTCGAAAAAATAACTAAAAAACAATTTCGCACCGAAATCTATTCATTAAAAAACGCTCATGATTTCGCATGGTTTGCGGACACATCATGGATTGAGGAAACAAGCTGGGTAATTTTACCCAATTCAGGAAGGAAAGTGAAAACTTACATGAAATATAGACCTGAAAACGAGAATATTTACAAAAACTCTGTACAGTTCGTGGATAGTGCGATTTTTTATTACAGTCAATGGATAGGTGACTATCCCTATGAAATTTGTGGAGCCGTAGATGGTGGACTAACTGCAGGAGCAGGAATGGAATACCCTACAATAACTGTAGTAGGAGAAAGTGAAAACAGGGCTTTACTTGAGGAAGTAACTCTACATGAGGTTGGTCATAATTGGTTTTACGGAATATTAGGTAATAATGAACGTAAAAATCCCTGGATGGACGAAGGCATTAACTCATATTATGAAAGAAGATATTACGAGGAAGTTAAAACAAATATGAATTTCTCTGATTTTGCTCCAATACTTCGAATTTTAAAAAATGAGGCTCCCAAACAAAAAGAATATCACCACTATTTATATGATTACGTAAATTCAAGAAATATAGATCAGCCTGCAAATTTGCCAGCAAATAAATATTCAAGCCTTAATTATGGATGTATAATTTACAGTAAAGTTTCAGTCAGCTTTAATTACTTGGAAAAGTATTTAGGTAAGGAACTTTTTGACAAATCAATGCAGGAGTATTTCAACAGTTGGAAATTTAAACACCCTACTCCAGAAGCAATTCGAGAAATCTTCGAAAAAAGTACTAACAAAAATCTTGATTGGTTTTTTGATGATTTATTAAAAACAAGTTACCCGATAGATTATAAAATAAATTACGCTGGATATTCAACCGATAATCAAGAACTTAATATTATTGTAACTAATGTTGGCGATATTGCATCTCCAGTTGTACTTAGCGCAATTAATAAAGGAAAAGTTATTTGCACAGTTTGGTACGAAGGTTTTTTTGATTCAAAAAAACTAACTTTTCCAAGTGGAGATTATGATGAAATTATAATTGATTACTATCATGATATCCCAGAAATTAACAGAAAAAACAATCGTTTTTCTCTCTTTAATTTTTTTGGAGGAATAGAGCCAATTGAGGCAACATTTTTATATGACTTCCAAAAATCAGAAAAAACACAAATTCACTTTCTTCCAATAATTGGGTATAACTTACATGATAATTTACAATTAGGAGCGGCATCGACTAATTTTAGTGTTCAGGAAAATAAATTTAGGTATCTACTTATGCCTCAATTTTCATTTGGCACGAACAAACTTGTTGGCTCTGGTCAGTTAATTTATTCCATTTATCCCGCGGAATATTTTAATAAAATAAACATCAACTTTACTTATAAAAAACAAGGTCTTGATTTGGAAAATATATCAGGTCAAATAGAAAAAATGGAGGCAGGAATAGACTTTGTTATTTCAAAGAAAAAGGTAAGATCAAAATTAAATTCTAATTTTCAAGCAAGAATAACTAACTCTTCAGTTTCATTTGATCGAAGGCAATCTCAAAATAAAAATTATATCACATTTAATTACAAAGCCAGAAATAACAGATCTATTAATCCTTACAAAGCAAACTTACAATTACAGGCCTTTGAACAAAACTGGAAGTTAACTAGCGAATTTAATTACGGATTAACAATAAATAAACGATTACAAAAAATTGATTTAAGAGCCTTTGCGGGTTGCTTTTTGCAAAGTTACAATGCTAACACCGAAAGATTCAATTTGACCGCCAATAATGGAACAATTGTGGCTTCGTATGATTTAGAAAATTTTGAATACAGTACCCCCGATTATTTATTCGACAATACAACATATGGAAGATTCATTACTGATGGTACAAGTCTGGGTCGTCAACAAATCCACATACAAGATGGGGGCTTCAAAAGCGGAGTAAGTACTATTAATTCAACAATTTGGATAGGCAGTTTAAACTTCGTTATTCCATCGCCAATAAAATTAATTTCCTTCTATACAGATTTTGGAACTACCGATAAAGTTTGGGATAATTATTCTAATGGAATACTAAAATCTCCTTTTATTTATGATTATGGATTCCAGCTTAACCTGAAACGAAATTACTTTGAAATATATTTCCCGCTTGGTTATTCTGAAGCAATTAGGAATGATTATGAAATGGCAGGCCTTGGAGATGATCCAACAACTCCGGAAAATGAATTTAATTATATAAACAGAATCAAATTTATGTTTAATATTAATAAAATATATGAGATAATTCAATAATGATAGAAGGTAAGAAAATATATTTTGCCTCGGATTTTCATCTAGGTATCCCCAACTATCAAAAAAGTCGTGAACGTGAAAAATTAATCATTAAGTGGCTAGATTGTATCAAAGAAGATGCCCAAGAAATATATTTAGTAGGGGATATTTTTGATTTTTGGTTCGAATATAAACAAAGTGTACCTAAAGGACATGTTAGATTTCTTGCTAAAATTGCAGAGATTACAGATTCAGGTATTCCAGTTCATTTCTTTACTGGAAATCATGACATGTGGATGTTTGATTATTTGCCAAAAGAAATTGGCGTTTCAATTCATAGAAATGCAATTTCCAGAGAATGGAATGGACAGAAATTCTTTATTGGACATGGAGATGGATTAGGACCTGGAGACAAATTTTATAAATTCCTTAAATTACTTTTTAATTCAAAATTATGTCAATGGCTATTTGCTCGTATTCATCCCAACTTAGGAATTGGAATTGGTAATTCTTGGAGCAACAAATCTCGTAATTCAAATATCGAAAAAGGACAAAATTTTTTAGGAAATGAAAAAGAGTGGTTATACATTTATTCTAAAGAAGTTCTAAAAAAAGAACATTTCGATTTTTTTATTTTTGGTCATCGCCACCTCGTTCTAGACATAGAAATTAAAGAAAAAAAATCTCGTTACATCAACCTGGGAGAATGGTTTTCTGGAAATCCATACTTTGCATCATTTGATGGAGAAAAATTAAACTTAGAATCTGTAAAAAAAGATTAGTACGTGAAAATTGAAAAAAAAAAAGACCTAGTATTTGGAATACATCCTATTCTAGAAGGATTGGAATCTAACGAAAACTTTGACAAAATACTTGTTTTAAATACTCTAAGAACACCACAAGTAAAAGAAATAATCGCCGTATCAAAGCGAAAGGGTATAGCTGTAAATAAAGTACCTCAACAAAAACTGGATCGAATAACACGAAAAAACCATCAAGGCATAATTGGCTTTATTGCTCCAATTGACTTTCAAAAAATAGAGGATATTCTTCCTGAAATTTTTGCACGAGGAAAAAATCCATTTCTACTTATACTTGATAGAATTTCTGATGTTCGGAATTTTGGTGCAATTATTCGAACAGCTGAATGTACCGGCGTTGATGCAATAATAATTCCCAAAAAAGGTTCTGCACAAATCAATGGAGAAACTATTAAAACATCCACTGGAGCTATATTCAATATCCCTATATGTAAAGTGTCCGGAATAGACTCTATAATTCCATTTTTAAAAGACTCTGGTATACATTTGATTGCTTGTACCGAAAAATCAGACGTAAATTATACAGAAGTTGACTATTCAATCCCAATAGGAATTATTTTAGGAAGCGAAGAATCTGGAATTGCTATTTCGAATATAACCAAGAGTGATTCTACTGCAAAATTGCCTCTGATTGGAAAAACTAGGAGTTTAAATGTATCTGTCGCAGCAGGAGTAATTATGTACGAGGTTATCCGACAAAGGGGGTTATTATTAAATAGTTTAGACTAAAGCTATTTTATTAAAGACGGAAACTTACAAGGACAAAGCTTTATTCTTTACATTACACATAATAAACTGTATCTTTATAAAGGTTTTGAAGTAATACCAAGTGTAATAATTGAAGAAAAAAATCCTTGGCCTTTTGTTGACAAAACAACTATTTCAATTTCCTGCAAATAACACAAATCCTATGGCAAGATCACAAGAAACATTCGGAAAAAAAGAAAGAGAAAAGAAAAGGCAAAAGAAAAGGGAAGAAAAAGCACTCAGAAAAGAAGAACGAAAATCCAATGCCACGGGTGGTAAATTTGAAGATATGATTGCCTATGTTGATGAATTTGGTCAAATTGTAGACACTCCGCCGGACCCATCTAAAAAAACAAAAATCAAAGCTGAAAACATTAATCTGGATTATTCAAAACATTCCATTGATATGGATGAAGAGGCTCTCCAAGGGAAAGTTTCCTTTTTCAATGATGAAAAAGGATATGGATTCATAAAGGACAACAATTCAAAAGATTCCTATTTTGTGCACATCAATAAAGTTGAGGGCGAAATTGCTGAGGGAGATAAAGTTACCTTTGAATTAGAAAAAGGGCCAAAAGGACTTGTGGCTGCCAAAGTTAAGAGAATATAGCATCAATAACAGAATAAATTCTGGAAACCATCCAACCAGGATGGTTTTTTTTCGAAGGTACTTTTAAATCCAGATGTCATTGATAAATGCTTTTACACATATCTGTGTGAAAAAGAATCGAGAAAGATTAAAGCATTACTAGTATTGGACAGTTAGATTTGTTTGGGATCATCTATCCATATGCTAGTTTATACAAACATTGCTAATTTGTATTTTTTTTAGCGTCAGTTTTTGAATTTGCATATGGGCTAAAACAGCTTGTATGAAAAGTCTATTTATTGCATCGTCGTTTGTTTTAATAAGTATCGCGAGTTTATTCACTCCGTCAGAAATAAATGTAAACTTTAACGCTCCTTCTTCAATTACAGCTGGAGAATCATTCATAATAGATATTGAAATTGACAAAGGTGAAATCTCTGATTTTGCTAAATTGCAATTAAATTTACCAGAGGGTTTTAGCGCTAAACTTTATGAAGGAAAAGAGGGAACATTTACATTTTATGACCAAAAGATAAAACTCATTTGGATATCACTACCA
>MDTD01065837.1_pt1 | contig 13708 bp, 10 predicted proteins | sample 811221 | NCBI WGS metagenome assembly MDTD01 (sample SAMN05326646, study PRJNA326480) | marine metagenome | isolation source: seawater | place: Pacific Ocean: South West | collected 2011
GCGTAGACGCGCGAGAGGATGAAATGAATGAATTGAGTGAAAAAACGCGTGTCTTTCACAACCCGTCGCCGGCGCGTTTCCGAGAAATTGGTGGAGCGAGGGGGATGTGATTCGATAAGTGCTTCGGTTGCGTATGAATTACATAAACCGCCATTCATTCCTTCCGCACACCATTATCATTGCTAGCAATCATTTTGACTAAGTCTGGCGTGGCGTTCCATCGCAGCCGACTTACGCGAGGGAGGCGAGGAGGGCAGTCGCGGTGGACTGGACGTCAGCGAGGAGCGCGGTGGCCGCATCTTGGTCCTTTTGGCGGAGGGCAAAGTCGAGGTTTTCGAGCTTCGCGTAGAAAGCCTTCGCGTCCGCGGAGTCCGCACCCTTGTTCTCAACGAGGTTGTTCACGTCGAAGCGGAGGGTACCGACTTGGCGGCGAAGTTCGTTGGAGGCTTGCGTCCAGTACTTCTTGCCGACGTACTCACCAACGTCGTTGTTGATGCGAGCCTGCGGAAAACGCGGTAAAACACAAGAATCATCATCAGTCTCTCGCGTTCCGGTGTTCGAGGACGACGCGTACAATATATCGCATCAAAAATTGCGCTCGAGTCGAACACGCACCACGGACTCGGTCGCGCGAGTGAGGGTTTCCTTCGTGTTGAGCTTTTGGAAGGAGAATCGGGACGGTCCGTCCGATCGCGGCTTTTGGTCCAAGTCCAAATCACGAGCCTAAGTTCAAACAGAAAATGCACCGGTCAGTCAGTCGCGTCGTCTCGAGGGCTCGCTGGCTAAACCCTCATCGTCACGAGTCATGAACGCTCATCGAGTCCCCCATCCGGATATGGATACGGCGGCGGGGTCGGATACGGTGACTCGGAGCGGGTGACGGTCACAATTGTCGAGTCATGAATGGTCAAATGACCCCTACCCACCTCGTAAATCAATTGAAGTCCGCTTTGGTTCTCTTGGCGCTTGTCCATCAATTCGATGTTCACCGAGGCGAAGGCCGGGGCGGTGGTGGACAGGATGACCGCGGTCGCGGCGGCGACGGAGGCAGCCTGTGCGCGCGGGAAATGTGTGTACACGCGGCGCGATCGACGGCGCGCGTCGACGACCACACCTCGCGTCTCGCGTCTCGCACCGTTCGTCGTCGTCGTCGTCGCGAGTCCGAATTCGAATTCGAATCCGATGGGTGCGGACGAACCCCCGCGATTCGATCGATCGACCGATCCGCGATCGCGGGGATCTTGAACTCGACGAACGGTGGGCGACGCGACGCGAGGTGGCGCGACGCGCGCGCGGCGATCGCATCGGTGTAAATAGGCCGTTACGGTCAGTCGTCGGTCGCGGGAGCGGACGGCGCGCGCGACGCGCGACGGTGCGACATTCGTCCTCTCGCGTCTCGCGGGGAGGTCTCGCGTATCCGCGCGCGATAGAGTCATTCGAGCGTCATCGAGGGCGCGCGCGACGCGTACCTTGTTCACCGCCGAGGCGCGGACGGTCGTGGAGGCCTTCGTGGACTTCACGGAGACCTTTTGGGCGATAGCCTTACCGACGAAAGAGGAGGTAGCGGACATGGAAGCGGATACGACCGAGTTGCAAAGTGAGACGCGAGAAGTCGAAGTCGAACGCGAGCCTTCACCCGAGAGGGCGGGGGGGGAGGGGTCACGACGAGTCATGACTCCCGAATTCGACCATAGGAGAGGGTTCATCTCAAAAAAGTCATTCATTCATTCACTCTTTTCATTCATTCGTCGACGCGAACGGCGCGCGACATGTCGTTCGTCATCGCCGCGTCGCCGTGCGTGACGAGCGCGAGCGTCCGAGCGAGTTCCAACGCTCGCGCGTCGTCCTCGGCGACCGGGACCGCGCGCGCGACGCGACGCCCGTGCGTTCGGGCGGCGGCGCGCGCGACGTTTCCACCGTCCGTCTCGCGGTGGTCGCGACGCGCGCGCGACGCGAACGGCGTCGATGCGCGGGCTCGAACGCTCGCTCGGGCGAACCTCGTCGGCGACGAGAACGACGAGGCCGTGGACCCGAAGAGGGCGAGCGTGGAACTCCCGAGGAGGCGTCGGCGGGTGCAGATGACGTTTACGTGTAACAAGTGCGAGGGGCGAACGATGCGCATGATCAATCCGGACGTTCTCGAACGGGGGACGATGTGGGTGCAGTGCGGACGGTGCGAGGTCTGGCATCAAGTCGTCGATAATCTGGGATTGATTTTTGACTTTACGGGCGATTACGAAGCGCTCAAGGACAAGATTAAAAACGCCAAACGCATGAAACCGGATGAATAATCGTCCGTCTATGGTGAATATTCACACACACTAGTTAGCTATAATACTCCTCCGTGCGAGCGTCTATCGGGAGAATCACCTCGAGCTCGTCCGAAGCGCTCGCGACGAAATCCTTTCGCTTGACGACGACGAAACTCGTGACGAGGACGCCCACCGCCACGGCGCCGAAGATGTACATGGAAATGAAAGGCGTCGACGTCGCGTAGTCGAACAATGCGTTCTCCTTCGACGGTGGAATGTCTCGACGCAACGCCACGCGTCCTAAGGAGGATTCATTTCTCTGAAGGCGGGTCGACGTCGCGTCGCGCGTCGCGTCGCCTCGGCGTTCTTCGATGACAACCTCGCGAATCTTCTCGCGGTGCGCCTTGGCCTTGGGAGGTTTCTGGTTGGCCAAGTAGCTCTTTTTGATCGAACACTTGGCGCCACCTCCGTGGTGGAATTTGCAGTAATACCTAAAGTGTTCGGCGAACGTGTTCGGGCTTAAACGATCGGGAACTTTTAATCCTTCGTTGAGAACGTTCGCGACCATCTCCCCGTCAATTCGCAGATTCGCCGATATACCCTTCGTTAACGACAGGCTCACCGCCCAACTGTACAGCATGTGTCGAGAATCATCGAGATAATCGATCACGCTCGCGCTCGGAGCGTCGTCCGACGCCCGACGGCGCACGAAGAGAGGCGGCGTCGCGATGCGGTAGTGTTCGTCCAAGTGAACGCCGTCCGCAAGGACGCACTCTTCAAACTCCACGCACGTCATCGTGCACACGTCCACCTTACCACCCGGCGCTCGATACGCCTTAACTAATCTACTCATCCCTCGTCGACTGATCAAGTATGCCTGCGTGCCCTTCAATCGCCGGACGCCTTTCGGAAGCGTCGACAGCGATTTTCCCGGCGCGCGCGAGCGCGCTCTCTGCCAATCAAAGAAGAGCGTCTCGACGGCAGATTCCCGTCCCAACGCCGAAAGCTGCACCAGAGTCCAATCTTCTGGTAATCTCTCGACGTAGCCGTCGAAATCAGTCGACCACGTCGGTATCAAATCCGGTTTCGCGTCGTCTTCCAGAATCAACGCCGCGCTCGCGCCGTCGTCGTACGCCTTGTATATCGCCTCCAGGTGCGACAACGACGCCCCGAGTCGCTCCAAATACTCTCCACTAAACATACTGATCGCTAAATCCCCACTCTTCGCCCAGTGCGTTCGTGTACACGTCTCGCTCTCGTACGCCGAGACGAGCGTCGACGCTCTCGTCGCGTCCACCGCGCCCACGCGCGTCAATCCTCTCCCGCCAAACAACCCGGAGAACCCGTGTTCCATCGCCAATCGCCGCGTCGCCTCGCCTCGACGATTGACGTAATATCCTCTCACGCCCGTCGTCTCCGTCGTCGCCTCGACGCCTCTCGCGACGCACGCGACGACCCACGCGACGACGCACGCGACGACGACGCGCCTCCGCCTCCTCGCGCATCGTCTCGCGTCGTCGTCCGAGACTCGCGCGCGACGTCGCGCACCCATCGCTCGCGATCGCTCGCGATCGTTCGCGATCGTTCGCGACGTCCACGCTCGCCCACGCGTCCCCGTCTGTCGACGACGACGACGAAGACGATGGAATGGAATGGATGACATGGACATGAATGGTGTTGTGCGAAGGGGCGGCCGGGACGCACACACAGGGTTTATACGTACGTACACGTCCAATACACAACACACATAGAGTTTCTACACGTCACACTATGGAGAACGGTCAAACACGTATATAACCCATTCGAAACCCATGTATGCACGAGGTGGAGACGGGAGGGTGGCGGGTGGCGGGTGGCGGGTGGAGGTGGCGACGGCGATGGCGACGGAACGCGACGGGAGTCGACGACGGCGACGGGATGGATGCGGACGAGGGTCGATCACGAGACGCGCGATGCGACTGGAGACGGGGACGTTCGAGCCGCGGCGAGGGAGGCGCGGTTCGCGCACCGAGGGGAGGCGGGGCGAACGCTGCGGTGTCGGGAGGACGGGGACGACGATGACTTGGTGTCGGCGTTCGCGGCCAAGGAGGCGATGGATGCGCACGCCGAGCGGATTCGAGGGGCGCTGACGCGCGCGAGAGGGTACGATCGAGGACGACGAGGCGGAGGCGTCGAGTGGGATCCTCTTCATCGACCGACGTGCGTCATGTGCGATGTGAAGAGCGCTCTCCGAGGATTGGTTCCGGGGGAGATGTTTTTCGCGCCGAGACTCGCCGTCGAGGGATTCACGACGCGCGCGGGGAGTCGGGAGACTCGAACGGGACAGTTGGTGGCGTACGCGCGTTCGATCGATCGAGGGTACGGATTGGAGGGGTGGGACGGGACAGAAGATCCGGCGACGGCGTTTCGAGACGGCGCCGCGGACGTCGTCGACGGTCGAGGCGAACCGGACAGAGTGGACACCGGTCTCGTCGTGTTCACCGGCGACGCCAGTCACTGCAGCATCGCTCAAGATCTCGACGACGACGTCGTAGGTCTGCCGGGGGCGTATAAGAGGGGACGAGCGGCGACGTTCGGGGGCGTCGGCACGCTGTGTCAATGGATGTTTCGAAATCAAAACGGAAATCCGACGCGACGCGCGAACGCGGAAGACGACGCGTTCATGCGCACGTGCGGCGCGGATGATCCAGATGTCGTGGAATTTAGAGCGATTTCCTTGGTTTGGTGTGGGTTTCCGGCGGATTTCGATTTTCAAGAGTCGACAAACCGCATAGTTCGGCGGCACGGAGACGTTAGTCTCATCCCTTCAGTGTGGCTCGACACGGACGTGTGCTCCGGATTCGACGTGTATAGTCTCGGCTTGGAGGTGATTAGCGAAAGTAGAATTCGAGATGCGAGAAAATTGATGATTAGAATCATAGAGGAGCTCAGAGAGCGCGCCGCGGGCGGGAACTGCGACGACGACGACGACGACGACGTCTGGCGCCCACACTCTTGGAACGAGATTGAGGAGACGCTTCCGCGCAGCGCGAGTCATCCGACAAAGTTTTCTTTTTGGATCATTCACTTTGTGCCGTGTCTCGCGCTGGACGATGATTTTAGATGGCTGCTGCTTTCGACGGACGACACGGTTTCACGTTTATCACTGATTTTAGAAAGCATCAAGCTTGAGAAATTCTTTTGGCGAGGAGCGCACGTCCCCGTCGTTCACGAGTGCGGTCACGTGTTGACTGAGATTCGTATGGCGCGTCCTCTTTCGAGTCGCGCGTTCGGTTCCTACGGCCGCTCTCGTGCACACGAAGACGAGGATGGCGAAAAGTTTCCGTCGTCGGTCATCACTCGCGTCATGTTCAATCCCAACGGATACTATTCGCGCTATTGCGTCTTCTCGAGCGATCCCGCTAAAGCTAAAGACGTGAAAGAGGGGGAACCGCTTCGCGACTTGTGGGCCGGGTTCGAAGATTTCCACGAGCGTTCGTTTCTCGATTATACGACGGACGTTTGCATCGAAAACGGCATCAGCCACAGCGATTACAGTTGGTTCAAAGGATACAAGTGGTGTCACGTGACGTGTCCTGGATGCGAGGAGATCTGCGGTTTTCAATTTTCCAGAGACGAGAATCCTCTGTTTGGAGCGAGCCGTTCCCCGCTCAGGGAGTGGCCGACGAGACGGCACGCGCCGCGGAGTCTCAACAAAGCCTTCTACGTTTTCGTCGCCATCGCCCCGTATTGGGGCGCCACGACCGATGAGGGCATGACGGACACCATCGTCACGCACTTCCTCCACGGCGACACGGCATTTAACATCGTCTACGACGAGCGCGACGGCGCTCTCGCCGAGTGGGCTCGATTGAAGATTGACTACTTTCCAAGCGATGCTGCCGCCGCCGACGATGGCGCCGCCGAAGCCGCCGCCGCCGCCGACGATAGCGATGATTATGGCGATGATGACGGCGATGACGATAGCGATGACGATAGCGATAGCGATGACGATAGCGATAGCGTTGAATTTGATGATTGATGTCTACTTTTCCCACTTGTCCACAAATGAAGGTCCGGCCGAGTGTCTTCGCGCGCGCGCCAGGGTTTTGGCTTTTGTCCCCATGGAGAAACACGACGCGCGTCCCGCACTCGATCGCGCGCGCGTCGCCCGTGAAGAATCGTCGTCGGCTTGCGTCTTCATGCGCGCCGCGACGCTCTTCCGCGTCGTTGGCGATCGGGGCCGCCGCGCGGCGTCGACATCGGTCGGTCGGCGCGGCGCCTCCGTCTCGCGGGCGAGCGAGTCGAGCGCGCGCGGACGTCGTCGCGGATGTGCCTCGAGCGCGAACTCGCGACGGGGACGCGTGTTGATACCGTGCGCGCGCCCCAGTGGGACGAGCGAGCGAGAGGTGAAGAGCGCGCCCGAGGTGGATGACGGCGAGGCGTCGTCGTCGAGCCGCGGAGAGAAAAGGAACGACGACGACGCGTTCAGACGATGGCTCTTCGAGCGAGAGTTACCCGCCATGGGGAAGAGGACGTTGAAATCTCTCTCGTCGCTACCGCTCGCGATCGGTGAACTGTTGATCATCGCTGGATTTTCAGCGTTAGGCACCGTCATAGAGCAAAACAAGTCGTACTCCTGGTACGTCGAAAACTACCCAACCGAGAATCCAACCCTCGGATTTCTCGATTTCCCTGTGATTTTGGACTTTGGTCTCGATCATATTTACACTACATGGTATTTTTTAGGTTTACTAGGTCTCTTGGGTGCGTCTCTGACGGCGTGCACGGTGACGAGGCAATGGCCGGTGTGGAAAGTGGCTGCAAAGTGGAAATTTTTAGATCGGCGCGCGGCGCTTCTCGCTATGGATGAATCCGAATCCGTGCCTCGCGCGAGACTTGATGATTTTAGCGAATTGTTAGCCGAGCGTGGATATCAAGTATTCCTCAAAGGCGAGAAAATGTACGCGTTCAAGGGGCTCATAGGACGACTGGCGCCCATCGGCGTCCACGCGGCGTTGTTATTCACGCTTGGGGGCGCCGCGTACAGTGGTCTCGGCGGACTCAGTGGCTCGGTGATGGTTCCCGATGGTTCTTCCTTCGACATCGCTTCGGGTCTGTCTCGCGGTTCTCTCCTGTCGTCCATGCCTAGCGTCGCGAAGTCCACCGTGCAAGTGAATGACTTTACGATTGAATACCTGCCTAGCGGCGCAGTATCACAATTTTACTCCGATCTGAGCGTCGTCGACCCGAAAGGGAAAGAAATGTCGAGAAAAACCATTTCAGTGAACGTGCCGTTGAGAGTCGGAGGCGTGACCATGTATCAAACGGATTGGGCGTTGTCGTCCATGCAAGTGACGGTGGAGACGCCGAGCCCGGCCGACGACGATGTTTCAGGCGAGAGCAAACAGACGTACGTGCTTCCGATGGCGTCGCTCGAAGGAAAAGCTGGTTTCGAAGGGCGCATATGGGGGACGTTCTTACCATTAGACTTTGAGGGTGATCAGAACCGCGGGATTTCGCTCGTCGCTCGAGATTTCCAAAGCGTCGCGGTGTACGATAGCAACGGAGGCTTCATCGGCGTTCGGCGTCCAGAGAGCAAGAAGCCGATCGCCGTTGATGGCTTGAAAATCGTGGTCGGTGACGTCAAGGGAAGCACAGGATTGGAGCTGAAGACAGATCCCGGCGTTCCCCTCGTGTACGCCGGTTTCGCCGGGCTCATGGTGACGTCGTTCCTCAGTTTGCTTTCTCACTCGCAGATTTGGGCCATTCAGGAAGAAACCGCTATAGTCGTCGGGGGTAAAACGAACAGGGCAAAGGAAGAGTTTAGAACGGAGCTCGACGAAGTTCTAAACTCCGTTCCCGAGTATGTCGATTTTTAAAGGCGCGCCGCGAATCGTTGTACTAATAATATACATTCATCTCTACATATAGCGCAACCATCGCGTATCCATCAGAGTTCGTCCTTACCCACGCTGAATGGCGTCGGTAAGGCGCTCGCAAAGTGAGCGTCAAAAAGTTTGCCACCAAATTGTTTCCGCCCGGTGTGTTGGAGGTGATTTAAACTGCTCAGCGCGAGACGTTTTTCACGGAGACGAATACCGACGGCGAGTCGCTCGTCTCGCGACAAGGATTCTTGTCTCGAGAGAAGATTCTCATCCTCCGTGTCACTGCTCGGGTATGAGTCGAGCAGATCGATCAAAGTGGTGAACAATGCCTCATACACCGCAATTTCACTCTCTTCGCTCACCGGTCTCGTCCGCAGCGCGTGAACGGAATTTCGAACCGCGCTCCATTCCGTCGAGTTTGCCGCTGCGACTCTCAACTTGCACATGAGAGCTTTCGTCGCGCCGCTCTCGATGAATCCAGTCTCTCCCGGCGATCCACACTCTGAAAAACGTTTTCCACCGTGCTCGTCTTCGGCAAATTGGTACACTATCTTATTCATTGGATTTTTTTCAGCCGAGTACAGAGCGGCGCCGCCGAATCGGGCAAACGTTTCCGCGTCGGAAAAATTACCATGACTACACACGAGTTCTTCTCCCTCACTAAACTCATCCACGTTGACGACAAATGTGTCGTTGACAATTTTCAAACACGGCACCGCGCTTCGCGTGTCGTGCGGGATTAAGTGCGCCATCGGCACGAGCGCTCGCAAGACACCGTCTTTTGTCATCGCATCGGTAACAAGCGCGTTGGCCCGCACGATCACCAAAGCCTCTTCAAACGCCTCTCGCGTGATGGTATCACTTGGAAATATTGTTGGAAACTTTTTGAATATTTTTTCAGATTTTTTCCACCCTTCGATCGCATCCTCCTCGTATCTTTTGAGCGTCGCCGCAGCCGCGTGGTCGCGCAGCCGCGACGTCGCTTTCTGCGACACGCGCGTCGACGCCGCCGGTGTGTGGTCGTACAGTGATTCCACGAACGGTGAATATCTCGACGCTTTCCCTTTCCCGCGCTCTTTCGCGAGTTCAAGCGCCAGCGCCCACTCGTCGTTCTCTTCGCCCAGCGCTCTCATCGGCGAACTCGCCGTCAACGCGTCGCCGATTGGAAATTTAGGTAAAACATCGTCGTCGCCGATGCCTCCTCTCTTTTTGTCGCGCGCGGCTGCGCTTCCGAATAATCCTCTTTGTCTTCGCGCGTCGATTCCGTGCATCGCATCGTCGCGTCCCGTGTCGGCGTACACGGGCGGAGGCGTCCTTCCACCTATCTCGTCCCCCACCACCGCGCGAAGGTCGTACCACGCCATGAACGCCTCGTCGATCGCGTCCGGTGTTTGCACATCACCGTCCTCATCGACGCGATCTTCCGCCGCGCCCGTCGTCGTCGACAACGCCGTCGTCGTCAACATCATCACCGCGACCGTCATCATCGTCATCGTCCACGCGGCGCGCGCCGCCCCGCGCGCCGAGTTCGGCCGACGCCACCTCGCGGTCGCGTCCGAACGACGCGCGTCGTTCGTCACCATCGCGCGCGCTCTGCCGCGTCGTCGTCGCCGCCGTCGCGACGACGAGTCACGGCGAGAAAGAGAACACGACACTTCAAAAGATAAAATTTTCTTTTGTCCACGCTCATCAGCCTCCGCGCGACCGCGTCGGCGATGCATTTTCATTCATTCATTCACTCATTCCTCGGCGCGTCCGCGACGATGACCGCGTGTGACGCCGTCGAACGCGGCGCCGCTGACGAGTGCGAACCTTTGAGAGGACGACGACCACGGACGTTGACCCTCACGCGATCGCTCGTCGTGAGCGTCGTCGCCGCGTGTGGCTGCGCGCTCGCGGTGGCGACGGCCGTGAACACCCACTTGGCGCGGCATCCAAGAGGTGGAGGTCCTTGGCCCGCCTTGCCTCAACATTGCGACGGCGTGAACTACGGCGCAGAAGTCGCCGTCACTGACGCCATGCGGTCGAAACTCGCGGGTTCTACTTTTGTGAGCGGTTTCTGGCGTCTTCGGAAATCGCATCATTCGTCGTGGGATTATGCGACGAGGCTTAGGAACACGGCTTGTCAATTTGGGAGCCAGGGAGTGAACGTGGTCTTCGTGCAAGATTCGCCGCAAATGTGTGAAACCGTCGTGGGTTGGTACGACTACGGACGCAACTCGACGAATAAGCTTCAGATGCTCGGTCTCGCGCGAAGGTATTGTCACGTGGAGCCGCTGACCGAGATACCTGTTGCGGCGACGCAGTGCCGCGGACGTGCTGCGCCCGAAGGCATTTGGTTGAACAAGGTTCCTGTGTTTGGTGAAGTGGTGGCGAAAGTCGAGAGCGGAGAAATCACGAGTGAGATGAAATCTTCTCGTTATTTCTGGTTAGACGGGGACATAGACATTGTTTCGACAGTCGTAGGCGAGGTTCTACAGAGGTACTTTGAGGGCGCGTCGAACGGTGGCAAGGGCGTCGAAGGAGAGGGCAAGTTTTGGACGACCTGTTACAACGTAGCACAGCAGGCACCCCAATGCGCGTGGATGGGGCACGAAGTCATAGCCAACATGTTCGGTGGGTCTGCGAGTTCGATCGCCGAATACACGGCCGGTTACACGGCATACGTCAATTTGCACGTCCCGACGCAAGCGAATCGCGGAGATCCTCTGCAACGACGCTGTGCGTGTCCGCACGAAGAGCACGTCATGACAGGCATGGCTGGAGACCCGGCGTTTTCGCACCTGTACGGACCGAACTCGTGCGCTCGATTTAGAACCTAGAACGTTTTCAAGTTGAAATCAGACGATAAGACGCAGAGCCATTTTTTAGTGCAGTCCCGTTCACTCCGGCGGACGTGAGTTCGTGACGCACAAAACAAAAGGGCTTCGACCCCGCATCGATGCGATCATGTTCTTCCTTGGAGTCTCCTCGTCGCTCAACTGCGGCGTCACGCCGTCGACAAAGACAACGACCCGGGTGGTGCGCCAGCGAGCATGGCGACCGCTCACGAGTCGACGAAGCGCGACGCGCGGGCGCGTCGTCGCGTTCAGAGCGTCGGCAACCTCGGCGGTGGCGAAATCGAACGATAAGTCTGCCATCGTCGTCGGCGCCGGTCCGGCGGGGGCGCTCACCGCTGCGCACCTCGCCGCGCTCGGATGGTCTGTAGACGTGTACGAGCGACGATGCGAGAGTAACAAGGTTGGACAGAGCGCTCGGACGTACAACGTTGTGCTTAACTCTCGGGGACTGGATGCGCTGGCATACGGAGGGGTCAAGCTTGACGATGGACTTGTCGTTCATCTGAGCGGTTCGGTGCGTCACAGAGAAAAGACGGGTCCGGTTTTCTCCTCTTCGGCGTTCGGCGGAAGCATCGCAGTCGACCGAGGAGTGCTCGCGGCGACGATCGTTCGAGAGGCGAAGGAACAGTACGGCGATTCCATTCGGTTTCATTTCAACAAGTCGTTGTACGGCGTCAACTTTAACACGCAGACGGCTGTGTTCGAGAGGTTTGAAGTCGAAGACGGCGAGTCGCTCTACGAGGAGGCTAGATACGATTTGCTCGTCGGCGCCGACGGCGTTCGATCGAGAGTACGAAACGCCATCGCGGAGGAGTCGGCAGAGTTCAACGTCACGCAGGTGGTGGATGGCATGAAGTATAAGACCATCATGTTGCCGAAATTGGCCGACTCTCACGAGTGGTCCAGAGCGTTCCACACTTGGAGCCGCGGACAGTGCAGTTTACTCGCGCCTCCGAATCCGGATGGGACGCACACGGGCGTTGTCATTCTTCCCGCTGTGGGCGAGTGGAACTGGGACGACATCTCCACCCCGCAACAAGTGGACGAGTTATTCGCGGCCAAGTTTGCAGACGCATTTTCTGGCGTCGTCCCGGCGAGGGATAGCGTGAAATTGGCAAAGCAACGCGCATCTCCGGGTGGTACGACGACCACTGTGAGTTCTATGGTTTATAAGGACAGTGTAGTTCTCATCGGTGATGCGGCGCATAGCTGTTGGCCGTCGCTGGGTCAAGGAGCCAATGTCGCGCTCGAGTCCACGCATGCTCTTCGTGTCACCTTTGAGGAAATCAAAGATGATCTTCCGAAAGCGCTGGAAGCCTTCAACCGGCTTCGCAAGCCTCAGGTTGATGCGTGCGGACGGTTATCGATGTCTGGGTTCGGTGGTGTGTCTCGAAGAACGATTTCTGGTTTGTTCTTTGCTCGAATCGTAATCATCAATCTCATCCACAAGCTTCTTCCTACAGTGTTCAATCGTCCGGCGATTTTTGAAGTGTCAAACTCATTGTACTCGTACGACGACGTTGAGAGGATGATGCGTCGAGAGAATTTACTCGTCACTATGGTTGTCTTCGGGGTCATCTGTGCGGCCTGGTACTGTGTGATGAAAAACTTTCCAGGCGTCTGGCGCGCTGTCGGCTCGCCGTTCAAATAACGGCGATATCACACGCGACATTTTGCTTGGGAGTCACGGGTCAATTTTCAAAGGCGTGCGACGACGCCGTCGATCGAGCGACACAGACGTCGTCGAAAATCGTCAAGGCTGCGATAGACGAACCCGACGCGTATCGGAGCACCGTGGCCAAGCGGGACACCGTCCTCGCCATCGCCCTCGCGCTAACCGCGGGTGCGCTCATAGCGGTGCGTCGGTCGTCGGGAGCAATCGAACGCGTGTTGAGCGCGAGCGCGATTACTGTACTCTTAAACTTTTTCGGATACCTGAAGTCCAAATTAAAGATTACTGGAGGCGATGTAGCTAGTGTATGGAATGGATATGAGTTGGAAAAGCAATCTGACGGGTCACTGAGGGTCTCTCAGACGAAGCAGATTATGGAGACTCTTAAAAAAGCAAAGCGCGGGATGTGGCCGAAGTCTTTGGGTCACAGCCCCTCACTTTGGGGACTACAGTGGCGGGACCTTGGAATTTTACCGTATGGGTCGTGACTCGTCGTTGGGGATACTCGTATGTAATTATGACATAATGAAAAGCCGTAATTGTATTTACATTTTGGTTCATTAAAAAACCCCGTGCTAGGTTTTCCGGCGGAGGCGGAGGCGGAGGCGGAGGCGGAGGCGGAGGCGGAGGCAGTCCGCGACGCCCCCCGGGAGCACGGTGTACATCGTCGCGCATCCGACCATCGTGCAAATGCCGCACGCAGATGTACGTGAGCTCGCGCCTGTGATCACGGCGCACGGAGACCCACGTACCGCTTCGTTGCCGCAGGATCCCGCGATGATGTCGGAAACATCGAAGGAACTGGAACCTTCGTGCGACGTTCCCGATATGGCTGTCAACGTGCCGTCGGTGCGCGAACTGTACTTCTTCAACGCGCGCGTGCGCAACGCGCGCGACGGCTTGCCCACTGCAATATGCGACATATTTATGATTGACAGCGACAAATTTCCCATTGCGTCACTGGCTCCCGGGCAAAAGTTCTTGCACCCAAACGCTCCGGTAAATGCGCATTTCATGGTGCGGTGCAGAGACACCCAGGAAGAGATCACGCGCGGAACAGTTTCTGAGCGGCGCGAA
>MDTD01087250.1_pt1 | contig 13708 bp, 11 predicted proteins | sample 811221 | NCBI WGS metagenome assembly MDTD01 (sample SAMN05326646, study PRJNA326480) | marine metagenome | isolation source: seawater | place: Pacific Ocean: South West | collected 2011
AGAGAAACATTAGCTGTAAAAAAATTACCAATGAATGTAAACGTTGAAATATCAATGATAGCAATCAGGTAATTATTTTAAAATTTCACGTTTATGATAATCAACTAGTCCTTCAATTGGTCTTTTTATAAATTTTCCTGTCCTTAAATTATATTTTTTTCCTACGTTGGTAATTTCATCCTTTAGATAAAAAGCTATAGAACCTACATAGTGAATATCTACGGAGCTAAAATTTTCATACTGAAGTATTTGGTAATCGATAAATCTTTCTAATCCTTTATTAATTATTTCCTTAAAATACTCATCTGATTTATTTTCAATTAAAAAACGAGCAAATGTTGCAAGGTATGTATTTGGGTTTTCCTCTCTATATAATTTATTTTTTATTGTGTTTGGGGATAAGTCAAATTTTTCAGAGAATTTATGTCTTAAAGTTTTAGGCATTTTGTTAAAATAGTATGCCCTTATTAGGTATTTACCATAATAGTTTCCACTTGCATAATCCATAAGGACATATCCTAAAGATTGAACTTTTTGAATTACATTGGCTCCATCAAAATATGAACAATTTGAACCTGTTCCAATAATGTTTACTATAGATGGAACACCTTCTTCTACAACAGAGTAAACAGCAGCATATGTATCTTCCTTAATATTAAAATCACTATTTATAAAAATTGATTTAAATACCTTTAAAATTCTATTTTGAGTTGACTCAACACCACAACCTGCACCATAAAAGAAAAGTTTTTTTACTAATTTTCTGTTTTTATAAATATCAAAGTTGTTTTTTATTCTTTCATTTAAAATTTCATTAGAAAGCATTTGAGGATTTAATCCTAATGTTTGGGTAGAAAAAAGTTCATTACCATCTTTATCTAATGCTATCCAGTCAGTTTTTGTTGACCCACTATCAACTATTAGTACCATAATAAATTAAATAGAGTAAATGTGTTTTGATAAGTCAAGAAGTTTATTTGAATAACCATATTCATTATCGTACCAAGAAATTATTTTAAAAAAATTTGAATTTAACTCCATACCTGCGTTTGCATCAAATATTGAGGTTCTTTTATCACCAACAAAATCTTGAGAAACAACAGGTTCATCACAATAACCTAATATTCCAGATAGATCACTTTTTGATGCCTCAAGCATAACTTTTTTAATTTCAGAATATGAAGTTTGTTTTTTTAGTCTCACTGTCAAGTCAACTACTGAAACATTTGCTGTTGGAATTCTAAATGCCATACCTGTTAATTTACCATCTAGAGCAGGAATCACTTTACCAACTGCTTTAGCAGCTCCAGTAGAACTTGGAATTATATTCAAAAGAGAACTTCTACCACCTCTAAAGTCCTTTTTTGAAGGCCCATCAACTGTGAATTGGGTTGCTGTAGCAGCATGAACAGTTGTCATTAGACCCTCTTCAATTAAATAATTATCATTTAAGACTTTTGCAATTGGAGCTAAGCAGTTTGTAGTACATGAAGCGTTAGAAACAATCAAATCATCTGATTTTACATTTAGGTGATTAACTCCCATTACAAACATAGGAGCATCAGGACTAGGTGCCGAAATAACTACCTTCTTAGCTCCAGCTTTAATATGTGCACTAGCTGACTCAATAGATGTAAAAATTCCAGTACATTCTGCAACTATATCAATATTCATGCCTAATAAATCAATTTTAGAAGGATCTCTTTCAGAAGTTATCTTTACTGATTTTCCATTTACTATCAATTTATCATCATTTACTTCAATTGAACCATCGAAGGTGCCATGAACTGAATCATATTTCAAAAGATATGCTAAATGATTTATTTCAAGTAAATCATTAATTGAAACTACATTAAAATTATCATCATTAATTGCAGATCTAAAAACTAGTCTTCCTATTCTACCAAAACCATTAATACTAATATTTATTGCCATTTTTTTATTTTAAATTGAGATTATATCACATACTCTAATTAAATCCTTATCTATATCTTGCCCCCCCTTTATAGCTTCAGATATAGGTACTTCTATAATCTTATCACCTTTTATACCAACCATTATTTTACTTTTATTTTTCAATATTGAGTCTACAGCATAAACTCCCATCCTTGAGGCTAATACTCTATCAAAACATGATGGTGAGCCACCCCTTTGAATATGACCTAAAATAGAAACTCTAATTTCATAACTAGGAAAGTTCTTTTCAATATATGATGAGAACTTAAAAACATTATCTCCAATTTTTTCTCCCTCTGAAACAACTATAATACTGGAAGATTTTCCGGACTTTTCACTATGCTTTAAAGACTTTAATAGTCTATCTATGCCCATTTTTTTCTCTGGTATTAATACCTCTTCTGCACCAGCTCCAATTCCTGCATTAAGAGCAATGTGTCCGGAGCCTTTTCCCATAACTTCAATAAAAAATAATCTATTATGTGAAATTGCAGTATCTCTAATCTTATCTATTGCTTCAACTACAGTATTAAGAGCAGTATCATAACCAAGAGTAAATGTAGTTCCTTCAAGGTCATTGTCAATTGTTCCGGGAATTCCAATTACTTTAACACCATGCTCATCTTCAAAAATTTTACCGCCCTCCAAAGATCCATTACCTCCAATAACAACTATAGAATCAATTTGGTACTTATCTAAAGTTTCTTTTGCTTTAATTCTACCTGCTTTACTTCTGAACTCATTAGATCTTGCAGATTTTAAAATTGTACCACCTTTATTAACTATATTCTTGACAGAACGTGCATTTAACTTATTTATATTGTCGGATATCAAACCATCAAATCCCTTGTAGATTCCAAAGCATTCAATCTTATTAAATTCAGCACTCCTTACTACAGCTCTAACTGCAGCATTCATTCCAGGTGAGTCTCCACCTGATGTAAGAACTCCTATTTTTTTTATTTTATTAGCCAATTTTTGTTTAGGTTGAACAAATTTAACCATAAAATTTATAAATAACTCAGTTAAAAACTATTGTTAATTATTTTTTTGAAGTATTTTAGAAATAAGATCTCTAAAAGTTTGAAAATCGACTTGATAAGATAATCCTATACCCTGAGTGTAACCTAATTCTTCACCTATATATCTAAACTCATTTTCTCTATTAAATACTTTTGCTTTTAGAGATCCATCTGAGTTTAGTATAAAGTCTAACTGAACATCACCAATTATAAGGGTCTCTTCAATTCCACCAATAGGTACTCCTATCTTTCCGTTAAATAAGATATTATCACTAATTTTTGTAGATAGAGTAACTCCAAATCTATCTTCTGTTTTTATATCAAGTATGTCACTTTTATCACCTTGAAGATAATTAAGGCCAACTTTTAATGGCCCTTCAGATCCTCCAAGCAGACTAGTAAAAACATCCGAAACCTTTTCATAAATATTATTTGTTAGTCCTTCAATTGAAACTCCAACTTCATTTATAAATATACCTTGAGTCAGAAGAGAGATTGCCTGGAGTTGTCTAACTTCTATGTCACTAAGTTTGTAATTAATCTCAGTTGTAGCTGTAGTGCTTGTATTTGGAAAATAGATTTGAAAATTTGGACTATCCGGCTTAGTTATATTTCCTGTTAAATTAATTTGTACATCTGTTGGAATTTTCTTATTAAAATTTGGATTGTCAAGTAAAAGTGCCGGATTTGCTCCACCAGGAACAGAATATATAGCTTGGATATTCATTTGAGCTTCCAATGGATCACCATCCCAAACAATTGTACCACCTTTCTGTAAATTAAATTTCTTATCAACTAAAGCTAAGTCTTTAAAATTATAAATACCTTCACTAGTTATATAGTCCCCATATATATTAAATTCACTTTCAGAATCAATTTCCATTATAAGGTTACCTATTCCCCTTCCGCTTAAGTAACTTCCAGTTTGAGGGTCTAAAGTGATATCTACTAATGCGTTGTCATTAATTTCTAGATCAATTATAAGATCTAAGGTTTTAGGTATTATTGTTGAATTTAAATTTTCTTCACCTACTCTTGATTCTTTAATATTATTTATATCTATAAAATCAATGAAAGAAAAGTTTTCAATTGAAAATTCTTGAGATCTAGGAATTGACAATTCAGTACCCACCTCAGTTTTACCTTGAACATTAATACCAATCTGATTTGTTGGACCATTTATATTGATTTTACCGCCTAAGAAACCCTTTCCAAAGAAAACTTCTTTTTCATTATAAAGTTTATTTAAAACAAAGAATCTATCCGAATCAAAGCTTAAGTTTAGATTCCAGTCCTTGTAGTTAATATGTGAAATTTTACCATTTAATTTAGAGGTTGTTTTTGATTCATTATGATTAATTATTATATCATTAAACTCAAAATCTTGATTATAAAGTATAATTTTAGAATTTTCAGCTATTTCATAATTTACATTCGTGTAAGGAATTGAAAAATTTGAATTACTTAAATTTAAACTTCCATCATGCTGAAGTTTATTTAAATCACCCCATAAATTTACTCGACCTGAAATTTGACTTGATAAATCATTTATTGAATTATTCCCTATCTTATTTATAAATGATATATCAAAATCATCTATAATTATATCGAGATCTATATTTGAGTTTTCATTAATTGCTATTATAGTTCCTTCAGAATAAATAGGGGTTTTATCTTTATCAGATAATTTTAAATTGACTGAATATGAATCAAAATCTGTATTACCGAAAGTATTAATTTCTAAATCACCGATTTCATATTCATTAATTCTAATATCATTAATTGAAGAAACTAAACTAATTGTTCTATTAGTATCACTCCTATTCAAGTTTATTTTAGACTCAATATTACCAGAAATGGGGTTTTTATTTATTTCAAAGAAATTTTTAATGAAAAGATTTGAAAGATTAAAATTTAAATCAAGATCATTTTCATTCTTATAGTAACCATTAATCAAAATATTAGAACCAAGATTTGATTCCAGATTAACGCGATTATCAATCCACTCTATTCTAAAATCATATTTTTTTGTACTGTCTATAAAGTCATAATCTAAAAAATCGTTTATATAATTTAAATTAGATAAATATATTTTTTCAGATGATGTTTTTAAATTTATTTCTTCAAATTTTAGGTTAAACTTAATATTATTTTTATTTGAAAAATCAATGTTAATATTAGGTTCAGCACTTATATTATTTATATTTTTTGTTGGAATATTGTCTAAAAAAATAATACTTGATGCTTCTAGATTACCATCTAATAAATTACCATTGACATCTATATCAAATCTTAAATTTTTTGAGTTAATTCCAAGCTTTGAAGATAGATTATTATTTACAACTTTAGTATTGAAGTCAACTTTTGTGTTATTATCATCCTTAATGATCTCAAGATCTCCATTAAAGATTGTTCGTTGATCTGGTATAATTGTAAATTTTGAGTCTAATTTCAAGTTATCTATATTAAATTGATCAATTAACTCATCACCTTTCAAAAGATCTAAAATAATATTAAAGTCAAATGAATTTTTATCTCCTAATAGTCCAATACCATTTATATTCACAGAGGATTCATAATTATTTTTTTGAAATAGATTATAACTAACAAGTTTATTATTAAAATTGATATTCCCATTTAGAATTGGTAGTATGAATTGTTGATCTAAATTTAAGTTTTTAATTACTTGTTCTTGAAAAATATTAATATCAGAAAAATCTACAGAAACCTCATAGTTATTTGACAGTAAATCTTTTATGTGTCCGTTAGATTTGAATTCTACAAATTGAGTTTTTAAATTGAATTCTTCAAGGATAATATCTTCTTTCAGTCCTTCGAATCTAATTTCTCCTTCGATATTAATTTTATAATCTAGATTTTTATCTAAAAATTTAAAATTATCTGTATTTAAGTTAAATTTTAAATAAGATTCCTGAAAATTATTAAGTAAATTTTGACTATCTAACTCAAAGTTTATATTTCCAATGATATATTGATCTCCAGATATTAAATTAGAATTTAAAAATTTAATAAAACCATTATTATAACTAATTTCTGAATTAAATTCATCAATTTTTATTTCATTTACTTTACCTGAAAAATTATTTAATTTGACAAAAAGACCATCGTCTTTATTAATGTCATAAGCTGTTAGCTTATCGATTGTAATAGTATTTTGAATTGAATCAGTAAATACTTTAAAACTTGAATTTAATATGTTAACTCTATCAAAAAATATATTATTAATTATTTCTTCAAATTGATCATTTAACCTATTTAGTTTATTATTTCTAGGGTTAATTGACATATCAAGACCTTCAATAATTAAAGAATTATTTAAACTTAAATTTGAAACTAAGGGAAAAAAATTAGTTCTAAGTGTCTCAAGAAAAAATATAGTATCAGATTCTTTATTCGATAATGAGATTTCATTAAAAACAACTTCTCCTTTTAAGTTAAATGATGAATTTCCAATTTGTAAATAATTATCACTATCAATGTTTATGTAATCTATAACACTTTGCTTAAAATAATTTTGGAAACCAGAGGTATTTAATGCTAGATATAATGAAGCTATGAGAATTATCCCAAAAGCAAAAATTAATAAAAATATTTTTTTTAAATATCTAATGACTATTCTTGATTAAATTTGTAATACAAAGATAGTAATGTCAAATAAAGATATTTATATACTTGGTATTGAATCTTCCTGTGATGATACATCAGCAGCAGTTCTAAAAAATGATATAGTTTTATCAAATAAAATAGCCAATCAAACAATTCATAAAAAATATGGAGGAGTAGTTCCCGAGTTAGCTTCAAGGGCTCATCTTTCCAATATTATTCCAGTTGTTGAATCAGCAATAAATGAAAGTGGTATTAATTTAAATGACATATCAGCTATAGCATTCACTAGGGGTCCAGGATTGATGGGGTCACTTATTGTTGGATGCGAATTTGCAAAATCTCTTGGTATTTCACTAGAGATTCCAGTAATAGAAGTTAACCATATGCAAGCACATATATTGGCTAATTTTATTGATAATGGTAACAAAAAGCCAAATTTTCCTTTTCTTGGAGTGACCATATCTGGTGGTCACACTCAATTTATTTTAGTTGAAGACTATTTTAAAATGGAGATACTTGGAGAGACTTTAGATGACGCAATTGGAGAGGCTTTTGATAAGTGTGGTAAAAAGATTGGATTAAGCTATCCCGCAGGACCAGAAATTGATAAATTATCAAAAATGGGAGATGAAAATAAGTTTAATTTCCCTTTACCTAGGGTTGAAGGTGGAAATATAAGTTACAGCGGTACTAAAACAGCTTTTATTAATTTCCTTCACAATAACATGAATAAGAATCACAACTTTATTGATGAGAATTTGCATGACATATGCGCATCAATTCAAAAAAACTTGATAGATAACTTAATAAACAAGGTTAAATATTTAGCAACAAAGAAAAATCTTAATTCAATTATTTTTGGAGGGGGTGTATCTGCAAACACTTATCTTAAAGATAGATTAGATGTGGAGTCAAGGGAAAACAATTGGGAAATTTTTATTCCTGAGCTACAGTATACTACGGATAATGCTGCTATGATTGGGATTGTAGGATATTTAAAATATTCTAAATCTGAATTATCAGATTTAAAATCTACACCATTACCAAGATATAGTTTTTAATGGATTTATTTTTTTCAAATTTTAACGAGACAGACAATGAGATAATAGTGAATGAAAATGAAAGTGGGCATATAATAAAGTCCTTTAGAAGGAATACAGGAGATTTGATTAATTTTACAAATGGTAATGGAATATTAGCTTATTGTAAAATAATAGAGAAAGGAAAAAGAATTAAAGTTAGAATAGAAAAGTTGTCAAAAAGAAAACCCGATAAAGTATCTATTCATATTGCTATATCTCCTCTAAAAAACCCATCTAGATTTGAATGGTTTGTAGAAAAAGCAACAGAAATTGGTGTTAAAGAGATAACCCCAATTATAACTAAGCATTCAGAAAAAAAGAAAGTAAATCATGAAAGGCTTGAAAGGATTTCTATTAGTTCATTAAAGCAGTCAAATCAACTATTTAAACCTAAAATTAATAATATCGAAAAATTTTCTAATTTTTTAAATAATAATAGAAATCAAATGATAATGGCAAATCTTAAGACAAAAAATATTTTAAAAAGAGAATTAATCAGCTCAAATCAAGTTTGTCTTATTATTGGTCCTGAAGGTGGATTTTCAAATGACGAGATCCAAGAGGCCAAAAATAAAAATATTACTGAAATATCATTAGGTAATAATAGGCTAAGGTCAGAGACAGCAGCTATTTTCGGATTATCTATTTTAAGATCAATAATTAATTAATTTTTCGATAGTTCCACATTTGGTAATAATCTCAATTATTGAATTTAGAATTTATTATTTAGATAATCAAGATTGCTCTGATTAGATTTAATAGACTCAATAAAGTCAACTTTTAATTTACTAACCAGATCTTTTACGCTTGGATTATCATTTATAGAACTTACACCATGACCAGCTGACCAAATTGTTTTCCATGCTTTAGCTTCAGCTTCAGCAATGTCTTTACCAAAGTCAATTTTTTTTGAATCATTCCAAACTTCCTCTGTAACACCCATCGCTTCAAGACTAGGTCTTAAAAAATTAGCATGAACACCAGATACTGCAGCAGTGTAGACTATATCCTCAGCAGAAGAATTAATAATCATGTCTTTGTAGGCTTGCTCTGCAAGACTTTCTTTCGTATTAATAAATCTTGTACCCATATATGCAATGTCAGCACCCATTTGAAGGGCTGATGATACATCCCTTCCATTTGAAATACAACCAGAAAGAATAATTGTTTTATTAAAAAACTCTCTAATTAGAGATATCATAGCCATAGGATTTTTTAAACCTGCATGTCCACCAGCACCTGCAGTAACTAGAACTAGACCATCGACATTAGCCTCAGTAGCTTTTTCAGCATGTCTTTTCTTTATTATGTCATGATAAACTAATCCACCATAACTATGAATTGCATTTACAATATCAGGGACAGCTCCTAATGAAGTTATAATCATAGGAACTTTATGCTTAACACAAATATCAAGGTCAGCCTTAATTCTAATATTAGAGGGATGAACAATAAGGTTTACGCCAAATGGTGCAGGTTTTATTCCAGTTTTGTTTTCATAATCGGCCAATTCATCTTTTATTTGAATTACCCATTCTTCAAAACCTTCTGATGTTCTTTGGTTTAAAGCTGGAAAAGTTCCAACTATTCCGTTTTTACAACACTCAATCACAAGTCTGGGACCTGATATTAAGAAAAGAGGAGCTGCAATTACAGGTAAGTTTAAATCTTTATAAAAATTCTTATCCATTTTTTCTTTTTTTACATGACCATTCAAAATTAAACTCTGAAACTAGATCTCCAGTCTCATCATAGCCCTTAGCTTTAAACCAAGCTTTTGAAGTTATATTTTGAATAGTTGAATTAATTAATTTTTTTGCATTTTCACCCTCCTCACAAGTAAATGTTATTTTACCAACTGCCTTTTTATGAAAGATTGAATTATTTCCAACAAGTAACATTGAGATATTTGCATTTGAATCTTGAATAGATTTTGTTAATAACATTCCCGTAGTAAGCTCGGCAGCCATTCCTTGGACTGCCCAAAACATTGATCGATATGGATTTTGATTAATCCATTTAAATCTAACTTTTACTTGACATTTAGAATCGTTGATTGAGGTAAGTCTAACTCCACTTAACCAAGCTGCAGGAAGCTTGAAAAGCATCCATCTATTTATTTTATTAGGTGAATATTTCATTTATTCTGTTAAAATACTAAATCCAATATGAATATTACCAGTTTCTTTATCAACATATAACTTTCTATCTCTCTGTGTACCATGACAAGTATCTATAGAGCAAAATAAAGACCCCCCTGCTAGACGAACTTGGTTTGAACTTTCAGGTATAGTAATATCCCATACATTTCCTATGATATTTACGTCATCTACTGGTGATATTGGATATAGATTATCAGATACTATTAACCTGTTATCTCTATCTACAATTTCCCAATATTGATCATATGTAGGAAGTCTAACACCAGCCCATTTGCAATACTCGACAGCATCATTATAACTTACTTGTGTTACAGGCAGGTTATCAATAGAGTTATTTATACCATCTGGAGTTCTCCAATCAGCACCATGTACGACTTCATAATTGTATACGTCCTTTTGAACAATAGACCACCCATATTTTTCAGCATCCGTTATATAATCGGAGTCCTCAACAAACTTTCTAAATTCTTCAACTGTTACTGGCCGAAGATTGTATTGACTATCAGTTTTACAAAAGACAAAAAATAGAAAAAATAATATTGATATTTTTTTCATTCAATTATAAATTTAGCAAGTAAATTAATTATATAAGAATCTCTTATCCAAAGCCTCTGAATCCTTATATTTTATTCTTAATTCATATAATTTTTTAGTCATAATTTCCACAATATCTTTGTAGTCTGGATCATTATAAACGTTCTTCATTTCGTTAGGATCTTTAACCCTGTCATATAGTTCCCATTCATCTACATCATAATAGAAGTGGACTAGCTTATATTCCTTATTTACAATTCCATAATGTCTTTTAGCCATATGAACTGAAGGGTATTCATAATAGTGATAATAAACAGCATCTCTTGTCCAATTTTCATTTTTACCTTTCAGTAACGGCATTAAACTTTCACCTTGCATGTCATTTGGAGCATCTATCATAGCAGCATCGAGGAAAGTTTGAGCAAAATCTAAATTTTGAACCATCTCTTCATTGGTAGTATCTGGTTTAATTACATTTGGCCATTTAATTAAAAGAGGTGTTTTAAAAGATTGATCATAAATAAATCTTTTATCAAACCAGCCGTGTTCACCAAGGTAAAAGCCTTGATCAGATGTATAGACTACAATTGTATTTTTATCAAGTCCAGTGTCTTCAAGATGATCTAAGACTCTTCCAACATTGTCGTCAACAGATGAAATTGTTGCCAAATAATCCTGCATATATCGTTGGTACTTCCATTGCATTTTTTCTTTATCTGTCATATTTGGCCAATTGACTTCAAAGTCTTTACTGATTTTATCTAATGTTATATCATATTTCTTCTTTTGCTCGTTATTAGCTCTATTATATCTATCACTAAATGAGTTTGGACTTGGCTCAAAAAAAGTTCCATCTCCTCTAGCATATAAAATTTTAGGCTTAACATTTTTCATTTTTTCAAATACTGAAGGTCTAACTTTACTATCTTGCATATACTGCATATGAGTCAATAGGTTCATCTCTGCTGATTTAGCAGCACTTCCTCTATTTGAGTAATCATCATATAGCGTTTCAGGCTCTGGAAACTTATATTCATAGAATTCAGCAAACTTCTCTGGACTTGGCCACCATGCTCTATGCGGAGCTTTATGAAGGTAAAAAGTTAAAAAAGGTCTTTTCTTATCTCTTTTATTCATAAACCAATCTAAAGTTAAATCAGTTATCACATCTGTAACATAGCCTGTGATAATAGTATCTCTGTCTTTTCCTATAAATCTCGGATTTATGTAATCTCCTTGTCCTGGAAGTATAAGAAAATCATCAATTCCTTTTGGATTATTTCCAAAATGAAGTTTACCAAACATAGCTGTTTGATATCCAGCTTTCTGAAATAATTGCGGAAATGTCATTTGCGAATCATCAAATTTGGATATGTTATCAATTTTTCCATTGATATGACTATGTTTACCAGTTAGTATTACGGCTCTAGAGGGTGCACAAATTGAATTTGTTACAGATGCATTTGAAAAGAGCATACCTTCATTAGCTATCCTATCTATGTTAGGAGTCTCAATTAACTTATCATTATAGGCGCTAATAGCTTGATAAGCATGATCATCCGACATAATAAATAAGATGTTTGGCTTTTCTTGAAAACTGCTATTACAACCAACGAGAAAAATTAAAATTGTGATTATTAAAATTATGTTTTTGCTCATTCTTAAAAGTTATATAAACTAATCAAATGTTGGTATTTTAAAGTTTGAATTTAACGGTTCTGTTCGAGCTTTTTTCATATATATTTCCATTTGATTTATTATATCAGGATACAAATTAGATAGGTCATTACTCTCCATAATGTCATAGTCTAAATTATAAAGTTTTATTTTTTTATTTCCATTAAATAGATCTTTTCTAATACCCTTCCATTGATTAATTCTAATTGCCTGTTGCCCACCGTAAGATGGAAATTCCCAATATAAATAATCATGCTCTTTTTGAGTTTCTCCAATTATTAATGGATAGTAACTTATTCCATCTAAAGGGTATGGTGATGAAGAATCTGTTATATCTAAAACTGTTGAATAGAAATCTTGGAAAGCACTAATATGGTCTGAAACACTGCCAGCTTTTATTTTCTTTGGCCAACTTAATATCGTTGGAACTCTAATTCCAGCCTCATTTACATTTCCTTTAACAGAATTTACAGAACCCTGAAAATTACCTGAACTCTTAAAAAATTTTATATCAACTTGTCTCAAATGAGTGGGTCCATTATCACTTGAAAAAACAATAAATGTGTTTTCAAATTTTCCAATCTCTTTTAACTTTGACACTATTTCACCAACCTGTTCATCAAGGTATGAAATCATAGCTGCATAGGTAGCCTTAGGAGTTAAATTAGGGTAATAACCATTATCACCAATGTAAGGTTCTTCATCACCAAAAAATTCATTGTAATACTGCACCCATCTTATTGGAGCTTGCAAAGGAAGATGCGGAAGAGGTGAAGCGTAATAAAGAAAAAATTTATTATTTCTGTTTCTATCAATAAAATCAATTGCTTCCTCATGCATCAGAGTTGGGGCATAATCGTTTTGAGAATAGATGGAGTAAGTTTCTGGATCATTTTTATCGACATCTTCAGTTAACTTACCTTTTCTCACTATTTGATTATTTAAAATTTCTCTGTTAGTGTTTCGCCAAAGATGAGAGGGATAGAGATTATGAGCCTGACGTTGACAATTATATCCATAAAAAAAGTCAAAACCCTTTTTGTTTGGAGTGCTATTAGTGTGAGGCGCACCAAGACCCCACTTACCTACCATACCTGTCTTATAGCCATTAGATTTTAATATGGTTGCAACAGTAACAATTGAATCAGGCATTGGTCTTTGTCCCTCAAGAGTATAGTCATTAAACATAGAATTAAAGCTCCAAACATTACCTCTTTCAGACCATTCATCATTTCCTCTTATTGGTGTTTTACCAGAGTGTAGACCAGTTAGAAGAACCGACCTTGAACCAGCACATGTTGGAGATCCCGAATAGTGATTTGTAAGTATCATCCCCTCCTCTGCTAATTTATCAATATTTGGAGTTTGAATTTTATTTTGACCTAGTATACCTATTTCTCCATATCCTAGATCATCTGCAAGAATAAAAACAAAATTTGGCAAATTATCACTATTTTCCTCTGAGCAGGAGAAAATTAATGTAGAAAGTAGAAGAAGTTTAAATATTTTTTTCATTGAACCTCATTCAAATTACGATAAAAAAAAAGACTGTTCAAAGTTAGTTTTAGCTTTAAACAATCTTAAATTTAAAAGTGATCGCGATAGGATTCGAACCTATGACCGTCTGCTTAGAAGGCAGATGCTCTAT
>MDTD01138808.1_pt1 | contig 13706 bp, 16 predicted proteins | sample 811221 | NCBI WGS metagenome assembly MDTD01 (sample SAMN05326646, study PRJNA326480) | marine metagenome | isolation source: seawater | place: Pacific Ocean: South West | collected 2011
AACTCTGGTGATGGAACGGGCAAATAATATTGTCCTTTATATCCTGGTAGTGGCATATCAAATTTATCAAAAACTTTTTTACCACTATCTCCAATATCAATTAAAAAATCACATGCAGCTTGGACAGATGAGCTAAAAATTAAAAAAACTATAACTAATTTGATTAAATTTTTCATAAAGATTAAGAAATATTAGTACAACTCTTTAAATTTGTCGTCATTTTATTTAGGTAATACAATCACACTTTCTAAAGCAACTACCATCCTATTGTTGCCTTTTTTTAAGCCACAGCCATAAATTCGATAAGCCATTCCATCATTTCCTTTATCTGTTGAGCCTTTTTTGATACTAGAACCAGTACCTCTAAAGGGTGCGGCACCTATTCTTATAATAAAAAATTCATAAAAGTAATTTTGTAATTTTTCTGCTTCTTTTTTTTCATCAGAAGTGGCAGTTCTAAAGCTATCAGATATCACTTTTCCAAAGTTCCAACTTTCGGAAGATACAACATCATAGAAATTCGGAGCGCTATTTGGTTTTGATAAATCTTTAAAGCTATTGGCACAATAATTTTGAGTATCGTAATAATAACTATTACTAGAATTGTAATTTTTTCTTGAATTACCCATGCTACCATTCCATTTTGTGGAATTAGAAGGAAGATTTCTTTTCGCAGTATCTCTTTTATGAGTTTTTATGTCCCAAGGTCCTAAAAATTGATTTAGAACAAACTTTTCTCCTTCAATTAAAGCTGTTTCTGCCACATAAAATGTTTGTTGATACTCATCACTCTTATTATTGCTTTGATGATCTCCAGCTGAAATAACAATCAATGCCCCTCCCATTAAAGACATAGCCAACATCAAGACTAAAGATAATACTAGAGCAAAACCTTTTTCATTTTTTTTCATTTTATTGTGCTCCTAAATTTCTTGCGTGTGCTGTTACTATTATTGTATCTCTTAAGTACTTATCAGTTTTTCTTTTATTCCTTTTTGTGTCCATTAAAGCTAATACATTCCTTATTTTTGAATTTCTAAAAAAATCTTTGGTAGACCTAACTGTTATTCCAATATCAACCGTTTTAATCTTATATAATAAATCTTTATTTATATTTGTTGGTGAAGGAGGAGGGTTAATTAATTTTCCTTTTTCGTCAACAGGATTAAAAATCATATCAACTACATAATCTACGACTAGTTGGTCATCATAAGTTTTATCATTGTTATCAGTAGATGGATTATCCCATCTATTAGATGTTGCATTCCATTTAACTTTCGATTTGTAAACTGCAAAAGCATCTATTGGAGGATATCCACCTCCACCTAGTTTAGGTAAAGTTTTGTCAGGAATAGTTGATGGCTTACATTTATAGGTTATTTTATATCTTTCATAGATATACTCTGGTGTTCTATTTTTTTTATAATTTACATCTCCATAAACCACATCAATTTTATCGCATTGAGAAAAATTTGTGTATTTAGTTATTAATATTGGGGAATGTTCGTTAGTGGTTTGAATATTATCATTAAAATATTGAAATCCCGCGTTCCTTATGTCCCTCATGATCATTCCGACAACATCTCTACCTGCTGTAGATATTTTAGCTCTGTCAGTCACTTGTGAATACGTGTTATTAACAACTGTGTACGAAGTAAACATTGCTCCCATCATTACTACAGAAATTAAAATACCAATAAGTATTTCAATTAATGTCACACCGGAATTATTTCCTAATTTTTTTTTCATTAATTAATTTGAAAGTATAGATATTTCTTTTTTTTTCCGTCATTAAGATTTACTTCCATTTTTCCCAAGTACCATTTTTCATAAATACCAGTGCCAGAATAATTCTTTGTATTGCTATATTTGCAATTATTGCTTGCAGCATTATTGTTGCATATTTCATAAATTTTCAAAACTTTTGAGTCTTTGTTTCCTTTGCATCTCAATCTTTCTTTTGAAAAACGTTTGTCCCATTTCTCAAATTTATTTTGAGCCGCATTATTAAAATTAGATAGCGATGAATTACGACTAGAGCAATTAGACATGCTCCAAGAATTGTTTAGTAGATAGTCTTTAAATTTAACATCAGTTTTAGGCGAATCTGAGTCTCTTTCAGATATTAAATCTTCTGCAACCATAGAGACCAAATAATTAGCTTTAGTTCTTTCACCAGAAACATCGATAGATTGAACAGAATAATTAACCATTTGAAATACAGCTACAAAACCAATACCAATAATTGCTGTAGATACCAAAGCCTCAAGCAAAGTCATGCCTTTCTCAAATTTTTTAATTTTGTCTAGTCCAATCATTTCCACTCCATTTAAATTTACTTATATTACCAAATCTTGTCCATTCAACCAAGTATGCAGGTTTTTCTAATCCTCCTCCTTGATCTATAGGACATTTTCCAGCGTTAGATGCATTTGAAGTTGTACATAATATAAAATATTGATTTGATGATCTATTCTCAATTGTAATATTTAAGTTTCCTTTTAATCCTCCAGAACTTTTAAAAAAGGTTCCATCTTTTGAAAAACATACTGCTCCATCTCTACTAATATGAGTAGAAATACTTTTAGTAGTTTCATCAACTTGATTGTTATCCCAGTAACTACTGCTTGAAATATCACACTCAATATTTTGAGCGTTATTTAATCGTGTTGATAAAGTTGTTGCATCCATACCTTTTGATGAAAATTTTGTTGAACTCGTTCCATTGGGCGTGATTCTAAATTGTACAAAAGGATAATTACCTCTTTGACTTAATGTATTGACTGACATTAACATTGTAGCTGTTTTTTCCATAGCTGCTCTTAACTCTCTATCTTGACGCCAATCAGAAAAATTTGGATAAGCAACTGCAGATATTATGGCAACAATTGTTATAACCACTAACAATTCTAAAATAGTAAAACCTTTAATGTTCTGATCTTGCTGCACCAGGATCTATCTTCCCAGATTTCACTAATTCTTCAAGAGATTTTTCCATAGTAATCATTCCATCTCTAACAGCAGTTTGCATAATACTTGGAATTTGATGGATTTTTGCTTCTCTAATTAAGTTTTGTATAGGTGGAGTACATTTCATTATTTCAAATGCACCAACTCTACCCAGTCCGTCTCTTGTTTTCAAAAGTCTTTGTGTAACCACCATCTTAAGTGAAGTAGATATTTGAGCACGAATTTGTTCTTGTTGTTCTGGAGGAAATACATCTATAATTCTATTAATAGTACTTGGAGCTCCACTTGTATGTAGAGTTCCAAAAACTAAATGACCTGTCTCAGCCGCAGTTAATGCTAAACTAATAGTTTCTAGATCTCTCATTTCGCCAACCAATATTACGTCAGGATCTTCTCTTAAAGCAGCTTTTAATGCAGCTGCAAAAGTTTCAGTTTGTTTACCCACCTCTCTATGCGAAACAATACTCTTGTTGTCTTTATGAATAAATTCTACTGGGTCTTCAACCGTTATTATATTTGAAGTTCTTGTTTTATTAATTTCATTTACTATAGCCGCAAGTGTTGTTGACTTTCCTGATCCAGTAGGACCAGTAACCAAAACTAAACCTTTGTGAAAATCTACAATATCGTAAAGTGCCTGGGGTAAATTAAATTGATCCATATCAGGAATTTTACTTTCCACTCTTCTACAAACACATGCTGGACCATTAATTGTTTTATAAAAATTTGCTCTAAATCTTAGACCACTTAATGAAACTGAAGTATCAAGCTCATGAGTTTTATCAAATTTATTTAATTCGTGTTCGTTACAATTCATTGTGAGCAAGTCCTTTAGATCTTGGGCTGTCACCATAACTTCTTGTACCTTAATTATTTCACCAGTTTGTCGATAAGCAAGCGGTGAACCTGATCTGATGTGAAAATCTGAAATTTTTTTATTATTTTTTGCTAACTCTTCTAATTTTTCAAACATAAACTTATATGTACTATAAAATTCACTTGTTTTACCAATTAAATTTTGTAAAAAACCCAATTTGAATATCAGTTGTTTTTATTCTAGTAAAAGTTGAGTATAAAGTTAGAATTCGTTTATAAAATTTATGAAAAATCCTTTTGCAAACCTATTTAAAAAGAAGGCAAACGAAGAGAAGTCGAGTCCGCCTGTTCCTAAAGGGGATGAAGGAAAAAAAAAAGAAGGGTTTTTTAACAAATTATTAAAAAATAGATTAGGAAAACAATCAATTAAAGGTGAGGAAATCTTAGGTGTTGAATTAACTCCAAATGAAATAAGACTATCACAAGTTTCCAGCAATAAAGCAAATCAATGGGTTCTTGACAAATTCTACGTACATAAATTTGATGGCATTCCTGAAAATGGAACTGTACTTGAAAATCCAGACAAAGTTGCCGATGAATTAAAACTAGCTATTCAAAAATCAAAAATAAATACTACTAATGCCGCAATAGCAATACCGGTTACAAGTGCAATCATTAGAGTGGTGACTGCTCCATTGATGACTGATGAAGAATTAAAAAAAGCTATAGATACAGATTCACTTTGGGAAAATTTAGTGCAGCTTACAGACAATTTAAATGATTATTCAATTTTCCATCAAGTTATAAATAGAGATAAAACGGGCAACACAATGGATATATTGTTTGTTGCTTCAAAACTTTCAGACATAAATAGTTATACAGATATTATAAAAAAAGGTGGATTAAATGCAGTCATTATTGATGTAAAATGTTTTGCATTAAAATCTGCAGTTGACCAAATAAATCAAATTGCAGGATCAATTGAAGATTCGAACTTAACGGCTGTTCTAGAATTTGGATTAGATGAAAATTATGTCATGATACTTTACGAAAATAATCCAATCATAACTGATATTTTTATAAGAGCTCAAGATAGAAAAACTTTACAGGAAAGTAATAACCAGGAAGAAATGGATGCTCTTGTAAGAAGATACATGACACAAGTTAAGCAAGCTGTTCAAGATTTTGAGCAAAAATACGAAAAGAGAATTAGAAATTTAAAGGTAACTTCAAATTTAACTAATGTTGAGGATTATCTTGGAAGTTTTAGAAAAAATATGGTTAATACAGGATACACTCTATTTGATCCATTCGATGGCATAAAAATTCCTGCTCAATTAGAAAACGATATTAAAATGGATAATAGATCCTACTTCTCTACAGTTATGGGATTAGCTTTTAGAAAACTTGATGTATTTGGTTATTACAAATTTGTAACAGCTGTAAAAAATATAAATCTTCTACCAAACAGAGAAAATATGATAGCCCAAAAAAAAGCTAAAGCATTTTCTAATTTTGCTTTTAAAGGAATTGTTGGTGTAGTAGCAATTATATACATAGTTTTATTTGGTTTATCTTTTTGGCAAATTACCAACTTAAATAAAAAAATAGAGGGCTATGATGAAATTGTACAAAATCATGAATTAAAAACTTTAGAAAAAAATAAATATGCAAAAGAAATAGGTTTTATGCTTAAGTCACTTGAATTAAGTAAATCAATTAAATCAAACAAAACTGTCAGTTTTAGAGTTTTAGCTCAAATCGCGTCAGCAGTTCCTAAAAGAGTTAAGTTTAGCAAAATAGAATATAATGGATCAGACTTAATTGTAATAGAGGGAACTGCTTTTAGCGATCAAGATATTTTAAAGCTCATAAGTAACTTAAATAATAAAAAGTTGATTTCTCAAGCTTCGTTAGCAAGCATGACATTGCCACAGGGTCAACAACAAGGAACTCAAACAATGAAAGGCTTTAAAGTAGCTTGTGTATTGGAGCAAATATAATGGACCTAAAAAACATAACGATGGATGATCTAAAGCAAAAATTATCAACTATAGATAAAAAGACTTTTATTAAATTTGGTTCTGGCTTTGGAGCAATTATACTTTTTTTAATAATTTATTATGTAGTGTTAAATCCAATGGTTAAAGAGAGAAAATCAAAATTTGAAGATAAAACATTAAAGCAAGATGAAATTGCTCAATTTGAAAATGAGATAATAACTTTTAAAGCTAGAATAAAAAAAATGAAACCTGAATTTGAGAAAACTTCAACCTTGTTTCATTCAAAAGCAGAAGTTGAAGACCTTTATGATAGTTTGAGCAAATATGCTGCTGTTAATGGACTAGTTATATCCAAAATTGAAAAGAAAAAACCTAAGCCTATTTTCAAGTCAGGAGTTGCAGAACAATCAGAAAATAACATAACTAAAGATATGGTTTCATATTATCAAATACCAGTTGACTATGAAATAAAAGGTAATTTTTTGGGTTATATTAAGTTTAAAAGAGCTGTTTCAAGACAAAATAAAATGTTAAATTTTGACAAAGAGACTATAAGTATAGTACAAAATGATTCAACTGGAGCGATTATAGCACAAGGTGAATTAACAATTGTAGGATTACCAGATGAGTTTTTTTAGAGTTTTAATAATAATAATTTTTTCATTATCTTTGAGCTTATCCTATGCTGATAATCACGAACAGAAAAAAGAGATTTTAGAAGTAGTTAATGAAATAGCAAAAGAAATGGAAGATGAAGAAGAGGTGCCTCTTAACGATCCTTTTGCTGGTAACGAAGGCTCAACCTCTGCATCGAATATTCCAGATGGAGAACAAGATAATGAGATGAGTTTGTATAACTTTAAATTAGCAGGACTAATTTCTGGGAAAGATTATAGCTATATTTCATTAGTCAACTCTGGTGGTGAATTTTTAACAGTAACTCTCGGCCAGTTTTTAGGCGAAATTCAATTGGTGGATTTAAGATTAACAGAAGCTATTTTTAAAAAATCTGACGGTAAATATATGATTATAGATTTTAATAATCTTATAAGAGAGACTAATGAGTATTAAAAAATTCTATTCAGTTTTAGGATTAATATTTCTTTTATTTGCTTTAAACGGATGCCAAAGTTTAAAGAAATATGATAAACCTTTCAAACATAATACACCTTTAATTAAGGACAAAGATATAGTTAACAGTGGAAAATCAGAGGTAGCTAAGACACTTGAAATGGGTCCCAAACCTGTTGAAGGTGATGTTAAAAAATTAGGTAAAAGAAAAAAAATATCTTCTGAGTCACAAAGAAATTATTTAATCATACCCGATGATTACCCATTGCTTAAACAAAGAGTTACTCTTAAATTTAAAAATCTAGATTATAAAGAAACCATGAAACTAATGGGCAAAATTGGAGAAATTAATGTTTTAGTTGGAGATGAAGTTGCAGGAGCAATTTCAGCAGAACTTATTGATGTTCCTTGGGACAAAGCATTTCAAGCATTGTTAGACATGAAAAATTATGCTTCTGATGTTGATGTAAATAGTAATTTAATAAGGGTTCACGCGCCAGAAACATTAACTGCCCAAGAAACATACAAATCTGAGCGAGCACAAGCTGTGAAAAAGAAGGTTGAATTAGAAGACAGTGTTGAACCAATTTATTCAGAAATATTTAGACTTTATTATATAACACCAGCACAAGCTAAGCAGACCATAGATGAATTATTTACTCAGTCATCTGGCGACAGCTCTTTTACGCCAATACAAATTACTGAGGAAGCAACCACTAGATCAATAATAGTAAGAGGGAAAGAAAAAGATTTAGATGTAGTAGATAAAGTAATTAAAGAAATTGATATAAGAACAAAACAAGTTTTGATTGAAGCTTTTATTGTTGAGGCAAATTCTGATTTTGAAAAAGCATTAGGTACAAGATTAGGCGCGTATTATGCAAGGGGTGGAAGAACTGTAGGAGGTTTAGCTGGAGGAAGTTCAGGTACGAATATTGATGATCCAGGCACTGCTGCTAACTTAGGTGAAGCGGGTGATAGCTTAGCAAACTTTGCAATAACAAATCCTACAAGTGGTATAGGAATTTTAAAAAAGACTGGATCAGGTGTTTTAAAAGCTGAAATCACCGCATTAGAAAGAATGGGTTTTGGTAAAACAATATCAAATCCAAAAGTTTTTACTTTAGATAATCAAGTTGCAACCGTTACTCAAGGAGAGGAAATACCTTATGAAGCACCAGGAGAAGGAGGGGGAGCAGCGACTATAGCTTTTAAAGAAGCTGCTTTAAAATTAGAAGTAACACCAAGTATAATTGGTGATGGAAATGTTCTTCTAAGTATTCAAGTTAATAACGATACACCAAATAGATCAGTTCCAGGTGACACGCCAGCCGTTAATAAAATGGAAATTGTAACAAAATTATTAGTGGCGGATGGAGATATTGTAGTAATCGGTGGAATTAAAAAAAATAATGTTGTCAATTCAAAAGAACAAATCCCTGCAATTGGCAATGTACCTGTAATAGGTAATCTCTTTAAGAATAGAGAAAATTCTGATAATCTTGATGAATTATTAGTATTTATAGCACCAAGAATTTTGTAATGATAAATATAAGTAGAGAGTCTGAGATTAACTTAATTAACATTCTCATAGATCAAGATATTATCTCTGGAAAAGATTTAGCTGAAATAAAAAAAATTTCTGGCGATGGAGATAAATCTCAACTCGATGCAGTTTTTGAATTGAATTTAACTGACGAAGAAAAAATTTTAGATCTTCTAGTAAAAGATCAATCTTTAGATGTTATAGATCTATCAGTCATTGAGGCTACTGATGAATTAAAGGCAGTTCTTCCTTCAAATTACATAAATATGAATTTTATAGCACCTTTTAAAATTGAAGGAAAAGTTTTACATATAGCGATTTCAGATATTTCAAAACTTAGTTTGATGAGAAATCTTAGAACAATAACTAAAATGGATATTGAATTACATGCAGCTAAAGTTTCAGATATATCAAATTTTGTTGACAAATTGCTTGCGGACGGTGAAAGAACAATATCTGACATAAGACAAACCAATGCGGAAAAAACTAAGACGTTTGATTATGATGTTGATGATCAGGCAGAAGTTTTAGAAAAACCACCTGAAGAGGATATTGAAGCTATAGAAAACGAGTCAGAAGTAATTAAATTTAGTACAGCAGTAGTGGCAGAAGCAATTAAATCAGGAGTATCAGATATTCACATAGAGCCATACAGGTTTTCATCTAGAGTGAGATATAGACTTGATGGAATACTGACAGAGCAAGAGCACTTCAAGAAATTTCTTCATTCAAACTATGGAGCAGTTGTAACAAGATTCAAAATTATGGGAAAATTAGACATTGCAGAAAGAAGACTTCCTCAGGATGGTGCTATACCTTTTAAAATAGATGGAAAGGTAGTTGATTTACGACTTTCAATTTTACCTACCGCTACTAATGAAAGAATTGTAATGAGGGTTTTGAACAAGGATGCAGGAGATATTAGTCTTGAACAACTTAATTTTGAAGAGACAGATCTTAAGAATTTAAGAAAAGCTATTCATGGAACTCAAGGATTAGTATTGGTGACTGGTCCAACAGGATCAGGTAAAACAACAACGCTATATAGTATATTAAAAGAAGTTTCTAAGCCTCATTTAAATATTCTAACAGCAGAAGACCCAGTAGAATATGAACTTGATGGAGTTGGACAAGTTCAGATAAAAGATGACATCGGATTTAATTTCTCGACAGCTTTAAGATCTTTTTTAAGACAGGACCCAGAAATAATACTTGTTGGTGAGATGAGAGATAAAGAAACTGTTGATATTGGATTAAAGGCTGCACTAACTGGTCACTTAGTATTCAGTACTCTTCATACTAACGATGCACCAAGCACGATTACCAGACTGCAGAATATGGGGACACCAGATTATTTAATTAGTGCTGCTGTAACTTTGGTTTTAGCCCAAAGATTAGCTAGAAAAACTTGCCCTGAATGTAGAGAGCCAGATGAAGACATCACACCAAAAGCATTAGCTGACTTAGGATTTACTGTTGAACAAGCTTCTCGTGCTAAAGTTCAAAAAGGAAAAGGTTGTCCAAAATGTAAAGATTCTGGATATAAAGGAAGAATGGGTATTTATGAAATTCTTAACGTTACAAAACCGATAAAAGAAGCAATTTTAAGAAAAGCTACCACTCCTGAATTAAAAGAAATAGCTTCCAATGAGGGATTTAGAACTATGCAAGATATGGGAAGAGAATTAATTCTTACTGGAGACCTTAATTTTAGAGAGTATGACAGAGTACTCTCTATGGATTAATTATGTCATCTGAAACTTTTACCTACAAAGGTATATCTGGAGGCAAATACATTGAGGGAGAGATAGAGGCTATTAATCAAGAAGAAGCCTCGTTTAAGTTAAAAGAACAAAAAATTATAATTACAAATTTAATCAAAGTAAAAAAGAAAAAAGCCGCTAAAGAGAAGGGCAAAAAAGGTGGTTTTTCATTTGGTAAAAAGAAAGTTTCCCCTCAGGATGTAATGATATTTTCAAAGCAATTTGCAACTATGGTAAAAGCGGGTTTGCCTATATTAAATGTCCTAACAATGTTGAGAGATCAAATAGAGCACCCGACAATGAAAGAAATAATTGAGGATATAAGAAAAAGTTTAGAAGGGGGAATAACTCTATCAAAGTGTTTTGAAAAATACCCAAAAATATTTGACAATATATATATCAACCTGATCAAGGCTGGAGAGGCAAGTGGTAAATTAGATGTTTTCCTATTAAAATTAGTAGACTCTTTAGAAAAAAGAGAAAAAGTTAAGAAAAAAATTAAAAGCGCTTTAACCTATCCAGTCGTTATGTTTACGGTAGCAATAACAGTTATGGTCTTTATGTTAATCAAAGTAGTCCCAGTGTTTGCAGAAATGTACGAGGGTATGGGAGTAGCACTACCAACACCAACTGCGGTAATTATGACTGCTAGTAATTTTATGAGAGGGGCAGGAGGACTTACGCTAGGTATTGTAGTAGCAATTATCTTCATAATATTTAAATATACCACGACAAAAATCCCAGCAATAAGATATAAATGGCATCAGAGAGTTTTAAAAATGCCTGTCTTTGGAGATATGATTTTAAAATCTTTAATTGCTAGAATTTCTTTAATCATGGGTAATCTAAGCTCAGCTGGAGTTAACCTTCTAGAAAGTATTGAAATAGCTAAGCAAGTAAGTAATAATGATGTAGTAACACAAGCTTTAGAAAATGTTAAAAAGGGAGTTTTCTCTGGTGATACTCTAACAAAATTGTTTTTAAAAGAAACAGTATTTCCATCAACTTTTAGTCAATTAATTTCTGTAGGTGAACAAACTGGAAATTTAGATGAAATGTTTACATCTGTATCCAGCTACTATGAAGAAGAGTTTGATACAGCTGTTGATAATATGTCAAGTTTGATAGAACCTATCATGATAGTTTTTATGGGCTTGATGATAGGTGGTTTGATGATAGCAATGTATTCTCCAATATTTAATGTTGGAGCTATAATAGGCGGTTAAAAGTTTAAATTCTTAGTTAAGATCAAATGGTTGATCCATGGTTTTTCACCTTCTTTAAAAACAACTGCGTCCATGATTTGTTGAATAAAGAAAGTGCCTAGGCCACCAGGCTTTATATCATCAATATTTCTATGTCTTATATTTTCTTTATCAACGGGTCTACCTTTATCAAAAAATCCTATTTCTAGCTTCCCTTTATCCAATGAAATTTTTATCTCCATTTTATCCTCAGTGTCTTGACCTCGATAAGCATGTTTAACAATATTTTGTGCAGCCTCAGCAATTGCTAAAACCAGCTCATCTTTTAGATCTTGATTGATATCTAATTTTTCAAAAACCATTCTTGAAAATGATCTTACTTCTTTTAAACTAGACGAACTAACTACAAAATCTCTCTGTTCATTTATAGAAATTATTCCTTCACTCATTGATTAGTCTAAGTTTAAAATCTGCTCTAATTTTGCCATCATAATTACTTTAAGCACAGACTTACTTATTTCTTTAAGTATAACTTTTGTTCCTAACTCAGTAGCTTTTTGGTGACTTTCTATAAGTACTGAAATTCCTGATGAGTCCATATATTGAACATCTTTTAAGTTTAGATGAACTTCTTTTTTTGCCTCAATTAAAGGCATAATAATTTCTTTTGCTTTTTCTGTTACGTCCATATCAATTTCACCATTTAAGTGAACTGTAGATATGTTTCCTTCTTCAGTAACTTTATATGACATTATTATTAATATTTATTAAATTTCGCTTTTAAATCAACAAAAATGACCCATTTTGATTAGTTTTAAAGTATAGAAATTGTCTTTTAAAAGATATAATTTCAATATATATACAAATTTTTTATTATAATATAGGATAACAATTTATGAAAAAGAATAACAAAGGTTTTACACTTATAGAATTATTAGTAGTTGTAGCAATTATCGGAATTTTAGCGGCAGTCGGTGTTGTTGCATACTCTGGCTACACTTCAGGAGCTAAAAAACAAGCTGCTAAGTCAAATCATTCAGCAGTTGCCAAATATATAGCTGCAGAATTACAGAAATGTAATTTAGGTGAAACTAAAGCGATGAATGACAAATTAACTTGTTCTGGAAAAAAAGGTGGTACTGTTGCAACGGCTGCAAAAGAAGCCTTAGAGGATTTTAAAAACCCTTACGACACAGGCGAAAAAGCTGTTAGTGACTCAGGTAATGCAACTGCAGACACAGATGTTGGATATACAAGAGTAATTGGAACAAGCGATACTTTAGTCACGATTACAACATGTTTTGCAACAGGATGTAGTTCAGCAGACAATAGATCAGAAACTAAAGTTACTGTTGAATAGGCTCAACAATTTAAATTTTAACAATTTAATTTGAGTATATTTATTAAAAACACCAAGAGTTCTGGGTTTACTTTAATAGAACTTTTGGTTGTCGTTGCTATTCTTGGAATAATCGCTTCAATAGGAATAATGAGTTACAACGGCTATGTATCTTCAGCTAAGAAAAAAGCTGCAGAGAACGTCATGCAACAAATATCTTTGGGTCAATCAGAATATTATTCTGATAATGGAATATATTACAGAAATAGTACTAGCACATCATGCTCACCAACAACAACGACTTCTACTGCAATTGAAACTAATTTATTGGGAGGAAGTGATAGTATTACAGATGACATGGGTTACAATTTATGCATTTCCAATGATGCCACAAACTACAAGGTATATGCGAAAGAAATAGACGGAAATTGTCAAATTACAATGACTGCGTTAGGTAATTTTAATAGAACAAACTGTTAAATTAATGAACATCCAAGAACTAAAAGAAAAAATACTTTATTTTTTTTCTAATGAACCGAGTAAAAAATTTAAAATTTACTTTACGCTAAGTTTGGGATGGATGATATTAATAGGATATTTAACTTGGTGGAACGGTTTAAAAAGCCCACTTTTAGATAAAAGTTTCAGATGGGATGAATGGTTTTGGTTTGGAGTAGTTCCAGCTTTTTCACCATATATTTTTTATTTAATTTGGAAAAAAAAAGATTAACTAAACCTATTTTGACCATCTATTATCTTTGATGAGTGAAAATTTGATAATAACTTAGGTGAGGTAAATGGAGAATATTGATTTGGATTCAGTAAAATCATTTGTAGATACCCTTTGGGTTATAGATTGCGCTATATTAGTTTTCATAATGCAAGCTGGTTTTATGTGTATGGAAACTGGCTTATCCAGACATAAAAATAGCATAAATGTTGCTTTAAAAAATGCAGCAGATTTTGGTGTAGCAGTTGTAATTTTTTGGATAT
>MDTD01172005.1_pt1 | contig 13705 bp, 8 predicted proteins | sample 811221 | NCBI WGS metagenome assembly MDTD01 (sample SAMN05326646, study PRJNA326480) | marine metagenome | isolation source: seawater | place: Pacific Ocean: South West | collected 2011
AGATACCTGGGGGGTCCTAGGTGGGCTACTGCACTCTTGGTTTGAGTCCATGTCAGGTTTCACTACCACTGGGGCCACTGTGATTGACATCTCGACGAGTCCGGTGTGTGCAGAAATGGTACTTGCAGACGACTGTATCGGGAGCCAGAACAGAAGTATCCTCGTATGGCGTTCTGTTTCACAGTGGCTTGGCGGAATGGGAGTCATTATGCTCGGCCTGCTTATTCTTTCGAGAGTGCTAGGCGGGGGGATGTCTCTGGCACGAGCCGAACTGACCGGTCCTACTATGTCCCGATTAGGACCTACTCTGCAGTGGACAGCCCGACGTCTATGGCTCATCTACGTGTTCCTTACTTTCCTCGAGTTCGGACTGCTATACTTTGTAGGTGGAATCGGAATGTTCGATGCCGCCAATTACGCTTTGACAACGCTTCCATCAGGTGGTTTCGGTACCTCAGACAGCGGAATAATGGCTTTTGAATCCGCCAGAGTCGAGAGCATCATCATGGTTTTCATGCTGCTCACTTGTATCAACTTCAGCCTGCTTCATCTTATGCTCGCAGGACGTTCAGGTGAGGCGTGGAAGGATGAGGAACTCCGAACCTATCTGCTTATCCTCGTGGTGGCATGGTTGGCAATGGCCATCAATCTCTATCGCTCTAGTCCGGGTGATTTGGGGGCACTCGAGTCCCTGAGGCACTCATTGTTCCAAGCCATATCAATCTCCAGCACTGGTTACTCATCTGCCGATTTCGCTACATGGCCGGTGTTCAGCCAGTTCGTTCTGCTTTTACTAATGGTAGTTGGAGCCTCGGCTGGTTCGACCGGAGGTGGCCTGAAGGTACTCAGGATTAGAATAGCCTTCGAATTGGCGAAGAGAGAGATTGTCAAGATAATCCAACCTCGACAAGTGGTGGCAATCAGATTCAATGATCAGGTGATTGAAGAGAGGAAGGTCTGGATAGTACTTGGAATGATTAGCTCTTGGATGGTCCTTGTGACCGCGTCCATGCTGGCTATTTCGTTGCTGGAACCTTCGCTGACAATGACCGACGTCCTCTCAATTTCCGTATCACTGCTAGGTAACACCGGACCCGCATTGGGAGCATTCGGACCTACTGCGACATGGGCGGCTCTGAGCGAGCCATCGATGCTAATCGCTACATTGCTGATGTGGCTAGGTAGGCTAGAGTTGCTGACAGTCCTAGTCCTGCTTCATCCGAGGACTTGGTCGGGTACCGATTGATTAGAAAGAATCCAAAGAGAACTGAGTCCCCTCACTATCATCATCCGATGGGGGTTGTGATTCTTCAAAGGTTCTAATTTCCTCATCTAACTCTTCTTCTTGGTCGGATTCATACATCTCTATCAGTCTGCTTGCTAACTTTCTATTGCGAGGTATCCCATGAAGAGCCAGATGCCCGGATACCTCGAATCCGAGGTGCTTGGCAACTGTGAAGTCTTCTGGATCGGCTCCCAATGACTGCTCATGGATTGCTAAAAGACCCGGCCATAGATCCTCGCGCACAGAAGCCTTGCTGGTACCTAAATCCTCTGAGAGATGACCTACAACGGTACCAGTACGCCATGACTCAGACCCTCTCCGCAGGAAGTCTGGATAGCCGATATAAGGGTCTGAATCAGGATCTCTGGCACGATATGAGACGGCTGCCTGGGAAGTGAGGACAGAGCCCCAATACCATGAGCGGAAAGCCCGGTTGACGAATTTCGTTGCCAACGCTCTGTCCGCCATACACATAGCATCGCTGATTCTTGCGAGGGTATCGGAGTCGAATACCGTCTGATTGTTCCAAGCGAACCATGCAAGCATATCGTCGGGGTCTTTGTCAGAAGACATCAGAACTAGCCCTGCTTGTTTACCAGAGCCGGATTTGTACACTTCTCGCATCGCCTTGAAAACGTCAATCTGCGAATCTCTGATGGAGACCTCAGATAACGAAGAAACCGTTTCAAGGCCGATATGACTGTCCTCGAGAGTGCAGATTGCCTGCAGGTCTCTGACCAGTGCCCTCAGATCTCCAGGATTATCCTCAATCAGTGCTTCCAGTGCGCCCGGGTCGATGCTAATGCCTTCGGAGTCGAGAATCCTATGCGCTACTCTCCTAAGGTGGACCTTGCCAACTCGGTTGAAACCGACTAATTCCGCCTTAGACAACACCCTGTCCTTATTCCTCTTCCAGCCTCGGTTCTTACCCCAAAGTCGCATGGGGTCGTTGCAGGTCATGATTACTGGCTGCTGTGTATGATCCAGCAGATTGAGCAATTCGGCTTTACCACCAGTATCTCCTCTGAGCACTACTGCTTCCTCAGAAACTTGCATTGAGGACTCTATCCTGTCATCAGAAACTCTGGCAAAGCCACCACTCAGATGATCTACTTCATCAAGCAGTATCAGCGTCTTCGACTCCGGTCCTGCACCGCTGGCGAAATTGTCCAGCGAAATGTGCTGGGAGCTTTGTGTGGCTGCACTTCTGATAGAAGCCGCATTTCGGTCAACAGATGCGTTGAGTTCGATGACCGTCCAACCTCTCTCATTGGCAATAGCTCGAGCCAAGGTGGTCTTACCCACACCAGGTGGACCAGAGAGCAACAGACCACGCTTGGGAGGGGAGCCGTCAGTCCAGCGGTCTAACCACTGTCTGATTTTCCTCATTTGAGTCTCGTTGCCTTCCATTAGGTCCAGCGAGTCAGGGCGGTACCTTTCGGTCCAATCATCGACAGCCCGCTGGACCATGTTGTAATGTGGCAGCGAGACTCCATAAGAATCGCGTCAGAACAGTATGCTCAAATCACTCTTGGAAAGGGTTGCTACAAGATCGTCGACAGTGCATCTGACCTGCTTCTGATCGTCTCTTCGTCTGATTGTCACCGTCCCGTCTTCTATCGAGTCGTGGTCGATGGTGACTGCCCATGGGACTCCAATTTCATCCACTCGAGCGTATCGCCTGCCTATCGACTTGGAAGAATCCATCTCTCCCTTGCGGCCGGGAATGGAATTCACTAGAGAAATAACATCCCTTGCCATCGCCATCATCCCGGGTTTGTCGAAAAGAGGAAGTACAGCGACATCGTACGGTGCTACCTTGGAGTTTAAACTCATGATGGAGTAAGGTTCCCCTTCCTTCTCAGTCTCTGTAAAGGCGTGATCTAGAACATGCCAGACGATCCTGTCGATACCGAAGGCCGGCTCTATGACATGAGGAGTGTACCACTCTCCATGCAAGGTCACCTCATCAGTCCTCCTTTCCACCATATCGGGGGTGATTTCGACTGATGACCCGTCCGATAGTTGTAGATCAAAAGGCAACGCGTCGGGCAGGTCAGTGAGTAGTGAAAGAGCCTCGACGACCTCTCCTGCACGGTCCTTGAATACAGGGCCGATTATTGCAGATACAGGAGAGAGAACATCTCTGATTTCGTTTCGAGGCTCATCGAAATTCCTCCAAGCGCGCAGAAGTTTGCTACCACTAGCGTCCTCATGTGACTGTAAATCATGACAGGTCCGATTCGCTATTCCTACACATTCTACCCAACCATGCTCTCCTAGCAACTCACAATCCCAACAATCCTCTGCATAATGTGCCATCTCGGTTCCCGAGTGCTGACGGAACCGGACCTTTGAGGAATCAATACCGACACCAGTCAAGAAATCCATGGTCCTAGCGAGGAACCAAGCCACGGTGGGGTGTCTGATTATCCCCTTCGATAGTGCATCTGCATAAGTCATTTGAATCTCTCCGGCATAATCTCCTTCCGGGTCAGGGACCATACATACGAGGTCAGTCCATGTTGAAAGATCGGGGCAAGGAGGCGCCTCGGGGTCGATGAAATACTCCAATTCAGCCATGTCGAACTCTCTCAGCCTAATCATGCCCTGGCGTGGACTAATCTCGTTTCGATATCCCTTCCCAGTCTGCACGGCTCCGAATGGGAGCTTCTGCTTGAAATGCCGGAAAAGAGCGGGATAAAGCATGAACATGCCCTGAGCCGTTTCGGGCCTCATATAGGCTGCACGACCTTTGTTCATTGCCCCAATTCTCGTTGAGAACATCAGATTCATCGACCCTACTTCTGACCATTTGGACTCCGAACAGGCAGGACAGACAATTCCTTTGGATAGCAAAGCAGAGACCTCATCATCATCAAGTGAATCAGGATTATCGTGCACTACTTCGAGCAGATGGTCGGCCCTGAATGCCGAATCACAACTTCCGCATGAAACCATCAGGTCATTGAATTCGCCAACATGTCCACTGGCAACCAAAACCACCTCTGGAGTGAGTGTTGGAGAGTCGACTTCCACAATATCTCCATGACTGGTCCAATGGTCAATCCAAGAATCAACGAGCTTGCGCTTGATTCTAGCTCCCACTGGACCGTAGTCGACTAGACCAGACACACCTCCGTAAATCTCGAAGGAAGGAAGCACCACTCCTCTCCTCCTTAGTAGAGAGGTCAGCCTGTCGATTCTCCTCTCGCTCATGAGGCATCGAGTCCGAGTGGAGACTTTCAAGCCATCCTAAGTGAGCAGTCATCCATGTGGATTGTCACATATCGTTTGGAATGCGAGCGTTTTAGGAATTGCATTGGTTCTGATTCCGAATGCATACTATGGTCAGAAGCATTCATTTATGCAATCGAAGCCCTGACTGCCGTACGGTAGGTGAAAATGCCAGAAATTCAGTACATAGATGATAGTATGGACACCGAGGAGCTCCTCGGTACTCTATCTGCACCAGTCAGAAACTGGTTCGAGGATAAATTCCCTGATTTCACCGACCCTCAGAAGATTGCCATTCCTAGAATCATGAACGGTGAGCACCTTCTGCTTTGCTCCCCTACTGGTTCTGGTAAGACCCTGACAGCATTCCTATCGATTATCGACGATCTCGTAAGGAAATCCCTAGATGGTACTCTCAGCGATTCAGTCCAATGCATCTATATCTCTCCCATCAAAGCCCTTGCGAACGACATCCAGAAGAATCTCATCGGCCCTCTTACCGAGATAAAGGATAGATTCCTCCCTAGCAGGGCCAAGGATATCAAAGTTGGACTCCGAACTGGAGACACTCCGCAAAAAGAGCGCGAGAGGATGCTGAAACATCCACCTCATATCCTCATCACTACTCCGGAATCGCTTGGTCTGGCCCTTGCTTCCAAGCGGTTTAGACCACTGCTACACGAGTTGCGATGGATTATTATCGATGAGATGCATTCACTTGTCCCTACGAAGAGGGGAACTCATCTGTCTTTGTCGATGGCTCTGATGGATACCGTAGTACCCACCGATGTACAGCGCATCGGTATTAGCGCTACTATGGAGCCACTAGAATCAGTCGCTGAATATCTTGTCGCTAGTGATTCCAGAGAGAGCGACTTGAATCCACAACAAGTCTCGATTGCAAAGATATCGGGGTCTCGTGAGTTGGATATGGACATAATCTTGCCAACAGCTAGGTTCTCATCCACACCTGTGAAAGAAGTTCTGGACCACAACATAGATCGCATCAAGGAACTCGTCGAGGCGCATACCACCACACTTGTTTTCGTCAACACCAGGAACATGACCGAGACTGTGGTCCAGAGATTAAAAATCGCTGGCTTGGAGGGTGTGGAAGGCCATCATGGTTCGATGGATAAATCAATCAGGCTTGATGTAGAGAACCGGCTTAAGAATGGCTTACTCAGGGCTGTAGTCTCCTCTTCTAGCCTTGAGATGGGAATAGACATTGGATCTGTCGACCTTGTCATACAAGTTGGATCACCCGGATCAATATCGACAGCCCTCCAACGAATTGGAAGGGCAGGTCACCATGTCGGGGGTGTCCCGAGAGCACGTTTTCTTCCCACCTCACCTCATGACTTGTTAGAAATCGTCTCTCTGCAGAATGCCATTCTGCAAGGCTCGATGGATTTGCTGAAGTTCCCTGAGAATTGCTTGGACGTTTTGGCTCAATTCACAATCGGACTTTCCATTATCAGGGAGTGGGATATCGATGAGGGATACGAATTGGTCACTTCGTCTTGGCCGTACAGGTCACTTCCCTATGATGATTACATTGAGGTACTCGATTTATTGGATGAGGAACGCAGGATATGGGTAGATTGGGAGGAGAACCGCTTCGGCAAACGCGGTTTCGCCCAGATGATCTACTACACCAACATTGGAACCATAGCTCCCGACAACAACTACCTCGTATTCACTTCAGACGGTACTCTCGTCGGACAATTGTCGTCTTCCTTCGTCTCTAGCCTGAGGAACGGTGACGTTTTCCTACTAGGTGGCTCCACATATCGTGTATCTAGCGTCATCGGAACCAGAGTAAACGTCTCTTCCGCTACTGGATACCGTCCTACGATTCCATCGTGGACCGGTGAGGCCAACAGCAGGACCTTCGAACTTAGCCAAGAGGTCCTGTCCCTACTCGGGCACATTTCAGTGAGACAGCGTCTGGAGAATGACTCTAGGAAATTACTCACCGATGCAATCGGTCTGAATGCGCCTGTAGCTAGCGCTCTATCGGAGTTCTTCGAGGAACAAGGCGCGATGACTTTCCAAGTCCCTTCACTAGACAGAATCCTCGTAGAGCAGATTGAGGGGCCTCTTCCAACTTACATCGTCACTACCTGTAGAGGAAGAGCGTTCAACATGGCCTTGGGTTATTTGTTCGCTGGAATCGCCTCCGAAGACAATGTGCTTGTACACGAAATCTCATTTGATGAGAATGGATTCATGATTAAGCTCAGTCATGAGGTGGAAATCTCAAGGATTCCACAAGTATTCCGTGCAGGTGACAGCATCGAGACGCTGAAGAGGTACCTGCTCGACTCCCAGTTATTCGCAAAGAGATTCAGAGAAGTCTCCTCAAGAAGCATGCTGAACCCCAGACGTGTAGGAGGCGACGAAGTCAGTCCCAAACAGTTCCAGCAAAAGGCCGAGCGAATAATGCAGAAGCATCGCAAGATGGACGATTCTGTCATAGTACGAGAGGTGGTTAATGAGATTCTTCATAACGACTTGGATATGAGGCAGTTAGACGATTTCATCTCTAGGATGGACAGTGAGGATGTTAGAATAGTTCATCGCAGGGTAAAGATGCCATCTCCCCTGGGCATGACTCTGTTCATGTCCTCATTTGAGGACCTGCTTTCTCTTAGGACTCGTGCATATCTAATCAAGGACGTCGATCCTGAGATTTTACGACGACTGCTAGGTGCGAGATCACTCGCTACTGAGTTGGACGAGGAAAAACTGGCAGAATACTACCAGTCAAAGGTCTCAGTACCGACTAACGCCAATGGTCTGCTTAGACTGATGGATATGGGTGGTGGTTTGGAGCCCGAACTAACCAACCCCCTGTACAATGATAAATTGAGAGGAATAGACATGAAGAAAGTCCGTTCTTGGGTCTATGAACTGGCAGAGCGTGGTCTGATTACCAAGATACGCAAGACTGGCCACGAGCAGATCGACGGCAAGTGGTTCTCTATCAGAATGGCAGATGTCCACGGAACTCTGGGTTGTCTAGCTGTAGCAGGAGCAGCCGAGATGGACGACCTCAAGGACTTGTACACTGGTGGCTTGAATTTTGAGAAAGGTGTGGATTTCACCGATGGAACACCAGCCAAATGGAAACAGACCAATCTTTCAGACCCGTTGGATTGCCTTCGACTGAAGTTGCTAGATATGCTCGGTTCTGAGGGGCCGCAGACCTCAGATACAATCTGTGCCCGTCTGCCTTTCCCTCAATCCCAAGTGGAATCTGTTCTGCAAGAACTAGAGATGCGTAATCTCGTTTCAATCGGCTTCTTCAAGCAGACCGACGAAGGAGAATACATCCTAAGGATGGATGAGTACAGAATCACTGGCGGAAGCATCGATGTTGTTGACTACAGGACCCTGCAGACTCTGTTGCTCAACAAGTCATTCAAGAGCCACGAAGAGCCATCCGAAGCTATTCGCTCTTCAATCTTGATTCAGAGGAGAGACGAATTGTTCCATAGAGTCAATAACTACAGATTTAGAGACTGGAAGGATATCAAACATGACTCTGACGTGGTGAATGGGAGGCTTTTACACAATAGAGTAGGATATACCCTCAAGAGTATGATTCCGATACTCACTGGACTTCGCAGCGATCCTTGGTTGGGCGAATTAGAGCAGGAGCTATTGGATAAGATACCAGAACAGGGCATCACTAGAGCAGAATTGCTTGCAGAGTATCCCAAGGGCAAGGAATTCGCTCACCTGCAGCGCACCCTGAAAGGAGCGATTAACAACCTTGAGAGGCAGTTGATTGTCTACAAGCAATATCAAGAAGTCCCTAATCGGAAACGTTCCCTTGCGATATTCCACAAAGTCCACGGGGTAATAGAGCCACTGCCCTTTGAAGACGCTCTTGTGGAGCTGATTGGCAGGATTGGTCCAATCAGGCTGCATACTCTCAGATTCTTCGTAAGCCGACCGGTGGAGGAATTGGCCGATACCCTGCGCGAACTCGAAGAAAACGGAAGAATACACAGAGTAGTTGCTCTGCAGCCCGACCCGACCGATTATTACTCTTCCAAGCAAGATTCTGAGGCTCTGATTTCTCCAATTCCCGAAGATCGGAAGATGAGGATCCTTTCCCAATCAGATCCTTTTTGCAGCCGATTCATCAACGAGATTCGTCTGATACTCAAGCAGGGTTGGTACCATCCTGTCTTCAAGGGAGTGGACCCAATCGGGCGAATTCTGATGTTCGTGGTCAATGATTACTTGGAGATTAAAGATATCAATATCCCCCATTCTTACTTGGATGAGTTTAAGGATGCATTCTCTGAACTACTTGAGAATTACAGGGACCGTCTGGTAGACGTTTCTGTTTTGCATGCCTTCAATGGGGTTCCAGTGCATGACTGCGATGAGAATATACAGAATATCCTAAGTGATTTGGGATTCTCCTCGATGGGAGATGGAGAACGCTACATCAGAGGAGGTGTGGTAGAGCCGCGTTCACGCAGAGAGGTATACAGGATGCTGTTCAATCAACACAGAATGCATCAAGACAGTAGATTCGAGAATGAAACTATGGCACTGGAGCACTTGAGAGAAGTAAGAGACGACTTTGCTCTAAGAGGTCGCTGTGAGATGTTCCGAGTCGACTTGCATTCAATGGCCGCAGCTCATCAATTGCATCAGGGAACCAGCCTTAGGGGACATCAGGTCTGGGCAAAATTTGCCCATTTCCAAAGATTGCTCACTATTCGCAACGTCATCGCATCAGAGGAGGACGAGGAGATTCTCCAATTCTTCAGTGAACACAACGACCCGACTGTGTACATGGACAGGCACGCCATGAAGAGGGCTGAATTCAGGAAACTAATCTCCCCTCTTGTTCGTAGTGGCCATTTGGTTCAGGACTATCGTGGCGGGTTCAAGACCGTTACACCTCTGCAAGACGCCGACTTATGGGAAGTCAAACGAGATTATCTCAGGGAGTTAGTGAGTCAATACCCTGTGGTATCTCTCAAGCAGGTTGAGAGACTTGCAGGCTCGCCGTTCTCAGCCGAGGAGATTAGTGATGTGATGCATGAATTCGAAGAGGATGGGACTCTAATCAAAGGCTTCCTTGTCGATGACCTGCAGGACATCTGCTGGGGTAGGCAGGAGATGCTTGAGGATTCTTCTTCTCTACGCAAGACACGAGATTTAGTAGTCCCGCCCTCAGATAATCTGATTCACTACTTCGGGGGCGTTCTGAGGGAGAGATTCGCTTTCGGCTCAGCATACATGGTGTTCCACAATGAGGAGCCTATTGCCGCCTTCAAGGCAAATACCAGAGACGGCACTATAGAGATCACCGACTTCGTTGGCGATTCCGATTTGGAGAAGGAAGCCCTCAGAGTGATGAAGGAATTCGCTTGGGAACACGATACTCGACTTACTGGCAAGTTGTACGAGAAGTTACGAACCAGATAGTCAGGTTGTAGGTCTCGCAGGCTTTATTCTGGAAGGCAATAAACGCATGATATGACGATGCAGTTCGGGTAAAAGGTCGAACAGAGCCAATGCCATCAGGAACATGGCGAACAGGCTGGCAGCCTTGGCTGCGTAACTATGGGCGAAGTCGAACATTTCAATTCCTAGGAATCTCCAATCGGGATATGAATCGGTAAGCCAGACTATTCCTGCATTGCGGAATGTGTTCAGTACGTGAATTGTGGGAATGGCAATTAGAAGTGCTCTTGCTCGGCGCTTCCAATCCACTGTTCTCAGGGCTACAATCGCTCCGACGAACACAATCATAGATTGCAATCCCGAACAAGCCAAGATGAAACTGACACTGACGAGAGTGCCATCAGAATGCTCCAACGGGACGAAGAAGCCATTCTCTCCGAGAGGCTCAGTCAGAATCCAGCGATTACCACCCCATTCCGAGACTGGGATCTCACCTCCTCCGTGCAAATCTACCATCATCGGCCCCATCTGATAACTTCCGAGGCCTGCGAATTCGAGCATGACTTCAGTATTCCAAGCGGTGGCGTAAACTATCGCCATATTCAGACTGGGAATGCTGTATGCCACGAAGTAAGGAATCACTGCCCAGACAACACATCCTCGGAACCAGATTAGAGCCTCAGGGGAGAGATCCCAGTTCCTGACTTCCCAGATGCCTAGAGCTATTCCCAAAGGCAAGGCTGAGACAGTCATCAAAAACAGCACTGGATCCTCTATCTCGATGTAGTAGTACGAGTGCAGGTAAAGGAATAGCCCGATGCAGATCCATCCGAAGGCCGAAAAGTACGGTGCCTGAGGAAACTCCCTGCGATGAAATCCTACGGCGAGGGATATCGCACCTATCCCACATATGACGAGTTTGAGTGCCGAGTCAGTAACTCCTAGAGTATCAGCCAAGTGACCCACTAATGCGCCCAATGGCTCCTCCATGACCTGTTTCGGGCCATTAACCCGTAAATACGATGCCCTCCCCCGGGCTCACATGAGCGATATGGGGTTCGACTTCGGTGGATTCGCAGATTCGTATATCTCCAATCTCAAGAATGCCCTTGATTCGCTGCCCAGAGGGCCATTGGAGAGGTTTTGGCAACTCGTGGGAGAAGCTAGAGATTCAGGTGTGTGCATACATTTCATCGGCAATGGGGGAAGCGCTGCAACACCTTCACACAGTGCCGGTGACTGGTCCAAAGAACTCTCAATCAAGACGATCTCCCACACTGACAATGTCGCATCAATGACTGCATGGGCTAATGACACCGACTACAGCAACGTTTTCGTTGGACAACTCTCAACTTTCCTCACTCCCGGTGACCTCGTGGTAGCATATAGTGGCTCAGGAAACTCATCCAATGTCGTCAATGGCTTGCAATATGCGAGTGACAACGGTTGCACCACAGTCGCAGTAACAGGTGATTTTGATGGCTCTAAAGGCGGCTTAATCGCTCAAATCGCTGATGTTGCTATCGTAGCACCAACTGACTCCATGGAGAGGATTGAGGACATTCAACTAGTCATCAATCACATTGTAAAGGAGGCCATCAAGGCTCACAAAGGGTTGTGATACCCTGCTTGCACCCTGTAGAGACGACGTCGACCTCAAGTCCCCCCTCTCACTACCCCAGATGCCCGAAGGAGTGTCATGGAACGGCAGTATTGCATTCCTAGACCGCGATGGTGTCATCAACATCGGCTCACAAAATTACGTTAACACCCCCGATGAGGTCGTACTTCTACCCGGCTCAGCCGAGTCAATAGGTAGTCTGCGTAGATTAGGCTACAGGGTGTGCGTAGTAACTAACCAATCACCGATTGGAAGGGGAATGTGGAGTAGTGAGAATCTGGCATCTATTCACAAGCGTCTGCAGGATATGGTGCTCGATTCAGACCAAGATGCTCACTTCGATTTGATTCTCCATAGTCCGTATGCACCATGGGAAGGGGCTTGGGCGCGTAAGCCATTCCCAGGCATGCTGGAAGCAGGTAGACAGTTAATCGATAAGGCATCAACAGATCCCAGTCTGGAAGGCCTTGAGATTATGTACGGAGATGATTGGGCAGATAGGCCGGATGACACATCTTCATTCATGGTAGGTGATAGGAAGGTGGATATGATCGCTGCTTCGAGATATGGAATCAAGGGTTATCTCTGTAATCCTGAGACTGGGTTGAGTGGAGTGATGGAGGAGATAATCTGACGTCTCGAGACTCAGTCGTCATCGGCCTAGACGACACAGACAATCCTTCTGCAGGCTGTACTACCGAATGCTTCGATAATCTGTTGTTGCACCTTTGCGAAAGAATCGATGGATTGACGGTTATCAGCAGAAGACTGGTCCGATTGTGGCCATTCGCGCCGAGAAGAACTCGTGGAAATGGAGCTCTTTCGGCTGTCATAGAATTAGACTCAGAATCTCACGAAACATTGTTCCGGGAGTGTAAGACATGGTTCGAAGAACTCCTCATTGAACATTCATTAGCATCGCAAGGGCCAGAGCATGCTTCTCCTGTACTGCTGATTTGTGCCTCAGACCCCCCTCCTCATTGGTATAATGAGACTGTCAAGGGCCTTGTTGATCTCGAACCCCGTCTTGCAGAGATCGAGGCCATGGGGTTAACTATGCTATCCGGTAATCGCAAGTGGGGTGCGATCGGAGCCAGCGCAGCAGTGGCCTGGTCACCTCAGAACGACTCGACTTGGGAATTAATCGCCTGGAGGGACCCGGAGAGAATTGGAACCAATCGAAAGATTACTTCACGAGCAGTTCACGAATTGGAGCAGTATCATCCTCGGACTTTTGTTAATCGAGACCCCACCAAAGGCAAGGGCCTGATTGCACCTAGAACTCCTTGCCCCGTCCTCTATGGCATTCGAGGAGACTCTGCACAATCTGTTGAGCATGCTCACTCATGGCTCCAGTCAAGAACCGATGTAGAATTATCAAGCAGATACGCCATCCATGTCACCAATCAACTTTCTGATGACCATGTCAACGGAACTCAATCGGGGACTGTGTTATCGGCGCCCAAACACACCAAAGGAGCCCACTCGAACATCATGGTCACCACCAATGGTAATGCGACTAAGTTGGTCGCTTTCAATGAGGGCGGGCAAGTCAACAAGCTACTGAGGTCCCTGCGTCCCGGAGACATAATCTCATGGGTCGGACTCAAAGCGCCCGATGGTTCGATCCATCTCGAACGACTCTCTGTTTCAGACACAGTTCCCCGAGTAACTTCACGCCCATTGTGCTGTGGAAACACTATGCGTAGTTCTGGCTCAAGGATGCCAATCAGATGCCTCAATTGCGGACGTACCTTAGACAGATATTGGGTCAGCACTTCTCATGACATAGACTCGTTCGACACCATCGAGGATTGGGTTGAACCAACACCCTCCAACAGAAGGCACTTGGCCAGACCTCTTGAGTTGGGTGTGCCGGGAAGATGATTCGATGCAGAATGCAGATCTAATTACAGCGGTGCTGATTATCACAGCCCTGCTACTATTCCGACGACTAATGCAACTTTCTAGAAGGAATTCTACAGAAACGCATGATGATGGTTACACCGGCAGAGCACTGGATCCCGACGCCCTGTCCCGACTTGATGAGGATTCATTACGTGAATTAGACAGACTCATTGCGAGCAGATTTCCAGAAGATGAGTAGATTGCACCTACTAAGA
>MDTD01122379.1_pt1 | contig 13703 bp, 16 predicted proteins | sample 811221 | NCBI WGS metagenome assembly MDTD01 (sample SAMN05326646, study PRJNA326480) | marine metagenome | isolation source: seawater | place: Pacific Ocean: South West | collected 2011
AACAATACCTAGCTTAATAATTACTAACTCAGATGTTAATGATAAAAAATTATTAGAAGATACATTTTCTAATAAAGAAAAAAAACAAGTTGTTCTAAAACAAGCAAAGAGCAAAAATGAAGTAAGCATTTTAAAGTTGGCAGAAAAAAATGCAAAACAAGCTTTAACGCAAAAGCTCATACAGTCTGATACTAATAATAATTTAATTGAGAGTTTATCAGAAAAATTTAAAATTAAAGAAAACATTGATTTAATTGAAGTTTACGATAATAGCCACATACAAGGTACAGATTCAATAGGTGCTTTAATTTGTTTTAGCCGCGAAGGATTTATCAAAAAGAGATACAGAAAATTTAACATCAAAAATAGTGATGTTAAGAATGATGATTACGGTATGATGAGGGAAGTTTTATTCAGAAGATTTTCTAAAGCTGTGAAAGAAAAATCTGGCTCATTATCATTACCTGACTTGGTTGTTTTAGACGGTGGAAAAGGACAATATTCTGTTGGTAGAAATGTATTAGATGAACTTGGTTTATACGATCTTCCAATTATAGCTGTTGCAAAAGGGAAAAAGAGAAATGCCGGGGAAGAAAAAATATATTATAAAGGTAAAGAATATAATTTGAATAAAAATGACTCATTATTATTTTTTATTCAAAGGCTCAGAGATGAAGCACATAGATTTGCCATAAGCACTCATAGAGCTAAAAGAAAGAAAAATCTAAGTAAATCTTTACTTGATCAAATTCAAGGGATAGGTAAACAAAGAAAAAGGGCTTTGCTAAATCATTTTGGATCTGCAAGAGCGGTAGAGTCTGCTAGTTTTGATGATTTAAAATCAGTAGAGGGAATAGAAGACAATATTGCTAAGAAAATATATAATTATTTCCACGAATAAATGAAATTAAAAATACCAAACATACTAACTATTGGTCGAATCATTATAGTGCCAATTTTTGTTGTAACTTTTTTTATACCTGGTTTTTTTGGTGATCTTATACCTTTTTTTTTATTTGTTCTTGCAAGCTTTACAGACTACTTGGACGGCTTGTTAGCCAGACTATTTAAGGAGGAGTCTAAATTAGGTGAATTACTAGATCCAATTGCGGACAAAATTTTAGTATCGGCTGCATTAATTTTATTAGTAATGAATGGTACTATTAAAAATTATGAGGTGATTGCAGCGGTTATAATTCTTACAAGAGAAATACTTGTATCGGGTCTTCGAGAATTTTTGGCTAAAGGTAGAATTGCAATGGAGGTGACGGGTTTATCAAAACTGAAAACTTTTATTCAAATGGCTGCAATAGCAATCTTGTTGACGGGTGATATTGGAAACAAAATAATAAACTTTCAAGACTATAATGCGCAAACTATTGGTATTATTCTTTTATGGTTATCAGCTTTTTTAACGCTTTATACTGGCTATGACTATTTAATAAAAGGTATTGACCATGCTATCAATGAGGATAGTAAAGATTAAGCAGCTGAGTCTTTTCTCACCAAATTTTGGTATGCATTATTTAAATCTGTAATTACTTTGCATACTTTAAATTTATGGTTATTAATTTGAGACACAGGTGTTACTTCTGCAGCAGTACCAGTTAAAAAGCATCCAACAAAACTTTCCATCTCTTCTGGTTTAATTTTTCTCTCAATTACTTTTATTCCCTTTGATTTTGCTATTTTTATTACCTCGCGTCTTGTTATGCCGTCTAAAAAAGAATCAGGTATAGGTGTATGAAGTTCGCCTAACTCATTTTTAAAAAATATGTTTGCTCCGGTAGCTTCAGCTATATTACCTTCATGATCAAGCATCATTGAATCCGTAAAGCCTTGAGCCTCTGCTTCATGTTTTGATAGAGTACAAATCATGTATAACCCCGCGGCTTTAGTGTCCCAAGGAATAGTGTTTGGGGCTGGTCTTCTCCAACTTGAAATATTTAATTTTATTCCATTCAATTTTAATTTTGGATCGAAATAAGATCCCCATTCCCAAGTTGCAATAGCAACATGAATTTTATTTTTTTGAGCAGATATAGCCATCATCTCGCTCCCTCTCCAAATTAAGGGTCTTACATAACCATTCATAACTTTTTGAATATTAACAATATTTTTACTAGCTTCGTTTATTTGATTTTGTGTATATGGAACTTTTATTCCCATTCTTTCTGCTGAATAAAACAATCGCTCAGTATGTTCCTTTAATCTAAAAATTTCACCATCGTAGACTCTCTCTCCTTCGAAAACACAGCTTGCATAGTGAAGACCATGATTCAATATATGTATATTTGCGTCTTTCCAATCGACAGTTTGCCCATTGAACCATATTTTTCCATTTCTCTTATCGTAAGGTACACTTTCCATTTAAAGTAAATATATAGATTTTTTAATTTTAAAAAAGTATATTCCAAATTAGAATAAGTCAATATAACTTACCATTATGAAAGATTTACTTTATTTAAAAGATGATCAAATTAAAGAGTTTATTCAACTACTTTATTATGCATATAGAGAAACCTTTTCAGATCCTAAAGAAATTTTATCCAAAAAATATTTCGGCCCAGCTCATTTAAGGGCATTAAATTTGATAGAAAGAAACCCTGGAATAAATTTAGGAGAGTTAATTTTCGAGCTAAAAGTAACTAAACAAAGTCTTAATAGAGTTCTAAGAGACTTAATAAAATCTAAAATGATAAAACAAATTCAAGATGAAAGCGACACTAGAAAAAAAAAATTATTTTTAGATAAAGAGGGAAAGTTTTTTTTTGAGACTGTTTATAATGCTCAAAAAAAAAGAATTTTTAATGCACTTAAAAATTCAAATTCTGATTCTGTAATAAGATTTAAAGACGTTTTAAAAAAAATTATTAATGGAAAATAAAACTATACATATTTTGATAGTTGATGATGATGATAGAATAAGAGATCTATTAAAGGATTATTTAACTAAAAACGAATATATTGTTTCTACAGCAGAAAACGCTGATAATGCAAAAGAAAAATTAAACTTTTTAAAATTTGATATTATTATTCTTGATGTAATGATGCCTGGACAAAATGGTTATGAGTTAACAAAAGAGATAAAAAAAAATATGAGAATACCCGTAATACTTCTTACAGCTAAGGGTGAAGTTGAAAATAGAATTAAAGGTTTAGAATTAGGTGCTGATGATTATATAAGCAAACCTTTTGAGCCAAAGGAGTTGTTGTTAAGAATAAAGAATATAATCAAAAATTATAATAAGATAGATTTTAACCGCAAATATTTGATCGGAAATACAGAAATTGACTTAAATAAAATGATCATCTCATTAGATGGAATAAGAAAAAAAATAAATAATTCTGAAAAGAAAGTGCTTGTTGAAATGTTATCTAACCCTGGAAAAACCTTTTCTCGCGATGAAATAGGAAAAATCTCAGGTATTAGTAAAGAAAGGTCGATAGATGTAATGATTACGCGCTTAAGGCAAAAAATTGAAACTAATCCAAAAAATCCAAAATATTTACAAACAATAAGGGGCTCAGGATATGTTCTCTGGATTGAATAGATTTATAAAAATAATTCTTCCTAAAAGATTGTTTTATAGGGCTTTAATAATAGTAGCCGCACCTACAATTATTTTACAACTAATAATTACTATTGTGTTTTATGATAGTATTTGGATTAAAGCGAATAAAAATACTACAAGATCATTGGTTACCCAACTTAAAACAATTCAAGATGTTTATGAAAATGACAAAAAAAATTTAGATTTTTTAACAGACAGTTACAAAAATAACTTTAATTTTGAAATTGGAATAAATAAAGAACAATTACCTGAAAACTCTGGAGAAAGAAAATTTAGTCCAATGGATCGTTCCTTAAGAAGAGAGTTAAAGTCAGCTTTTGGTAATAAAAATTATTGGTTTAATACTTCAAAGTTTAAAAATGCCGTTCAAATCAAAATAAAATCAGAAAGCGAAGTAATAGAGTTTTTAGTCCCTAAAGAATTAGTTTCTACATCATCAGTAAGACTATTTGTATTATGGACAACACTTCCTTCGATAGTTTTAATTATTATTGCTTTAATATTTCTTAAAAATCAAACAAGGCCACTTGTCAAACTTGCTAAAGCAGCAGAAAAGTTTGGTAAAGGTGACTACGTAAATGATTTTAGGCCTTCTGGCGCACAAGAAATTAGAAAAGCAGCATACGAGTTTGATAGAATGGCAAAAAGAATTAATCGACATCTTAATCAAAGATCTGAAATGTTATCTGGAATTAGTCACGATCTAAGAACACCTTTAACACGGTTAAAACTTCAGCTTGCTATGCTTAATCAAAAAGAACTGTCAGAGAAAATGTCAAAGGATATTGATGAAATGGAAAAGATGCTTGATGATTATCTACAATTTGCAAAAACACAGTTACAAGAAAAAACTGAAGAAATTAACTTAAATAAATTATTAGATGAAATAAAAAATAATTTTGATAACGCAAAATTAAGTTTTGATAATAAGGGAGAAATTCACTTAAAAGGAAGACCATTAGCTCTAAAAAGAACTTTTGAGAATGTAATCCAAAATGGCTTAACATATGGAAAAAATGTTTACGTAAGTATTGATAAAAGTGTTAATAGAGCAATTATATTAATAGAAGATGATGGGCCGGGTATTCCTGAGGATCAATATAAAAATGTCTTTAAACCTTTTTATAGATTAGATAAAAGTAGAAGTTTAAACATGTCTGGGGTTGGTTTAGGTCTTGCAATAGTTGAAGATGTAATAAATTCACACGGCGGAAATATTCAACTAGGGAAAAGTAAATATAATGGATTACAAGTGAAAATATCTTTACCTTTTTGATTTTTTTTTTTTTAGCAGCTTAATCGTTGCCTCTTGTTTTTGAACTAATTTTTTTAAAACTTCAAATTCTTCTCTAGAAACAAGATCGAGTTTATTGATTAACTTATCTCTTTTAAATCGTAAATCTGTTGATATTTCTTTTTGTATATCTTTTGAAGTTAAAATGCCATTTTCAATCAGACTAGACAAGGTTTTTAAAAATTTTTCTGAATTACTCATAACGCATCTTATTTGATAGGAATGTTAATTTCAAATGTGATATAAAAGGATATGTTTACCCATAGTTTTGATCCGGTATTAATTGATTTTGCTATAATAGAAATCAGATGGTACTCGTTAGCTTATATTTTTGGGATACTTGTAGGCTGGTGGTATGGAAGAAAAATTATTTTAAAAAAATTTGCAAATTCGAATAATTCACTAAATTTGAGAGAATTTGATAACTTAATAACGTATATAATTTTCTCAATTATCTTAGGAGGAAGAATTGGATACATAATTTTTTATAACCCTAAATATTATTTATATAATCCTCTTGAAATTTTAAAAATTTGGGAAGGTGGAATGTCATTTCATGGAGCATTGATAGGGATTGTAATTGGAACTTATTTATTTTGCTCAAAAAAAAATATTAAAACTCTTTTTTTTTTAGATATAATCTCCTGTGTTGCTCCTATCGGAATTTTTCTTGGAAGAATTGCTAATTTTATAAATGGAGAATTAGTGGGGAAAGTTACTTATTTGTCTTGGGGTGTTATATTTCCGCAAATTGACATGATGCCAAGACATCCTTCTCAACTATATGAGGCTTTATTAGAGGGTTTATTTTTATTTTTTGTTGTAAATTTTTTTATTTATAGAAAAAATTATATTACAGGAACTTGCTCGTTTCTATTTTTAATTTTTTATGGAATATTTAGAATTATTTCAGAAATTTTTAGAGAGCCCGATCCACAGATAGGTTACTTGTTTAATTTTTTAAGTATGGGTACGTTACTAAGTTTAATAATGGTATTGATAGGTTTAGTTAGCTTCTCAATTTTAAAAAAAAGATGAAATCAAATTTAAAGTTTTTTAAAAATAAGAAAATTTTACCTGTCGATGAATTCTTTCACAATGTTCTCTATGACAAAAAATTTGGTTATTATAACTCTAAAAGTCCATTTGGAAAAAAAGGTGACTTTATTACAAGTCCAAAAATATCAAATATTTTTTCTGAAATGATAGCTATATGGATCGTATCTACCTGGGAGGCCTTTGGCGAACCAAAATACTTTAATATTGTTGAACTTGGACCTGGCGATGCTTCGTTGATAAATATTATTTTAAAAGTTTTTGAAAAATTTCCAAAATTTAACAACTCTAAAAAAATTTTTTTATATGAAAAAAGTGAATACTTAAAAAAAAAACAGAAAAGTTTACTTAAAAATAAAGTAACATGGATTAAAGATTATACTAAAATTAAAAAAGGTCCTGTAATTTTTTTTGGAAATGAATTTTTTGATGCTATTCCAATAAAGCAATTTAAGCGTAAGGGAAAAGTGTACTTTGAGAAATATTATACTTATGATAATAAAAATAAAATTAAAGAAATTTTTAAACTCGCTTCAGAAAAAGATACTAAAATTATAAACTCTTTAAAATCTATTAAAGATCAAAACTTTATCGAGTTTCCGAAAGAAGGACTCGAAGAATTAAAAAAAATTTCATCTATAATTTCAAAATTTAATGGATGTCTTTTAATGATTGATTATGGTTATATAAAACCAAATAATCAGAATACTTTACAATCAGTAATAAAACACTCTAAAAACAATATACTTAAAAATTTGGGTAGAGCAGATATTACTTGTCATGTAAATTTTTCACTATTGAATGAATACTTCATAAAAAATAATTTGAAAGTTAAAAAAACTATCACACAAAATGAATTTCTAAATAATATTGGAATATTTCAAAGAGCAGAAATCATTTCCAAAAACATGAAATTTTCTGAAAAGTCTGACCTGTATCTCAGATTAAAAAGATTACTGAGCCCCCGATATATGGGTGAATTGTTTAAGGTTATCTTAGCGTATAAATCGCAAATTAATTTTTATAATGGTTTCAAATAATGTTTTACTCAAAAAAATTAAAAAGATTTAAAGAGTTAAAACATTGCTTCTTCTCAAAAAAAGGCGGTGTTTCAAAAGGTATTTATGAAAGTTTAAATTGTGGCATAGGTTCAAAAGACAGCAGGATAAATGTTTTAAAAAATTTAAGTTATGTTTCGAAAATAATGAAAGTTAAAAAAGATAATTTAATTTTAATGTATCAAACACATAGTAATAAGGTAGTAGAGGTAAAAAAACGAAATTTTAAAAGAAAAATAAATGCCGACGCAATGGTCACTAGTATTAAAAATTTAGCCTTAGGAGTTGTTACAGCTGATTGTGTTCCAATTTTAATTTATGATAAAAAAAATAAAATTGTGGGCTGCATTCACTCAGGTTGGAAGGGAGCTTTTGCGGATATAATCAAAAATACTATTTTAAAGATTAGAAAACTTAATTCAAAAAGTGAAATTTATGCAAGTATTGGGCCATGTATTGGAAAGAATAGCTACGAAGTAGATTTAGAATTTCAAAAGAAATTTACTAAAAAATCAAAAAAAAATATAAAATATTTTTCAAAGAAGAATAAAAAAAAAAGCTTATTTGATTTAAGAAAATTTGTTTATGATAAATTATCAGATTTTAAAGTGAATGTAGATCACGTAAAACATGATACTTTTAAAGAAAATGATAACTTTTTTAGCTTTAGAAGGTCTACTCTTAAAAAACAAAAGGATTATGGAAGGTGCATTTCAGTTATTAAGCTTAGTTAGATTAAATTTGAAAACTTCGATAAATAATTGTATAAATAATTGTATTTCATGAAAATATTATCTGGCACTAGCAATCTAAAGCTTAGTAAAGATATTTCTAAGAATCTCAAACTAAAGTTAATTAATACTAATATCAGACGATTTGCGGATGGTGAAATTTATATCGAAATAAATGAAAATATTAGAGGAAATAGTGTTTTTGTTATTCAGTCAACATCAAATCCGGCTAACGATAATATAATGGAGCTTTTACTGGTGATAGATGCGTTGAAAAGATCCTCAGCAAAAACAATTACTGCGGTTATTCCTTATTTTGGTTATGCCAGACAGGACAGAAAAGTTGCTCCTAGAACTTCTATATCAGCTAAAGTTATCGCTAATTTAATTTCTAATGCAGGCGCGACTAGAGTTGTGACTGTAGATTTACACGCAGGACAAATTCAAGGATTTTTTGATATGCCAGTTGATAATTTATATACTGCACCACTTTTTGCGAAATATATAAAAAGAAAGCTTAATACCAAAAAACTTATTTGTGTTTCTCCAGATGTTGGGGGTGTGGCTAGGACTAGAGCTTTAGCTACAAGAATAAAAGCAGATCTAGCTATCATTGATAAAAGAAGACCTGCACCTGGCAAATCTGAAGTAATGAATATAATCGGAAATGTTAAAAATAAAACTTGTATAATTGTTGATGACATAATTGACAGTGGAGGGACAATTGTAAATGCTGTAGATGCTCTTAAAAAAAGTGGCGCGAACGAAGTTTATGTATTCATAACTCATGCTGTATTGAGTGGAGAAGCAGTAAATAAAATTAAAAAATCTAAGGTCAAAAAACTAGTAATTACGGACACAATAGATAATGCCCAGAAAATTAAGAATAATAATAAAATTGAGGTATTATCAATTGCCTCATTAATGTCGGAGGCAATAAAAAGGATCGCAAATTCAAATTCAGTTTCAGATTTATTTAATTAACACTTGTTTTGGTAAAGAACTTGCGATATATACCGATTTCAGCAAACTTATGAGTAATCTAAAAGCTACAAAAAGAGAAAATTTAACATCTGGCTCTAATAATAAATTAAGAGCTAAAGGATATATTCCAGCTATATTATATGGCGGTAAAGATCCAAATCAAAACATATCGGTAAGTAAAAAAGATTTAACAAATATTATAAACTCAGAAACTTTTCTTTCTAAAGTCTTAGAAATAGATGTTGATGGTAAAACAGAAAAAGTTATACCTAGAGAAGTAGCTTATCATGTAGTTTCGGAAGAACCAATTCACATCGACTTCATGAGAATAGTGTCAGGTAAAAAAATTGTTTTAGAAATACCTGTTAAGTTCATTAATCATCCAGACTCACCAGGTTTAAAACGTGGCGGTGTTTTAAATATTGTTAGAAGAAAAGTAGAATTCAAATGTCCTGCTGAAAATATTCCTGACGAAATAGTTGTAGACTTGACTGGAACTGATATAGGTACAAGTATTAAGATTTCTTCAGTAAAACTCCCTGAAAATGTTGCACCAACTATTATCGATCGGGACTTTGTAGTTGCAACTGTAGCAGCGCCAACTGTTATCAAAGAGCCTGAAAAACCTGCCGAAGAAACTACTGCGGAAGGCACTGAAGGCGATGTAGCTGTAGAAGGTTCAGAAGCTAAAGATGGAGAAGCAGATAAAAAAGACGAAAAATCAAAAGAAGCTTCTGCAGATAAGAAGCCAGAAGAAAAAAAATCTGCTGAAAAAAAACCTGCTGAGAAAAAATAATTGATATGCTTTTACTTGTAGGATTAGGAAATCCAGGTTCTAACTATACAAATACTAGACATAATATCGGTTTTAAAATTATTGATGCAATAAATTTACATTTTAAACTTTCAAAACAAAAACCGAAATTTAAGGGTTTGCTTACAACTGGAAATATTGAAGAAAAAAAAATATACGCAATTAAACCTCTTACATTCATGAATAATTCTGGAACAGCTATAAAAGAATTAATAGATTATTTTAAGATTGACGCTAAAGACGTAATTGTTTTTCACGATGATATGGATATAGATTTTGGTAAGATAAAAGCAAAATTTGGGGGAAGTAGTGCTGGACACAATGGTATTGAGTCTATCGATAAATTTATTGGAAAAGACTATTCGAGAGTAAGAATTGGTATAGGTCATCCGAAACAAAAAAAGAAAGTGAATAATCATGTTCTTGAAGATTTCAAAGAAGATGAAGAAGAAAAAATAAAAGAAATAACAGAAAATATTGTCAAACAAATACCTACTTTGATTGATAAAAAAATGGAGCTATTCTCAAGCAAGGTAAATCAAAATCTTAATGGGATTTAGATGTGGAATTGTTGGTTTGCCAAATGTTGGTAAGTCAACTCTATTCAACGCTTTAACAGCAACTAAAAATGCAGAAGCTGCTAACTTTCCCTTTTGCACAATAGATCCTAATATAGGAATCGTAGATGTAATTGATTATAGACTTGACCAATTAGCTATATTATCTAAATCAAAGAAAAAAATTTATACTAATATTACCTTTGTAGATATTGCTGGATTAGTGAAGGGAGCATCAAAAGGTGAGGGATTAGGTAACAAGTTTCTTTCTCATATAAGAGAAGTAGATGCTATCATACATCTTGTAAGATGTTTTGATTCTGAAAAAATTACTCACGTAAACTCAAAAATTAATCCAGCTGATGATCTTGAAACTATCAAAACTGAAATAATTCTATCAGATTTAGATATTGTTCAAAAAAAGCTGGAGAAAAGTAAAAAGAAACTTCTTAGTGAAAAACAAGTAAAAATTTTAGAGCAGAAATTAAGTCATTTAAGTAATGGAAAAGAAATTCAAATAAATAATGATGATGAAAAAAAATTTCTTTCGAATATTGGTTTATTAAGTATCAAACCAAAAATTATAGTTTGTAATGTTGATGAAGAAAATGTCTCTAAAGGTAATAATTATACTCAACAAATAATTAAAAAATACCCTGACGAAAAAGTAATAAATATTTGTGCAGATATTGAAGATCAACTTTCAGGTCTGGATAAAAAAGAAAAAGAGACTTTTATGCAAGATATTGGATTAGATAAAACTGGACTCAACCAACTTATCAAAGAGGGTTATGACCTTTTAAAGCTTAATACTTTTTTTACATCTGGACCAAAAGAGAGTAGAGCTTGGACAATCGAAAAAAATACTTATGCTCCCAAAGCTGCAGGCGTCATTCATACTGACTTTGAAAAAAATTTTATAAGAGCGGAAACTGTGACATACGAAGACTTCATTAAATACGGCAGTGCTGAAAAATGTAAAGAGAATGGAAAATTAAGGATCGAAGGTAAAGATTATATAGTCAAAGATGGAGATGTATTATACTTCCGTGTCAACCCTTGACCAAATCTTCTTCATGCTTAAGTAAACTAAAATTGTTAAAAGCACTAAATAAATTATCACCTTAACACCGGTTTTGTGTCTTTCCTCAAGTTCAGGTTCAGCAGCCCATGCTAAAAAAGTAGTCACATCTTTAGCCATTTGATCAACTGTGGACTCTGTTCCGTCAGCATATTCAACTAATCCGTCCATTAAATTGTTAGGCATTTTAATCTTATTACCAACCATATACTTATTGTAGTAAACGCCATCATCTAAGTTTATGCCTGGAGGTGGATCTTCATAACCAACTAATACTGAGTAAATGTAATTTGCTCCTCCTTTTCTGGCTTTAACTAACACTGACATGTCAGGTGGATAAGCCCCACCGTTAGCAGCTGCTGCTGCTTGAACATTAGGGTATGGACTTTTAAATTTATCTGAAGGTCTGCCCGGTCTAATAAACATTTCTCCTTGAGAGTCTGGACCATCTTCAATTTCAAAACTAGAAGCAATAGCTTTCACTTCTTGCTCTGAAAACTCAGGTCCTCCAGGTTCTCCAAGGTTTCTATAACTTAGATACTGCATTGAGTGACAAGAGGCACAAACTTCCTTATAAACTTGAAAGCCTCTTTGCAATGCTGCTCTATCAAAAGTTCCGGTCAAACCTTTAAAACTCCAGTCAACCTTAATTGGATCAACAATTTCTGCGTTTTGTAGTGGTTTAAATGAAATAAGTAATAAAAAAGTGAGAATGAAAAGTTTTAAGTTAGGCTTTATCATTAACCTTCCTAGCTAAAGATGGTTCAGCACCACCTGACAAAACTGGTTCTGAAATACTCATTGGGATCGGATCGGTTTTCTCTAAATAACCTACAACCGGCATTACTACAATGAAATGTAGGAAATAATAAATAGTACCTACTCTAGCTAAAACTAAATAAACTCCTTCAGCTGGCATCGCTCCTACGTAACCGAGCATTAGAACGTCAACAACCAATATCCAGAAAAATTGTCTATAAATTGGTCTAAAGACTGCAGATCTTACTTTTGAAGTATCTAACCAAGGCAAGACAAATAAAATAAAAATCGCACTAAACATTAAAATTACTCCACCTAATTTGTCAGGCACTGATCTTAAAATTGCGTAGAATGGTAACAAATACCATTCTGGAACTATATGAGCAGGGGTAACTAATGGATTAGCTGGAATATAATTATCTGAATGACCTAAAACATTTGGGGTGAAGAAAACAAACCCAGCAAATATAATCATGAAAACTAAAAGAGCAAACGCATCTTTAATCGTAATGTAAGGGTGAAATGGCACAGTATCTTTAGAAGGTTTCTTTATATCGATACCAACAGGATTGTTATTACCTGGAACATGTAAAGCCCAAATGTGCAATACAACTAATCCTAAAATTAAAAATGGAATTAAGTAGTGTAAACTAAAAAATCTATTTAAAGTTGGATTATCAACAGAATAAGCTCCCCATAACCAAGTTGTAATACTATCGCCTACTAAAGGTATTGCGCTAAATAAATTAGTTATAACTGTTGCTCCCCAAAAACTCATTTGGCCCCAAGGTAAAACATAACCCATGAATGCTGCAGCCATCATTAACAAGTAAATCATTAAACCAATGATCCAAATTACTTCTCTTGGCGACTTATATGATCCATAAAATAAAGATCTGAAGATATGAATATAGACTGCTAAGAAAAACATAGATGCACCATTACTATGAATGTACCTAATTAACCAACCATAATTCACGTCTCTCATTATATGTTCCACACTTGCAAAAGCTAGATCTGCGTGAGCTACATAGTGCATTGCAAGAACAATACCAGTTACAATCTGAGTAATCAGACAAAAAGTTAAAATTCCTCCAAAGGTCCACCAGTAGTTTAAATTTTTTGGTGTTGGGTAATCAGTTAGATGTGCTCCGAGAGTTAATAATGGCAAACGGTCGTTAAACCATTTTCCAGCTTTAGATTTCGGTGTATATTCTTGCTCACTCATAATTTTTTAACCAATTTTAATTGTATTACTATCAACAAATTCGAATTTTGGTATTTCCATGTTTGTTGGTGCTGGTCCTTTTCTTATTCTGCCTGACACATCGTAATGTGAACCATGACAAGGACAGAACCAACCATTAAAGTCTCCTTTATCTTTTAAAGGTACACATCCAAGGTGCGTGCAGACCCCAAGCATGACTAACCATTCATCCTTGCCTTCTTTTACCCTTTCTTCATCCTTTTGAGGATCAGGCAAATCGTCCAGGTTTACTGATCTAGCCTCTGCGATTTCCTCTTCTGTTCTCCTTTTTAAAAATACTGGCTTACCTCTCCACAAAACTGTTATAGAGTTACCAGGTTCAATATTACTTATATCAACTTCCGTAGTAGCTAAGGCCTGTTGAGCTTTATCTGGGTTCATTTGATCGATCATAGGCCAGATGACTGCTCCGACGCCTACTGCCCCTACCGTGTAACTAGCTGTAAATAAGAAATCTCTTCTATTAACTTTTTTTTCTTCTTTGCTCATTTATGTTAGTGCTTATAATGTAATTATTAAATAAAACC
>MDTD01153880.1_pt1 | contig 13703 bp, 15 predicted proteins | sample 811221 | NCBI WGS metagenome assembly MDTD01 (sample SAMN05326646, study PRJNA326480) | marine metagenome | isolation source: seawater | place: Pacific Ocean: South West | collected 2011
AATTTATTATATGTTTTTTTATCACTGTTATTTAAGTAGTAGGAATCAATTAATTCAATCACTTTTTCAATATTATTTACACAAATATTTTCGTAATTTTTAAAGTATGAATTAGGATATTGATTAAGCAAATCACAATAAATTAAATTTTTTTTTTTATATATAGAATAGGTTAATGGGCTTGCAAATGGCATTGAAATTGCTAGGTCAAAATTATCAATTAAAACACTATTTGAATACATGTTATTTTTTAAAATAACAAAGTTTTCTCTTTTAGATAATTTTTCAGCTATCATTTTAACTTTATTATTTAATTGAAAATATGTATCAAAGTTTTTTTTACTTTTAAAAAAAACATAATATTTTTTTTTATCTAAAATATTATCTACCAAATTAAGGAATTCAAAATGAGAGTTTACACTATTAGTACTTGTGTATGAATTATAAGTTGTATTAAACATCAATATATTAAAGTTTGATTTGTCATAAAGCTTTATAATATCTTTATTTTTATAATTAATAAATGTAGGTCCAGATATATGAAATTTGGAGGACAAGCTTTTATTAGTTTTGCTCATCTCTAAACTTTGGATTGTTTGATGATATTCTACATCATAATACATCATGGCCATTCTTGCGTTTTTGTAAGAGTTCTTTAATTCATAATTAAATATATTTTCAGAATTCGTTGCTTTGTAATGAATTGTTTTGCAATTATTTTTTTTTAACATAATATTTCTAAAATAATGTTGAAACTGATAATTGTGGTAAGTAATATAATATTTTAATTCGTAATTTTCACAAAAGTTATTCCAAATATAAAAATTAATTATACCTTCGTAGTAAAATCTGAAAGAAATTTCATTAAATTTTAAAATTAAATTAATATGAAAAGGAATTGATTTAAAAAATAATTTAAAATTTTGAAATATATTATTTAAATCAACACTAGATTGCAATTGTCTATTTGAATTGCAAAAATTATATTCTGATTCTATTAAACTTTCATATTTTTTACTATTATTGGCTTTTAAATTATCTTCTAAAACGAAAAGTGAATTTTTTTTTTTTGAGTCACTATCAGCAATTAACCAATCAAGAGATCCAAATTTACCCAATGCTAGACCATTGGAATATAATCTAAATCCATATTTAAATTTTTTTTTAATTTTTTTTAATTTTATTTTACTGCAAAAAAATAATGTATAGATTGGATAAATAAATAATATTAACCATTTTTTTAATGAAACATTTTTATTATAATATAGAAAAATATTTTTGTTTCTGTTTTTTTTATCCATTGTGTAAATTATGCTATTAATTTTATTGTAGATATAACATTTCACGTTTGGATTAAATTTTAGCAGTATTTTTTGAATAATATAAATATCATAGTAGTCTTGAGACTCGTCGATAATGTATTTTTGAAAAGCATAATTTACATTTTGATCGTTATATAATTGTTTTAAAAAATTCATTTGTTTTTTATTATAATTGTTAAGTAGACTATAAAAATTATCCATCTGCTTAAATGCAATATGATGGGAAAACCACATTAGATATAGATTTTTATTAAAGTTTTGCCATGAGAAGATTCTCAAATTAATATTTTTTTTTTCAATATATTTTATTTCTTCGTTGCTTAAAGATGACTGTCGTAAAATTATTAAATCACTTTTATTTTCATAACTTTCTATAAATTTTTTAGATTTTGCATTTAATTGATCAATTAAGATTATATTACTATAATTTCTAAGCTCTGTTAAATTCTCTAAAAACTTCATCTATAAGATATTTTATTGATCAAGTTTTCTACGATTGATGTATATGCAATTTCTTGTGCTTCTTTTGTCATTCCAGCGATGTGTGGTGTAATTAGAACTCGTTTGTTTTTTTTGAATTCTTTCAAGACAGGACTCTTAAATTTATTATTAATTTCTGAAGAGATTACATCGGTAGAGTAATATGAATCTTTATTTTTTCTTACGAATTCTATAAGATCTTTCTCATGTATTACCTCGCCCCTAGATGTATTAATTATCAATACATTTTTTTTCATTTTTTTAAGTTTATTTTTATCAATAAAATTAATATTTTCTTTATCAGCATGGATATGTATTGAAATAATATCAGAGTTAGATAGCAGATAATTTAAGCTGACTTTGGTTACTTTTTTGTTATTACTTATCTTTTTACCGAATTTTTCATAGACTAATATTCTTTTTGCTAACGGGGTCACATACTTAACAAATGATTTTCCTAATCTTCCATAACCTATTACACCAATATTCAGATAATTAAGTTGTCTTCCTATGAAAGGCCTGTAGTCCCAACTTTTTTTTCTTACTGAATTAATGGCATGGGGTATTTTTCTAATTGTAGCAAGTAACAAAGAAAGAGCATGTTCTGCTGTAGAGGTAATTTTATTAATAGTTTTTTTTTTATTTCTTAAACTTATTACATCTATTTTTTTAAGCTTTGCAGTTTTAAGATCAATGTGATTTGTACCAGTTGAGGCTGTACAAATTATTTGTAAATTTTTTGCTGCATTCATAATACTTTTATCAATTCTAACTTTACTCATGTTTGGATTTGTGAATAAGATTTCATAATTCTTTATAATTTTTATTACTTGATAATAGCTAGGATCTTCAATGATTTTTACTATAAAATATTTTTTTAACTTATTAACAATATTCTCTATATGTTTTATTGGTGTAATTATAAGTATTTTTTTTTTCATAACTAAATATTCTTTAACTCTTTTTTTAATTTAATTAATGAAGCAAATACCATTTTCTTTATTGTACTTTCATCATAAAAACTTGAATGACATGTTGAAATAACATTTTTTAGTTTTCTTATTTTTTGCGAGATTTTTTTGGTTGGCTCAAATTTGAAAACATCCAAAGCGGCCATAGGAATATATTTTATTTTTAGTAATTTATATAATAAATTTTCGTCTAATAAATCGCCTCTAGATGTATTAATTAAAATTTTATTTTTAAGTAATTTAAGATTATTATAGCTAAAAAGCTTTTTTGTTTCATTATTAGATTGTAAATGTATTGAAATTACATCTGAATTATTAATTAATCGTTTCAAATCTTTAAAATATTTAAATTTATTTTTCTTTTTTTTTCTTGAAAAATAATTCACATGAAAATTTAATTTATCTAGATAAGTAGCAAATTTATAACCAATATTTCCCAGTCCAACAATCCCTACTTTAGTCTTTTCTGGAGAGAAATTGAATTTTCTAATCCATTTATCTTTTGATAATCTTTCAGAAAAAATAATATTATTGCTAATTGATAAAAAAAGAGCCAAAGTGTGTCTTGCAACTGAAATTGAATTTATAGATGAGTTTAATTTGATAACTTTAATTTTTTTTTTTATTGCAGCCTTGGATGTCTATATTTTCTGTATTTGTCCCATACCTACATATTACTTTTAAATTTTTTTCATTTTTAATTAAATCTTTATCGATTTTTTCTGATCCAATAATTAATGCATTTTTTCCTCTAAGATATTTTTTTAATAAATTTTGATCATTTATTGGTCCATCAACAAAGTAAAGCTTGTAGTTTTTATACTTTTTTACAATTTCATTTTTATAAATTTTAAATGATTGCGGTGTTATTAAAATACTTTTCATTTCTTATTTTCAATTAGAAATTTTGCGAAAAGAAAGTCTATTTTTTCATCAATATTAATTACTCTATTTTTTGGCAAAATATAGGGAATGCTATTATTTGTACCATATCTTATTCCCTTTAAAAGCATATCTCTTCTCATTGAATAGATTGATCCACTTCTGAAGTAGCATTTTGGTTTTAAATCTTGTCTATGTGTTTCAGGCGTCTCTTTTAGGCAAAAGTCTTTGATCTTACCTTTGTAAATTTTTTTGGCTCTTAATGGATGCCCATCCTCGACTTCATGTACTGCAATAACAGAGTCTGCATTTGTTTTTTTTTGTAAATTAGCTACTCGTTTAATATCTAAGTAATTCTTTAAAGGATTCGTGCACATTAATTCGATAATATAATCATATTTTTTTTTAGTTTTTTTTTCATAATTTATTAAAGTATACCTAAGAGAATCTACTGCTTTAGCTTTATTTGTAGATAATGTTTTAGGCCTCATAAATGGTACTTTTGCTCCAAATGTTTCTGATATTTTTTTATATTTATGTGAGTCAGTAGACACTATTATATCATCAAAAACTTTACTTTTTTTTGCCTCTTTAATTGTGTACCAAATAAGAGGTCTGTTTTTTATTATAGCAATATTTTTGTTTTTTATTGTTTTGGATCCACTCCGTGCAAGAATAATGCATAAGAATGATTTTTTTTTCATCAAATTAGCCAATACCTTTCCAAGTATTTCCATTTGAAGTATATTGATGATCAACCTCAATACTTGGATCGTATAAATAATTTAATTTTTTTTTGATAATATTGTTAGCCCAATATCTATCTTCTTTACCTGCTAGAGTCTCATGGAATGCATATTTCTGTAATATTTTTCTTTTAAAAATAGAAACTGCGTTATGAAAAAAAAATCTATTTTCTAGATTAGAAAACATATTTATTTTTTCTTTATCTATAAAGTGACTCCAAATGTATCTTCTTGTAATTTTTTTACCTTTCCAGATAGGGTTTTGTTTACCAAATATGCCAACATATTTTTCTAAGTTTTTAAAACTTTTTTTTAAATTTATTTGTTTTAATAAACAATGGGCTGATAAAATTATTATATATTTTCTTGTAGCTTTTTTTACTCCTAGATTTAATGCTTTTCCTGGTGAGTAATCTTTAATTCTAACAATTTTTATATTTGTATATTTTTTATTAGACTTTTCTAAAAGTGGTTCCTGAATAAAATGTCTTACTATTTCCAAAGTATTATCGGTAGAGTTGTTATCTACTATAATTATTTCTGGTTTATAAATATGATCTAAAGCTGATTGAATACAATAACCAATCCACTGTTCCTCATTTCTTGTTCTAATTATTATGCTTGTTTCTGATTTTTTTATCATTAGTTTTTTTATTAGTTTCTATTTCTTTTTTTAGTTCCTCATATTCACGCATTTTTCTTTCCATAAAGTTTAAGGTAAGTTTCGTTTTTTCAGTTATTCCTTTTGGCGTTAATATATAAAGATAATTAATTTTTTTTGGATTATTTTTGAAATTTTTAATTTTAATTAATCCTTTTAGTTTTAGAGATTTCAAACAATAATTTAATTTACCTAAACTAAAGTTTAATTCTTGAGCCAATTGTCGTTGTGAAGCTTTTGGTTTGTTTATAAGTTTTCTTAAAACTTGTAAATTTTCTTCGTTATTCATAAGTTTTAATATTATATCGTTCAATTATTGAACAGTAAAGGAGTAATATAGTATTGATTAATAAGCTTAATTGTTAATTTAAACCGCTCCATCTGCCACGATAATTTCTATAAATATCCATTTCACATTTTTGAACATTCAAACCTTTATATTTTAAGCTTTGTATAAAAATTTCTCTAAAGTTAGAGATCTTGTTTAAATCATTTGGCAAAATCGCAAACTTATTGTCCCTACCAGGTAAATTTTTATCAATTGTAAAATGTTTTTCTATAAATTTTGCGCCTTTGGTAATTGCCAAAATCGCATCTTCTATACCATTATAATGACCACTATAACCAAAAGTTGGACTTATTTTTTTAATAAAATCAATTTTTTTAAAATTAAGATTACTAGGGTCGCATGGATAACTTGAAACACAATGCATAAGCACTCCTTTTTTCTTAAAATTTTTTAATTTTGAAATATTTTTGATTTCTTTCCATTGTGATGCTCCAGCGGAAATTAAAACTTTATCGAAGTTTATCAAACTACCGGATATTAACTCTTTATTATATATTTCATGACTAGGTATTTTAATAATTTTACGATTTAATTTTTTTAGAAATAGAAGATCATCTTTATTAAAAACTGATGTAAAGAAACCTATTTTATACTTTTTGCATATTTGTTTAAGAATATAATGTTTTTTGTCATCTAATTCGGCTTTAATATAAATATTTTTTCTACCATCTTTGTCCCAGGATCCATTAACAAGGTTTTTAACCCTCCATGTTTGAAACTTGCAAAAATCTGCCCCAGCTTTTTTTGCGGCTATGATCATTTTTTCTGCTAATTTCATATTGCCCATATGATTCCATCCAATTTCAGCGATAATAAATATTTTATTTTCCATAATATTCTTTATACCATGCGATAAATTTTTTTATACCTTTTTCAATTTTAATTTTTGGTCTATATTTTAATTCTATAAATGCTTTTTTGTTGCTAGAGTGTGTTTTTTCCATTTCTGTTTTTTTATATTTGGTAAAATTAATTTTAGCTTTCTTTTTTAAATTTTTTTCTAATAATTTGATAAGATACATTAATTGAACTGGTTTTTGGTTTCCCAAATTAAAAATTTTAAAATTAATTTTTTTTAGATTGAGACACTTTGTTATTCCGTTTACAATATCGTCTATATAAGTAAAATCTCTTATCATTTTTCCCCTATTGAATATTTGTATCGCTTTATTTTCTAATATATTTTTTGTAAAAGAAAAAATTGCCATATCTGGTCTACCCATCGGACCGTAAACAGTAAAAAATCTCAGGCAAATTACTGGAAAATCATACAAATAATTATAACTTTTTAAAAAAACTTCACCTGCCTTTTTTGTGGCACCATAGAATTGAAGAGGTGAACTAGTGTCATAACTTTCAACAAAAGGTGCTTTCGTGCTCGCTCCATAAACACTGCTAGAACTTCCGTAGATAAATTTTTTAATTTTATTTAATCTAGCTATTTCCATTAAATTAAACAATCCTATTATATTATTATTTAAATAATCTCTCGGATTTTTTAAAGAATACCTAATTCCCGCTTGTGCTGCTAAATGAATAATAATATCTATTTTATTTTTTCTACAAAAATTATTTAAAGAGTTTTTATTTTTTATATCTAATTTCTTAAATAAAAAATATTTATTGTAATTACTCTCTTGTAATATTTTGATTCTATCTTTTTTTAGTTTTGTTGAATAATAATTATTTAAATTATCTATTCCATAAACGTGTAATTTTTTTTTAATTAAATTCAAACAAAGATGAAATCCAATAAATCCAGCAGCCCCTGTTACTAATATTCTCATTTATTTTATAAATCTTAAAATTTGTTTGATATTTTTTACAATAAAATTAGGCTTACAATTTAATTTTTCACCATAGTTTCTATCAATAAAAATTGTTTTACAATTGGCCGCTGTACCAGCATCAATATCACGCCACCTATCACCAACTACATAACTTCTGTCTAAATCAATATCAAACTTCTTTTTTGCATAAAACAACATTCCCGGATTAGGTTTTCTAAAATAATTCTTTTCATCATCAGAATAATTTACTAAAATATTATCTAGATAAAGTTTTTTTTTTAAAAATAAATTTATATTTTCCACATTAATTTTAGAATTTTTTCCTCTTGTTACATCTGGTTGATTGGTAAAAAGCATCAGTAAATAATTTTTTTTTAAATAAGAACATACTTCAATTACATCTTTTCTTAAATGTACCTGATTTGAATTATTAAAAGATTTTGGTTTTAAAGCTTTAGCATCTGGAGTGTCAATAAGAGTTCCATCTCTGTCAAAAAATATGCATTTTTTTTTAAAATTCATTTTTTTTTTCTAAAAATTTTTTATAAAAAAATTTTGGAACTGGTAAGAATTTAATTAATTTTGAACCAAAACCAAATCGTTTCCATCTTAAAAATTTTGTATATATATTTATATTATTTTTAAAAACTGTATTTAAAAATTTGTAATAAATAATATTAAGTAAATAGTTTAGATACATCTCTTTTATACTTAACCTCTTATTAACTTTTGAATTTGGAGCTTTAAACTTTTTTTCGTCAATTTCTAAAATTTTTGCAACCTTAGCTAAATATAAATTTTGATCATTTTTTAAATCTTCGTAACTTAAAATATGTGTTTTAAAATTTTCAATGTAATTTTTTTTATAGTCATACTCATTGATTTTTCTTACTTTTATTTTAAAATCCTCAAATAGAAGACAGCTGCCCTGTTTTAAAATTTGTGAATACCATGAAAGATGAAAATTTTCATCTCTATTTCTGTCAGTTATAACAATTTGGATATTGGGTCTTATATTTTTTAGAAAAACAATAATATTCTTATGATATTTCTCATGATCAATATTTGAATAAATTTCATGACCAATATAAGTATGATAAAAAGTATCAGCTGTACTTTCATTAAAATATACCAAACTTTTTGTATTATTAATAGGATTTTCAAAATTAAAGCTAGAGTTAATATTTTTAATATCACCTATCGACTTGTGAAAAAAATAAGACTTTAAATTTTCAGGAAACCCAAACATAATATCTGGATGAGTTTCTAAAGTTTGGTGGAGCCAAGAACTTCCTGTCTTACCCGGTCCTACAAAAAAAAATTCTTTCATATTATTAATTAATATTATTTATATTGAGTTTTTTTAAACTTTTAAAAAATATATTATTTTTTTTATTTATTATCAATTTTTGAGAACTTTTTTGCCAAAAGGCTAATTTACTTTTGTTCCATTCGAAATCATTCCAGTAAATTGTATGAATTAAATAAGGAATTTCAGAAAAAATAACTATATTTGACATTCCTCCCCCGCCTTTTAAAGATAAACAAAATTCTGAATTTAATATGATTTGTATATCCTCTAGAATGGTATTTGAATAATCTTTTGAAAATAAAATTTTATAACTATTTTGCTTAGAAATTCTTTTAAAAAAATCACACCCTATCTTATCTGAAATCACAAAAATTTTATATCCTGCAAATTTATCTTGTATAAATTTAATTACATTTTTGAATTCATTTACAGTTAAATTCCTATTTTTTGGTTTATTAGGATTATATCTACATAAAACAGTAACAAATTTTTTCTTTTTAAAAATTTTGTTTACTCGAATATTTATATTTTTTTTGATAAAAACTTTTTTAACAAAGTTTTTTTCTAACTTACTAATGATATAATTAATAATTAGAAAATTCTCTCTATAAAATGGATTACGCTTTTGCACATCTTTCATGTTATATACATAATATTTCTTTTGTATTTGATGAAAGTCTAAATTTTTGAATTCTTTTAACTCTATATTGACTTTTTTATTCAATATTTGATTACTAAAATTTATTAAATAATCTATTTTAAACTTAATTAAATTTTTAGATTCTTTTCCTGTGAAATTATTTTTGATATGCCAACTGTTTCTATATTCGCCAATTATCAAGCATATTTTTACATTATAGCCTTTTAGGATGAATATTTTTACTAAAATTAGAAAAAAAAAATAGTCACCGATGGTAGATGGGGAAACTTTGCAATCATAAAAAAAAATAATATTTTTAATTTTTTTTTCCAAAATAATTTTAATTATTCTTTGAGATTTATATTTGATTATTAATCTTTTAATGACTTTAATATTAGCTAAATTAAAGAAAAAAAATGTGTATATATTAACAATATAAGACAGCTTATATTTATACAAAAAATTTTTGATATTTTTTTTTAAATTCTTCAAATTAAAATTTATATTTTTGAAAATTATTTTCGTAAAATTTGACTGTGTTGATTATCTCATATAATTTTGGATAATCTGAATTTCCCAATATATCAACTGCATGTGCTCCAGCAATTTGAGCTAAAAATAAGGTAAATTTGTCATCATCAGTAACAAAAGAACTTACACTTGCAATCGCATGGAATATATCGCCAGCACCAACTGTGTCCGTAGTTTTTTTATTAATTACTGGAATTTTGGAGAATTTATTTTTACTAAATAACAATGAAAATTTAGCTCCACAAGTTAAAAAGCCTTTTTTTGCATTAATTTTATATGTTAAATCTTTTAGACATTTTTTATGATCTAACTCTTTAGAACTTGTAAATAACTCGAGTTCGCGCTCATCTATAGAAAAAATTTTTGCTTTTTTATACTGTTTATTAATTATATTAAATCCATAGTTTAAACTATTTGTTTGGACATTAATTGATAGTTTTTTTGAGTTTTTTTGTAAAAGATCTTTTATTTTTTTTGTAAAAAAACCATGGCCAAAATCCTGTACTATAACTAAATCCACTTTTGGTATAGCTTTTTTTAACTTATTTAAAATAGTTCTTTCATCTTTTATATCTAAATTACCTTCTTCGTACTCATTAATTGTTAAGATTTTATTTAAAGAAGTGTTTGTTCCACGTTCAACTATTCTTTTTTTAACCAATTTTTTATAGTTAGATGATTTTATTATATTTGGACTAACTTTAATAATTTTTTTATAAAGTTCATCAGTGTGTTTATTAACTATTGAAATATGTTCAATATTTTTAATAAATGAAGAAAGAAATCTGAAGGTTGCAAGTGTGCCTCCTGGCATTAACAAGTCTTCTAATTCAGTACAAGATAGTGTATTTGCTTTAGGAGAAACACCAGAAGTTTTAACAAAAGTATACTTATCAACTATAGTCTCCCCAATGACTATTACTTTTAAATTTTTTATTTTTTCTACTACTTTATCTAAAATTGAAAAATTTACTTCTTTTGAGTATTTTGACAATTCATCATTTTCAAATTTAAAAAGCTTTTTTGATATAATTTTTGAAGAACTTTCAACTGCTTTTCCCAAAAATTTAATTTTACCCTTATTTTTAAAAAGAATTTTTTTTTCTTTATTCAAATTACCAATTTTATCAATTTTTTTATATTCTAAACCTTTACAATAATAATTTGGTTTTATAGTTTCAATTGCTGGTATAGCATCAACGTCATTAACAATAAATGCATAATCAACAACTTTTAGATTTTTCAAAAAATTAATTCTTATATCTTGACTATAAAAAGGACTATGAATATTTTTTTTTATGAAATTGTCTGCTGTAATCGTAACAACCAATATATCTCCAAATTTTTTTGCTTCCTCAAAATGATTTAAATGACCAGGATGTATTAGATCAAACGAACCATGACATAAAATAATTTTTTTCCCTTTTTTTTTAAGATTTTTCAAATCGTAAAGGTCCTTATTACTTATTTCTATTTTATTTTTTTTCATTTAAATATCTTTATATCTGATCTTTTATATGGCCCCCTTCTTATTTCATGAAAAATAGATATTTTAGATAATGTTTTATGTGATCTAAAAATTTTTGGGGGGATTTTTAAAATAAACTTCTCTTTATGATTCATTGATAATTTTTTAAATATACGGCCATTGTTTTTATAAAAAAAAAAATTTACCTTTCCTTTAATTAAATGATAGGTGGTATTATACTTTCTATGTAAGTGAATATCACTTTCTGTGCCTTTCCTAGTTATCATGATCATATCATGTATTTCATCTTTTGAGCTTTTATGAAGATTTAATCTTAGATTAATTTTATATTTTTTTGAAATATTAGTAGCTTTTAGTAATGTTTTGTAATCAAGTAAGATTTTTTTTGATTTATTAAAGAAAGATAGATTTTTAGAATTCTTATCTAAAACAAATTTATTTTTTTTTAACCATAAAATTTCTTTTAATTTTAAGAGTCTGTTAATTTCTGTTTTTTTCATTTCCATTTTTTTTGTGTATATATGAAGGTATGTAAATATTGATCAATTAATTTGTTCAAATCTTTATATGAAATATTAATTGCCCCTGAAAAACATGTTCTGTGCCATTTAGCTCCAAGAATTAAATTATATTTTTCTAGAGCATTTTTTTGCAACTCTTTTGAAAAAAGATCATTATCAGGTGTATTGTGTTCTACGCTATTTCTCATCCCTCTACCTCTTATATTATGAAAAAATTCATTATTTTTTAATTCATTATAAATAATTGATCTAAAATATTTTCCCTTGTTTGAAACATTTTTTAGAAAATCATTATTATTTATAATCTTCATGCACTCTATTGCTGCTACTACTCCTAGTGAATGTCCCTGATATGTGCTTGAAGGCAATCTTATCAATTTAAATTTATCTTTAATTTTCTTTAAAAATTTACTTCTCGTAATAATGACTGATAAAGGTATGTAACCACTTGTAAGGGTCTTGCCAAAAGTTATGAAGTCTGGCGTTATATTTTCATAATCAACACAGTATAATTTTCCTGAAGTTCCCGCACCACACCAAATTTCATCACATATCAAATGTATGTCATATTTATTGCAAATATATCTTAATTTTTTCCAATATCCATCACAAGCTGGTACATCACCAACCAATCCTCCCATCATAGTCTCGGCAATAAATCCAGATATATTTTCTGAACCGATTTTTTTAATTTTTCTTTCAATCTCATTTATTGATCTGTCAGAGTAATCTTTTTGACTTTCATTTGATTTCTTATGTCTATAAAGATTATGCTCATTTACTTTGGCTCTGTAGTTTGGATAAAAGTCTTTAAAAAACCTCAAATTAAATTTGTCACCTATTGACACTGTATCTGAGCTTGAACCATGAAAGGATTGGTATCTAGATATAAACCATTTTTTATTTTTTTTCCCATTTGCCTTGTGATACTGATAACTCAACTTCATTGCTCCTTCATTTGCTTCAGCTCCTGAATTACCGGCGTAATAAATTTCATCTAATTTATGTTTTTTACCTTTTAATAAATATTTTCTTAGAAAATCTCTATTTTCATCTTTTAAAGATTTATAATCTATATGCGCAATTTTTTTAAGTTGTGATGAAATTGCATTTTCGATTTTTTTATTACCCCATCCAAGGGTAATTGTTCCAGTTAATCCTCCTGTACTATCAAAATATTTTTTTTTGTTTTTTGTATAAAGATAAATACCATCTCCTCTTACTATAGGAGAGCTTATTAAATGATCTTGGAAATTCATATTTTATTTTGATTATATACTAGGTTATTTAAAATAAATAAACTCATAATCACCTGAATAACCTGAATTTTTGAAAAACCATATCCATTCATTCATAGAAAAAAAAGTTTCACAAGTAAGGGCCCAACACTGTAAGTTTACAAGCTCTTTAGAATTTCTATAACTTTCAACCATTATGTAAGATTTTTTGGATATTCGCTTAATTTCTTCCAAAGATTTTTTAAGATCAAAAAGCTCTAAATTGTGAAGCGTGCCTAGTGAAATAGCTAAATCAAAAAATTTTGATTTGTATTTAAATTTATCCTGGGCTCTATGTTTGCAATATTTTATTTTTTTTTTTCCAATTGCATTTTTTAAAGCATAATTTGATATATCAGTGCCTACAATATTCAAATCAGGTCTTAATTTTTTTATTTCATATATTAAAAATCCCTTGCCACATCCAATATCTAATAAATTTGCATTTTTCTTTAATTTATAATTTTTCAAAATTTTTTTTGCAACATTAGTCCAATATCCTGGAATATAATAATATCCACCATATCCCTCACTTCTGCTTCCGTCCCAATATTTTTTACTGTATTTTTTTGCATTATTTATTTTTTTAAATTTGCTTGAGTTCATTCGTTTAAAATAATTTCTTTTAGTTGCATTATGAGTTTTTTGTAAAAATTTTTTTTGCATTAAATTGATTTTAAACAATATGGAAGATTTTGCTTAATTTGAATTATTTGTTCTATATCTTCAATG
>MDTD01174412.1_pt1 | contig 13703 bp, 10 predicted proteins | sample 811221 | NCBI WGS metagenome assembly MDTD01 (sample SAMN05326646, study PRJNA326480) | marine metagenome | isolation source: seawater | place: Pacific Ocean: South West | collected 2011
TCTACAATTTGACAGGCTCTGCTGCCGCACTGGGTATGGTGTCACTGGCAGGTGGCATTCCCATGTTGTTTTTGACCTGGTTTGGCGGAGTGATCGCCGATAAGTTCGACCACAAGAAGATTCTCTACGCCACCGTCAGCTTGCAAATGATTCAAGCTGCCCTTTTGACTTACTTGACCTTCAGCGGGCTGATCAATGTCTACTGGATTGTCGGTCTGTCATTTTTCGCTGGTTGTGTTGGTGCGGTGGAGATGCCTACCAGGCAGTCTTTCGTACCGGATCTTGTCTCCCGTGAGGAGCTGGCAAACGCAATCGGAATCAACTCTTCCATTCGAAATCTCTCCAGAATAATCGGTCCTGCAGTGGCTGGTGTCTTGCTGGGGATATTCGGAGAGGCTATCTGCTTCGGGATAAACTCCCTAAGCTATGTGGCGGCACTAGTGGCTCTTTATCTGATCTCGGTGGATTGCCAATCGGGCGAAGGGTGCGCCGAGGAGGAGGTTAGAGCTGAATCCGTCGATTCAAAGCCTTCTCCCCCGGTCGGTATCAGGCAGATACTGGCATCGCCGGCGGTGAGAAATGTTCTGCTCTTTTCTGCCGCAACCAGTATGTTCGGCTTTCAATTCAGTGTTCTCTTGCCGGTTATTGCCTCCCAGGTTCTGTCAGGCGATGCTGCCGTGCTTGGCTATCTTTCGGCCGGTTCTGGTGTAGGAGCGCTGTTGGGATCTCTTCTGCTTGCCAGTCGAGGCAGTCCGAAAGCGCTTCGAAGGGGCATTGGCTTTGCGGGAATGTTACTCTCTCTGAGCATTATTCTGTTGGCCTGGTCGATCTGGATGCCATTGTCTCTTATGGCAGTGGGTTTTGCCGGAGCATCTGTCAGCCTACAAATGGGTGGTAGTGCTACTTTGATTCAGTCTTCTGTGACCAAAGCAACGCGCGGTCGAGTAATGGCATTGTTTTCCACTTCAATGATCGGATTTGCTCCCTTCGCTGCTTTCATGGCCGGAGGACTTGCTGATCTGGTAGGTGTGAGCAATACTCTTTATATAAGCGGCCTGGCTGTATTCCTGACCGCCGCTCTCTATCTGCTTGTGGTCAAAGGAGAGCCGGAAGAAGCGCAGAAGAATTGACTTTTTGAGGATTTTGAAAGGAGGGGCTGTCTTTGCAAGAGACCGCTTCTTCTTTTTGGGGACCGATAAAACTATAAAATATAATAGAAAACAATTCTAAAAAGCAGGTTCGAAAGTAAACCTGCTTGTGAATCTAGTTTTGTCTAGCTGATTTATTCAGGGTCAAGACTTGACCGCTCTTAGAATCAGCTTGTTATCGGTGTAAGAGATCGGCAAATCCCCTTCGAACTTGATTTCGAATTCTTGAATCGCGGCCTTAGAAGCAGAACGAAAGTAATCCAGGACGGCCGGTTGGTCGCTGGCCGGAAGGCTGGCTTTATCCATCCAATCCTGGATTTCGTGGGTCTTTCGGTAGTTGCGGATCTTCTTCACTTTGAACCCGGCCGCTACGAGCATGCGCCGCCATTCTGATTCGCTGTAGGCTCTTACATGGGTCGGATCACGTAGAGCTTCGACCCAGTTGATGAAGCCATCGAGCTTTTCGTCTTCGGGCGCGCAGCTGTCTTCCAGGATGAAAACACCCCTTGGAGTGAGAACCCTGGCGATTTCAGCGATTGCTTTTTCGATATCGAGGAAGTGGTGCGGAGCGATTCGACAGGTGACCGCGTCAAAGCTCTCATCCTCGAATCCGGAAAGGTCTTCAACATCCATCACCCGGGCATCGGCATTGTCGATCTCGCGCTCTTTGAAAAGCTTGAGGGTCTGGTCGATCATTTCCGGAGCCAGGTCGATGGCGGTGACGCGCGAAACTGCCGGTGCTACCATGGCAGCGGTGTGACCGGCGCCGGTAGCGATGTCTAGAACGTGCCAGCGAAGATTGGGAGCAAGCAGGTTGTAGACGATTTCCAGGTCGGCTCCTTTGGCATGGCCGACACTTTTGGCGTAGTTCTCTGCGTTTCTGCCGAACTGGCGGGAAACATCTTCTTTTGTCGGTTTCATTTTCGAATCCTTGGTAGCTGCCCCAGTGAGATGATCTTACCAGGGCTGCCGAATATGCGTATTGAAGATAGAATTTGGTTGTCAAAAGTCGGTTAAAGGTAAGAAAGCGCAGAAAACTACGCTTTCTTAAAAACGGGTGATGAAGCGAGCAGGCAGCATTGCTACCCGCTCGCTATCATCTCCGTCGGACAGGGACACTAGGTTGAAGGAGTGTCCTCGTCCTCGTTGTTGACGCCATGGGAGTCCTTTACGCCCCGGAGAAGAGGCAGAAGGACCAGGCAGGACAGAGTCGCCAGCGCCGAGACCCAGACGAGAGGCGTCAGGGTGTTGGCGAAGACATTGACGAAGAGCCATGCTCCCAGAATCGCCGAGAGTTGCGCCGCTCCGTTCTTGACGGACATCAACACCGAGAAGGTGAATCCTTCCGCTTTCGGGGGGCAAACCTGGGCAGCCAGGGTAAGCACTGTCAGAGTGGCGATCATGCCGGTGGCGCCGAAGACCATGGAAAGTCCGAGGGCGATCTCACCGGCGAGGGCGCTCGGCTCCATAAGCATGAGGTATGCCAGGGTGCCGATGGTGCCGGTGATGATGCTGAAGACCAGCTGGAATCGAAGCGTTTTCCGGGAGAAGTAGAAGCCGTAGAGCCAGGCGCCTGCAACCGAACCCACCGAACCAACTGCACCGAGGGTGCCGATGAACTTCTGGGTGAAGCCCAAGTTGTCGATCATGTGGTAGAAGAACGGGGTGCCAAGGCTGGGGCTGAACTCCCAGAAGATGATGAAGAACATCACCGCCCATAGGGTCAGGTTGCGAACAGACTGCCACAAGCCCTGGACTGTGCCGGAGACCTGTGCCTTGTTCATCTTGACCTTCTCTTCTTTGAGCAAGAACCAGACACTCACTACAACAGCCGCGGGAGCGACCATGGTGATGAACGCTGCGGTTCGAAGGGCGGATTCCGCTCCGAGCGAATCGATCAACCAGCCGCCGAGGAGCGACGTGCCGATGGCTGCGATGTTGAACCAGAGCCACTGGGTTGACTGAATTCTTTCGGTGATTCCGTATTTCTGACCTTTCTCCACCATCAAGGCGTCGATGATGACGTCGGACGCGGCAGTGCCAATGGCGGTGATGGTCATGGCCAGGACGATTTGGTTGGCTTCGGTGAGACCGGTGAGCCAGAGAAAGGCGATTGCCGCCATTCCGTTCATGGCAATCAACCAGGATTTCCGTCTGTATCCCAGAAGAGGGACGAAGTCGGAGATCAAACCGTAGAGCGGCTTGATTACCCATGGAATCGTAAGGACCGCGAGATAGTTCGTGGCCTCGTCAGCAGCAAAGCCCAGCACTTCTTTGAAGTAGAAGGTGAGCGGCTGGCTCATGAGACCGGAGAACTGAGCGATTCCCTGCGAGAAGTAAACAAAGCCGAACAGATACATCAACACTTTCACCTGGGGTGAAAGCTTTGGTACTTTGTCGAGAGACATTTTTCGGTTCCATTCCTAAGATAAGTTGGCACCAGCTCATCCAGGAATCCACCCACCATGAAGGTTTGCAGGGTCAGGGAACCTACTCTGACGAAGCAACACTTCAGGATTTGGTGGTGGGCGAGCTCAGGTGCACAGGCGTTACGAAGCAAGATTGAACGTTTTGCCGTTCTCTTACTCCGTGCTGCGATGAAAGTTCACACCGCACAGTACCTCCTTTGAGGACTGGTGTCACTTACGGTGACACTGTGGGAAGGACCGATCGAGTTGATGACCGGACCTTCCCCTGGCCTAGGTCTTGGTGATTGACGCGTTAACGGTCTTGGTGCCGGTGAAGGCACGCATGACCGGACACTTTTCACCAATGCGTTTGATCGCGTCCAGCTCAGCCTGGGTCAGGTTGCCTTTCACCTCGATGTCTTCGGTGTAGGTCTCCTGTCCGCCAGACTTGGAGTAGGACACGGTGATGGACAGCTCTTGAATGTCCCAGCCGCGCTGGGGAGCTACCATAAGAATCGTCTGAGCAGCGCAGGCTCCCAGGGAAGCCAAAAGCAGCTCTTTCGGGTCAGGACCACCATCGGAACCACCGGCACTGGACGGTTGGTCGCAGATAACGGTGTGTTTTCCGGCGGTGATTTCCAGTTGATACTTGTGCCCGGACTTGGGCTTAACGAGTACACTTGCCATGAGACCTCCTTGCATTTATGGAGTTTTTCACAGCTGCAGCAATCTCCGAAAACGGGGAATTCTGGAGTTCGCCAGAATCCCCCGCCCGCTCGGAATAGCGTCAGTCAGCCGCCTTAGCGGACGACCCAGACCGACCTGAGGTAGAAGCCGTAGAGCTTGTCGTCCAGGAAGGCGAGCGATGCGGCTGCGTCGCCAATCGCTTTGCGGTCGACGACCACCCGGGTGTTGAGGTCGTAGTAGGTCACCGAGAGACCGGTAACGCCGCCGGTGGCATTGATGGAGACAGCGGTCTCGAGGGCGAGACGTGTCATGCCATCGTAGTTGGCGGCGCTGACGATGTGACCATCCTGGTTCACCGCGTACACGGTTCTGCCGACGAAGGTGTTGTGCCTGCCGTCGAACCGGTCCACCTGAATCGTGCGATCCGGGTGGTAGGTGAAGACCAGCTGATGGTCGAGCCAGAGGTGCCGGTCATAGAGCTGGTGGATGACGAGCCGACCGTTCACATCCCTGCCGATCAGGGTCAGGTGCTTGCAGTCCTCCGAGTAGCGCTCATAGTACTTCGCTACCCGGGGACGGACCGCATTGTGAATGGCTCGGAACGCGTAGCCCGGCTCTTCCCGGAGTTCTTGAAGAACGCCGGGCCGAGGGCAGGATGTTCCCGTGACCACGACCTCGGTGTCGCCGCCCGTGATGGGAGGCTCCACTCGGAAGATCACCGGTTCATCCTTGGGCTCTTCCGCCGGTGCCGGTTTGACACAATCGGGATAGCAGCCGCTCGGGTTGTTGACGATCTCGATCTTCTGGGGAGTGGTGACGACCGTCTGGTTGTTCCCCTGAGCGAAGAAGAACGCCAGGAGAGCGAAGAAGGCCAGCAGTGCCACCACCGCCGCGATGAGCAGGCTGTTCCTGTCCCATCCGTTCGACTTGTTGTTCATGTCGGAGTCCTCATCAGAATTACGATCTTCTCCCGGCTCAGGATCGGTGTCACCCGAACCGTTGCCACCGGGAGTGGGTACCCTGCAGCCGCAGCCGCAGTCTTCCGCGCAGGCGCAGCCTGCCCGGCAGTTGTCACCACACCCGCAGGTGCAGTCGCTGCCGCCACTGCCGTTGCCGGCATTGCGAACAGCCATCGCCACGGTGACTTCAAGCTCACGGTCTTGCCGCTCGCCGTCGCCACCTTCGGTGCAGTCACCTTCACAGCTTCCGACAGTCATGCGCGTGGTTGCCCGGGCAGTCTTGTGTCCGGTGGTGTCAACCCTGCCCATCTTCGCCAGAGCCGCGTCGGTTCCCATTTCGGCGAACTGCCGCAGGCGGTCGCGGTAGTGGTCGTCCGCGCCGTCGCCGGTGTCAGCGTCAGCATCGGCGTCAGCGTCAGCATCGGCATCAGTGTCAGCGTCAGCGTCAACGTCGGCATCAGCATCAGCGTCAGCGTCAGCATCAGCGTCAGCGTCAGCGTCAGCGTCGGCGTCAGCGTCAGCATCAGCGTCAGCATCGGCGTCAGCGTCAGCATCAGCGTCAGCGTCAGCGTCGGCGTCAGCATCAGCATCAGCATCAGCGTCAGCGTTGAGGCTCTCCAGGAAAGCGGTCACTTTCGCTTCCAGCTCTTCTTGGGAGCCGGAGTTGTCGATGACCACGTCGGAGAGACCCGCCTTCTCTTCCTGGGGAAGCTGGAGAGCAAGCAGGTCGATGGCTTCCGCTTCGCTGATCTCGTCCCGTTCCATCATGCGCTTCACCAGGGTTGCCTGGTCGGCGACGATGCACAGAACGACGTCGAACAGAGCTTTTCTTCCTTTCTCGTGAAGCAGGGGGATTTCCACTGCGACGACCGGCTGGTCGCCGTAGCTTTCCATCCGTTCCTGCAAGAGGTGGAAGATGGGCTCGTGAATCAAAGCTTCGAGGTCGCAGAGCGCCTGTTCGTCGCTGAAGACGATGGCGCCGAGCTTCTCGCGGTTGATCGGACCGTTCTCTTCCTCCACCAGGTCGTCGCCGAAGCGAGCGAGCACAGCGTGGTAGGCGTCGTTGGGACCGTTCAGAATCTCGTGACCGAGGGCGTCCGCGTCGATGACGGGGATGCCTTTCGATCGAAGAATGTTGCCGACCTCAGACTTTCCGCTGCCCCGCGTACCGGTGATGCCCACTTTGATAGGCTTGCCGGATGCGGAGGAGCTTTCGGTCTCGGTCGCTTCAGAGAGGTTACTAGACATAGTGTTCTCCATCTAAAGTTCGGTTAAGAAGCTATGAAAAAACCGACTTGAAGCAATCAAGCCGGTCGTTGCAGTCTCTGAACAGGACCTCGGGCAGAGGCTCTGAGTCAAAGAAAGTTGTTGTCAGTTGGTTCTTTTAAGCGATAGGCAAACGTTTAGTTGTCAGTAAGACATAAGGGTACCTATACCGTATGGATCCGGGGATCTAAATGTCAACTTGTTTCTCTAAAAGCTTGAGTATTTCTGGCTATTAATTACTTTTTCGACCAGCTTCTCCCATTAAAATGAGCTGTCTAATAGCTTTCACAGCTAGTATCTTTAGTAGTTAGCATAGCTATTATCATGAACATTAATCTCCTGGCTTAGTTAGCGCTAGCAGTTAATGTTGTAGTGTAATTGTTCGTTTGATTGCTTTGGAAAAGCCTTTTCTCGATTCAGTCTTGATTCAGTATTGATAGGCAAAGTCAATCCAGCGGCAAAGGAAGAATATGATCAGGATGATTGCCAGAACAATCCAGAACCACTGCAGGAAGGTTAGTTGTTCCGGATCCAACATTTTGCACATCTCCATATCTTCAGGAAAATCGAATTTATACTAGTATAATGGGCAGATTCATTTAAGAGTACATTGGCGGGAGACGACCATGGCTGATTCACCCCGATTGATCGGTATTGTTCTTTGCGAAAGGGTCCTACAGGATGTTCTAAGACGAGACGCAGTGTCTTGTATTAACATCTACAACGGCATCACAGCACAGTCCTTTCCGGCTGTTGTTCCGCTGGTTTATGCCTTTGCGCAGGTATCTGGCTCGGAAACCGGATTCGAATATCAATTCAAAATAGTCGATCAGGATAAAAACGTGGTGGCCATGTCTCCTCCTGCAGCTGTGGAACCGTTGCCAAACCAGTATATGACCCACAAGATAATCAGCGCTTTTAGTGGACTCACTTTTGCCAGTGAGGGTGCTTACGAGATTATTCTTGAGGTAGCCGGCCAGGCAGTAGGCTCGTTGCCTTTCCAGGTCGTATTGTTCGTTCAACAGCAGCCAGCTCAAGAAGCTCCTGTACAGTAGAAAAAAGTCAATTTAAAATCAGAGCGACTGAACTTTCATGGCGTTCGGATAGTATTTCCGCAGGAGCTTAGAAAGAGTAATTTTCTCTTTTTGCTTTCCGTTTGCTTTTGCCAGCTCATACTTGCGCCAGAGGGCTTCCCAGTTGGTCGGGTCGAGCATCAGGGATTGATTTAGCAATAGCACTGCTTTTGGTGTTTTTGTCAGGTTGTGTTTCTTCTTCACCTGTTCCACATGGCTTTTGTCGAGGAGCATTATTCCAGCTGCTGAATAAGGACTTGATTCGGTGGGAGCAGTGTTAATTGCTCTTCCGATTAGAGAACTTGCGAAATCTATGTAGTTTGGTGGTTTTTCAGTCAGATAGTAAAGGGCCCAGCGTGCCATGATTCTTCCTTGTACCGCGTCATCCTGGCTCATAACTGCGTACTGAAAAGCTTTGGTGAAACTGTTATCTACATGCTCTCTCTTTATTTTTCCGGTGAGGGCGGCAAGATACGTGAATTCGGCAAGTGATTCTCCTGCTGGTCCGTATTGTTTCGAGGTCAGAGCATTCTCTTTCAATCGCCTTAACTTCTTGAGGGCCGGAGAGATTTTTTCATCGGCATAGTAAGCCCTTTTTATTCTCTCTAGTTTGCTCAAGAACCTTGATTCTGCTTCTTTCTTGGCTGATGTGGCAAAGAGAATTTTTTGACTGTTGTAATCGATGGTAATGCGATACTGACTGAGAAGTGGATTGCCGATTATTGCTAGATGTCCGCCGGATATCAGGCCGGGATTGTTTTTTCCTGTGGAAGGCGCGATAGAAAAGACAGGCTCTTTTACTTCCAGGTCACCGATTTTAAGGGAGTTGAATCGGACAGCTCCGGTGCTGACAGCCTTACCGTCCAGACCTTTTATGGATCCCACCGGTAGTATGGGGGTATCGACAAGTAGGTCTTTCACCAGGTGCTCCGATACATGATTGAAAGCGGCACCACTATCCAGCAAGAAAGTTAGTTTCAACGAATCATTCAGTACCCCTTCAACTGCCAGACCTGAAACCCCGAGGGAAGGCTTCGTCTCTACAACAATGCCCTCTTCGATACTGTCTTCTAACTTTGTGTCCGGGGCTCTTAGTTCAATTTTTCTCTCAGGATAGTCTATGGTTAGTTGGAAGCGCTTGAGCAGATTGGCTCCTATCAATCCAGCCGGTTTTATGCTCAGGTTTGAAGCAAAGTTCTTTAGTGGCGCCACAGCGACTGAGATGTCGTTCATGGTTAGATCGCCCAGGCGAAGCGAATTCAGAGTCATGAATTGCATCTTCATGGCACCGGATCCGGTGGTGATGTTGAAGTCCCCGGATTCTCGGATGCCCAGGGATTTGGCCACGTCCGAATCCAGGATGGACTGAGTAGCTCCGGTATCGATGAGGAAAGTAAGTTCTTTTTCGCCGTTAACTTTAGCTTTAAGAAGAATTTCGTTAGCAACCAGTTTGAATGGGACGACTACCGGACCGGAACGCAGTCTTTCCGGGATCTTCTGTTCTGGGATTTTAAAGACTGTGTCTGCAATTGTTATGTCTGCGTTGAGATTTCCTATCTGGAAATCGCTAACTCTTTTGTCGTCGGAATACTCAATCAGGCGATAGGGTGCCATTGTTTTGCCGACACTTCTGTAATCCTGGTATTCATAAGACTTGGTGCAGTTTACTCCCTGTTCGGTGTCGGTGCCCGTGTACTCGGACCTGACCACAAGAAAGGTCCTGGGGTCGACGAAGAGGGTGGAATCTTTGCCATCGTCAGCAGTGGCAATAATAATGTTGCATTTTTTGCCGTGTAGGCGCCTGGGCTTTGCTAATCTTATCTTTCTGCCCTTGTCCAGCAGTTCCTCCACGAGAAGCAATCCATGCATTTGGTCTTCCAGAATTCGCCGGGAAGTGATTTTGTCTGTGGCCATGGCGTGGCTACCCTGCTGTGTCCAGCAAGTTTTTCCGTCAAAGCAGGTAATCACTGTCTGACCCATGAAGTTTGACTTCAGGTACTGTTTCATCCCTTTTGAGATAAGCTGGCAGTCCAGGGTATTGGATGAACCTGATATGGAGGAGATCTGTTCCAGGCTTCCGGTGGCTTCGTATCCCTTCTTGTTGAATTCTTTCAGGGCCTCGATGCCGCCGTAGGCTCGAATGACTTTGTCTACCAGCGCCTTCGTCTCTGCCTCTCTGGATCCGTTTCGGGTGTTTAACTTCCCTTCCAGGGGCGCAAGCGTGTTTGCCGCAGGTGTCTGGCATGTGGCAGGAAGGGCGATTGACGAAATTGCAAAAGCCAGAGTAAGTGATTTTAGAAAGCTATTCATGGTTGCGTCCCAGGGTGTAGAATTAGTATTTTCCGACATTTACAGCTAACTTCAAGACGAGGTCTCTCATGAAGATTTCTTCGGCCCTATCCGGGGATGTCAAAATAGCAAACAAGATTCACGAGGTTAGAGCCTGGCGTCATGAGCTTTTTCAATCCGGAGAATCTGTGGACATAGGCTTTGTTCCTACGATGGGTGCGTTGCATAGCGGCCATGAGAAATTGATAAAAGAAGCCCGAAGCAAGTGCAAGCAAGTAGTGGTCTCAATATTCGTAAATCCTACACAGTTCGGACCGGGCGAAGATCTCGATAAATATCCACGTACTTTTGAAGATGATCTGGGTATTTGCAAAAGGAATGGTGTTGGGTTGGTTTTTCACCCGGAGCCGGAAGAGATCTATGGGGCAGATCAAGTTAACACTACTTTTGTGGAGCCGCCTCCGGCGCTCATTAGTAGGTTGTGTGGTGCTAGAAGACCCGGGCATTTTCGCGGAGTGGCCACCGTGGTGACCAAATTATTCAATATTGTGCAGCCCCATAAAGCCTTTTTTGGCCAGAAAGACTACCAGCAACTTCTTGTTGTAAAGAGATTAGTGGATGACTTGAACCTTAATTTGAAAATCGAGGGGGTGCCGACGGTCAGGTGTGAAGACGGCCTTGCTCTTAGCTCCAGGAATGCCTATCTGGGTGAGAAAGAGAGAAAAGTTGCTCCGGAAATTTATAAAGGTCTTTGTAAGGTAAGGGCTATGGTTTTAGAAAATGGGGAATCTCCGCAATCTGCCCTTGTTCAAGTAAAAGATGAGCTTGGCTCCAGGTTCGGATTCGAAGTGGAGTATCTGGAAGCCTGTCATCCTGAGAGTCTCGAAATTCTGCATGGGGATGAGTATGCAGGCGAGCCATTTGTTCTTCTGGTGGCGGCCAAATTGGGAAGCGTAAGATTGATAGACAATCTACTGGTTAGAAAGTAAGGTTTTCTTTGAGCCTTTCGCCGGTTCTGTTAATGCGACTGTTTTTCTCTTCCGACTCGCTGCGGGTCATAAGATTGTCCGTCGAAGCGCAGTCCTGGATGAATGTTTCGGCAAAAGATCCGTTCTCTATTCTTTGTAGAATGTGCTCCAGGTTGTGACGGGTCTTTCTGTCAATGATTTCGGGTCCGCTCATATAAGCGCCATACTTTGCCGTGCTGGAAATGGCGCTTCGCATGCCGGATAAGCCTCGGTCGAAGAGGAGGTCGGCAATAAGTTTTACCTCCTTGAGGCATGAAATATATGCTAATTCAGGTTGATAGCCTTTGCTTACAAGTGTTTCGAAGCTGGATTTGATCAGCTCCGGCAGTCCTCCACACAATACTGCCTGTTCACAAAAGAGATCTACATTTGTCTCCTCTTCAAAAGTCGTTTCTATCACTCCGGCTCGGGTTGAGCCGATTGCGCCCGCGAATGCCAGGCCGATCTCTTTTGCTTTTCCGGAGGCGTCCTGTTCTACGGCTAACAGCGCCGGCAGCCCGGAGCCTTCCAGGTAGAGGCTTCTGACCTGGTGTCCAGGCCCTGTAGGTGCCACCAGGATGACATCCGCCTCCCTGGGAAGGGTTATTGTTTTGTTGTGAATGGCGAATCCGTGGGCAAAAACATAGGCTGTTTCAGGTTTTGCCCACTTTGAGATTTCATTTTCAAATACCCGGGGCATCACCTCGTCGGGTAGGGTCATCAGAATCAAATCAGCCGCCTGGGCGGCTTCTTGTATTGGTATTGGCTCAAAACCGTCAGCTCTGGCGTCGCTCCAGGATTTCCCCTCTATTCTGGCACCCACCCTGACTTTCATGCCCTCATCTCTAAGATTGAGTGCCTGGGCTCTTCCTTGATTTCCGTACCCGATAACACTTAATTCGAGCTCTTTCAAGTGGCTTGGATCTGCACTTTCGTTATAAAAAATAGTGGCCATAAAACACTCCGGGTTTTTAAAGAAAATGAAATTTTTTGTACCTGGTTGCGAAAGTATATTCCTAAAAGATCTAACCGCTGTAGCATCTTATATAGTGTCTTCATTTTTCTTAAAATGGTGATTATATCTAAGGTTAAACCTTCCGGAAAAGGCTTGTCTTCTGGTCGCATCAGGTCTATTCTGAATAAGTCGTTCGTCCATCACTCTCATCAAAAGCAGATCCTTCGTGGCTTTGTTTTGTATCTATGATGATGGAGTTTTTTAACCCGGGGGCTTACTTGATTCATTCCAGTCCTTTAGTTCAGGGTAGCCAAACAAAAGCGGGCTCAGTTGTAGGTTCGGTGAACTCTCAGGAGACCGAGCAAAAGAATAAGCGTCATCGAATATGCATTATCGGTGATGGCATAGAGAGTCTTGCGGTCGCTAATTTGTTCAGCGATGAGTCTGTGCAAGTCTTCCCCGTAGACAGCCCGGACAAAGGTTTCTACTTTGGTGTTCATAGTTTTGAGATCAGGCAGAGAAACGCGAATGTTTGTTTCTATAGGGGGTCTATAGGCCGTGACCTGGTTTACGAAGATTTGTCTCTATCAGTCAAAGATAGTCGAGCTGTTTTTGTTTGTGCGGATGCCACCAAGTATAGTGATATTGCGGGGCGGCTTCATCAATATTTAGAGAACGGACAGGTTATCGCTCTGGTTAATGCTCCTCTGGGAGCAGGATTACAATTTCAAGAAGCGCTCAGGCAGAATGAGTGCCAGGCTCAGGTCAGCATTATCGAGCTTGGCAGAATTTTTGATTCCATCCTTGTGGAGTCCGGTGTGCTGTTGATCTCCGGTCTGAGAAAAAGAATTCCGGTTAGCGGCCTCACCCGCAACGACACCCGCAAAGGATTGCACATTATTCAATCCCTGGTGGATGAAACCGTTCCTGCTTCCAATGTCTTTGAAAGAGGCTTCACCGACGTGGAGAGAATCGTAAGACCTGTTCTCGCTCTTTGTTTTGTAATAGGTGCTTCCGGTGCGGAAACTCCCCGGGTAAACGAGTACATGATGATGTTGCTCTCTTCCATCGAAAGCGAGTTGCGTCTCCTCTCCTCCTCTTATGGTTTCCGTTCGCCTGACCTACTAAAGTCGATTCACGATTTCATGAATGTGGGCGACCTCGCTTCTGATACTCAGTATGAAACTCTGGAAGAAGCTGTTAATGCACTCATAAAGGTTATTCTTGGTGGGGCCGAACTGAAGCAGGATCTTTATCTATCGGTTTTGGAAGAAGATGTTCGGGAAATTTATTCCTTGTTGGCGGACTTCGGTACCCATGCTCATATTTCCCTGCCTACCATCAACAGTGTTCTTGACCTGGCGTCATCCGTCCTCGGCAAAGATATGAGAGGGTGCGGAAGGACCGTATCTAATCTAGGTCTTGTGGGTTTTGATAACCAGGAAATTGTAGATCTGGTCAATAACTGATCTCCTGGATGTCATGAACTGGCGGAGGTCTGAGAGTTGCTTTGTTGTCATGGTGTGGCGCAGGTAGGTAAGCCATAACATTTCGGACCTGTCTCATTCGTTTTGTTTTAAATCCCAGGGAAAACAAGTAGTCGTATTTCCTTGCAGGGTAATGGTTGAGTAGAGATGTCATGGTGGCTGTCGGGTTGACTGGAGAGGTTTTTTCGGCTTCAATCAGGCGAATTTTCTATTTGCCTGGACACCAGCCTTTTATATAGCTTTCTAGTGTTCTTTTTTGAATTCATAACCAAAACAAAGTACTTATTTCCCTGTAATCCCCGAGTAACTTTTTCAAGGCACAACAATCTCTTCTGAGGTTTGTTCGATGCCAGGAATCAGTCTCCCGTGCGCAGAGAAGTTTGGCCTCGTATTCGGTTGTGATCAATCCAATTACCTAAGCGCA
>MDTD01084240.1_pt1 | contig 13700 bp, 12 predicted proteins | sample 811221 | NCBI WGS metagenome assembly MDTD01 (sample SAMN05326646, study PRJNA326480) | marine metagenome | isolation source: seawater | place: Pacific Ocean: South West | collected 2011
CCATTTTTTTGTATGATATTTTAAGAATTATATTTTTTTGTGGCTCTAGCCATATTATAAAATCTAATTTTTTATTATCTGGTGTTTTGGGATCTTTTGATTTAAGTGAGAATTTATGTGCTATGTAATTTTTTCCATTCAAATTTAAATTCTCTTTATTTAAGAAAGTCACAACTTGATCCTTAACACTCCCGGATAGGGGGCTTATTTGTTTATCAGCCGTGAGTAATTTATGATTCCACCAATTTCCAACAATGTTATCAATGTCGGCCTCTCCAACATACGAAGAGCCTTTAATTAAATATTTATTTAGTTCTTTTGAGTAAACCAAATTTACATATTTCTCTTTTCTATTTTGAGATGTTTTAGATTCAAATAAAATTAATTTATCATTTTCATAAACTTCCAATGAGTTACTAAAAATTGAAAAAACTTCAACACCGAATAGTTTAACATTAAATTGAGTAACATTCTTAACATCAATTTTATTCTTTTCCTTAAAAAAACTATAATTGCAAAAACCAATTTTTTTACCATCTTTAACAATATCCATATTAATCATTTTAATATCCTTGTAATGCTTCATATGGCTAAAAGCATTATGTGGAATAAATAAAATCAAAATAAAAAATAAAATTTTAAACATTTAATTAATGGAATTTAATATTAAGAAGTAGTAAATACCATCCAAAAATTATGTTCTTAAAAATAAAAAAAATTCCTAAAGTATACTGGAGCTCAGAAAAACCACTTAATTTAAAACCAAAATACTCTTCTCTCTTTTTCTTAATACTTGGTCTTACTATATTTGGATTGGGGGAGGGATTATTAATAGTCTCAGCAGCTGGTGCATCTCCATGGAGTGTCTTGGCTCAAGGTATTTCTTTAAACTTAGGTTTATCAATAGGCACAACAACATTTATAGTAAGTATGATTGTATTATTTTTTTGGATACCATTAAGTCAGAAACCAGGTTTAGGGACTATATTAAATGCTATTATTATCTCATTAATGATTGATATATGCGTTAAATTTGTTCCAACCCCAATTGATTATATTTATAAATTAATAATGGCATTAATAGCAGTTTTAACTGTTGGTATAGGAGGGGGCATATATTTAGTTGCAAACCTAGGAGCCGGTCCTAGAGATGGACTTATGGTTGGATTACAAAAAAAAACAAATTTTCCAATAGCCTTAGTAAGAGCATTTCTCGAAATAACTGTAGTTAGCATTGGATGGTATCTAGGAGGTATTGTTGGAGTAGGTACTTTATTATTTGCATTTGGAATAGGGCCAGCAGTGGCTTTAAGTTTATATCTAGTCAGTAAAATTTTTAATTCGAAGTAGAGGATTTTTCACTTCTTTTTCTTTCGTGTGGGTCTAAAATTGCTTTTCTAAGTCTACAAGATTTTGGTGTAATCTCTAGGGACTCATCTGTATTTAAAATACTTAACTGTTCAGCAATTGACATCTTTCTAACTGGTGTTAAAACAATATTTTCGTCAGTTCCTTGTGTTCTCATATTGGTTAACTTTTTTCCTTTCATTACATTAATAATCATATCACCAGGTTTTGGTGACAATCCAACTATCATACCAGCATAAACAGGATCATTATGAGTAATAAACATCTCACCTCTAGCTTGTAAATTAAATATTGCAAACGCCACAGCTTTTCCTTGCTCCATGGATATTAGTGCACCGTTTTTTCTCGCATCCATTTCACCTTCAAATTTCCCGTAAGAGTGAAATAACCTATTAATAACACCTGAACCTTTTGTAAGAGTCAGAAATCTACTTGTATAGCCCATTAGACCTCTTGTTGGTGCATGAAATATTAATCTTTTTTTATTTTTACCAGTATCTTTAAGTTCTATAAGTTTCCCTTTTCTTCTATTCATTGAGTCAATAACTTTAGATGAAAACTCTTCATCTAGATCCATTGTAATTTCCTCAATTGGTTCCATTTTTTCACCATTTTCTTTCATTTGAAATAAAACTTTGGGGGGGCTTACTGTCATTTCAAATCCCTCTCTTCTCATTTGAGTCAACAATATCTCTAACATTAATTCACCTCTGCCGCTAATTTCAAAAGCATCTTTATTTTGATTTTCCGAAAATGTTATACCTACATTATTTTCTGCTTCTCGAATTAATCTTTCTCTAATTTGAGTACTTGTCAATTTTTTACCTTCAGTGCCTGCTAGAGGAGAACTGTTTACAGTTATTTTAATAGCCATTGTGGGGGGATCAATTGGTGTAGCCTTGATTGGTGTTGAAACTTCTAAATCACAAATTGTATCAGCAACATTCGCTTTTTCTAAACCAGCGATAACAACAATATCGCCTGCTTCTCCAATCTCAATCGGAACCTTTTTTGTACCTTCGTATCTAAATATTTTTGTTAACTTTCCTTCATCAACTTTTACGCCTTTTAAGTTAATAGCCTTTATAGATTGATTAGATTTTGCTGTACCTTGAGATATCCTACCCACCAAACATCTACCTAAAAAACTATCCGAATATAAAAGTGTAGAAAGCATCGTAAATGGTTTAGACTTTTCAAACTTTGATGGTATCACTTTTTCAATTATTAGATCCAATAAAGGATTTAAATTTTCTTTTGGTCCTTCAATATTTCTACTTGCCCATCCAGATCTACCACTCGCATAAATAACAGGAAAATCAAGTTGTTCCTCATTTGCATCTAAACTTACAAATAAATCAAATGTTTCATTTAAAACTTCGTTAGCTCTTTGATCAGTTTTATCTAATTTATTTATTACAACAATTGGTTTTAATCCTTGCTTAAGTGCTTTTGACAAAACAAATTTAGTTTGAGGCATTACCCCCTCAGCTGAATCTATCAAAAGTAAAGCTCCATCAGCCATACTAAGAACTCTTTCTACTTCAGATGCAAAATCTCTATGTCCAGGGGTATCAATAATATTAATTCGCGTATCCTTCCAGTTTATAGATGCTGGTTTAGCTAAAATTGTAATCCCTCTTTCTTTTTCAAGTTCACCAGAATCCATTAATCTCTCATCAACAATTTCATTTTCTCTAAATGATCCACTCTGCTTCATTAAATTATCAATCAATGTAGTTTTTCCATGATCTACATGAGCTATTATTGTTATATTTATAATTGAAGAAGTCATTCACGCGCCGTTATATAGTAAATAATTTAATTTATAATTAAAAAAAAACCCCCAGAATTTATTCTGGGGGTTATCAAATATTTAATGAAAATGAGATGGAAAAGAATATTACATTCCCATTCCGCCCATTCCACCCATTCCGCCCATTCCACCCATTCCACCAGCAGGCATTCCAGGTGTTTGATCTTTATCTTCAGGTTTGTCAGCAACCATTGCTTCTGTGGTTACTAGTAATCCTGATATTGATGCTGCGTCTTGTAATGCTGTTCTTACAACCTTAACTGGGTCTATAATTCCTTCCTTAAACATATCCACATATGCTTCAGATTGCGCGTCATAACCATTAGATGTTTTGTTTGTTTCTAAAAGTTTTCCAACAACTACTGATCCATCTACTCCGGCATTTTTTGTTATTTGTCTTATTGGAGCTTGTAAAGCACTTTTAACAATTTCAACACCAGCTTTTTGGTCATCTCCCTTAACTTTAACTTTATCTAAATCTTGAGAAGCATAAAGCAATGCACATCCACCACCAACAACAATTCCCTCTTCAACCGCTGCTCTTGTAGCATTAAGCGCATCTTCTACTCTATCTTTTCTTTCTTTGACTTCTACCTCAGTGGCACCACCAACTTTTATTACAGCAACACCTCCGGCTAATTTAGCTAATCTTTCTTGAAGTTTCTCTTTATCATAATCAGAAGTAGTCTCTTCAACTTGTTGTTTGATTTGACTACATCTAGCCTCAATATCTGATTTTTTTCCAGATCCACTTACAATTGTACTGTTTTCTTTATCGACTTTTACTCGTTTAGCAGAACCCAGATCATTTAATTTTACATTTTCAAGTTTTATTCCTAAGTCTTCTGAAATTACTTGGCCACCAGTTAATATAGCAATATCTTCAAGCATTGCTTTTCTTCTGTCACCAAATCCAGGAGCTTTTACTGCAACCACTTTTAAGCCACCTCTTAGTTTATTTACAACCAAAGTAGCTAAAGCTTCCCCCTCAACATCCTCAGAAATAATCATTAAAGGTCTTCCAGCTTGAACAACAGCTTCTAAAAGAGGAACCATAGGTTGGAGATTTGTTAATTTTTTTTCATGTAATAAAATTAGAGGGTTTTCTAGTTCAGTTGTCATTTTATCTCCATTAGTAATAAAATATGGTGATAAATAACCTCTATCAAATTGCATTCCTTCAACTACATCAAGCTCAGTTTCAATTCCTTTGGCTTCCTCTACTGTGATTACACCTTCATTTCCAACTTTTTGCATTGCTTTAGAAATCATATTTCCAATTTCCTTATCACCATTAGCCGAGATTGTTCCTACTTGTGCAATTTCATCACTATCTTTGACTTTTTTTGCAGATGAAATAAGTTTTTCTTTTACATGATCTACAGCTGCATCAATTCCTCTTTTTACATCCATTGGATTCATTCCAGCAGTAACATATTTACAACCCTCTTTAACGATTGCTTGTGCTAGAATTGTTGCAGTGGTAGTTCCATCACCAGCTTCATCATTTGTTTTACTTGCAACCTCTTTAACCATTTGTGCACCCATATTTTCAAATTTGTCCTGCAGCTCTATTTCTTTAGCTACAGATACACCATCTTTTGTAGTTCTTGGTGCGCCATATGACTTATCAATTACAACATTTCTACCTTTTGGACCTAGAGTTACCTTTACAGTGTTAGCAAGAATATCAACACCCTTTAACATTGCTGCTCTTGCTTCTGAGTCAAATTTAACTATTTTTGCCATACTTATTCTCCTTATTAAATATTATTTTGAAGATATACCCATAATGTCTGATTCTTTCATTATGCTGTATTCTTTGCCACCAATTTTTACTTCAGTTCCTGACCATTTTCCGAAAAGAACTTTATCACCCACTTTTACATCCATGGGTATTATTTTTCCATCTTCAGTTTTTGCACCACCACCTATGGCTACTACTTTCCCTTCTTGTGGTTTTTCTTGTGCTGTATCGGGTATGATTATTCCTCCAGCTGTTTTTTCGCTGCTATCTAAGACCTCAATCAATACTCTGTCATGCAAAGGTTTAAATTTCATATTAAATCTCCTTTAAATATTGAGGTCATATAGAGGTAAAGAGTAATTTTTTCAAGATGCCTTAAAAAATATATAAGATAAAAAAACCAAAGAAATACAGAGATTTTTAAGCTATATCTGACTTATGACTAAAAATTTAGATAAAACTGGTCTAAAATCAATAATTAAAGATTTTGATCTATTATTCATTGATATTTGGGGAGTTATTCACAATGGAATAAAAATATATGATGGAGCTATTCAAGTCTTAAACGAATTAGATAAAAATGATATTAAGTATGTACTACTGACAAATGCTCCAAGACCCAACAAAACTGTTATCAAGTTTTTAAAGAATATGGGATTGGATGAAAAAAAATGTAACAATGTTTTTACATCTGGAGAGGCGGCATTGAAATATTTATTGTCAGACTTTAGAAATTTAAAATTTTTTCATATTGGTCCACCAAGAGATTTTGATTTATTTAAGCTATTAGAAAAAAACAAAGTTGATAGTTTAGACAAATGTGATTTTTTACTTTGTACCGGTTTGTTTGATGAATTTTCAAATGATTTAGACTACTACAAAAAGCTTTTTAAAAATATTACATCAAAAAAAATGATATGTACAAATCCAGATTTAATTGTGGATAGGGGAGATCAAAGAGAGCTTTGTGCTGGTTCTGTTGCAAAAGTTTTTGAAGATTTAGGTGGAAAAGTTGAATATTTTGGTAAACCTTACCCTTTAGTTTATAACCAATCAGCAATTACCAAAAATAAAAAGGTTCTTTGCATAGGTGATAATTTAAATACAGATATAAAAGGAGCAAACATGCAAAATTTTAAATCATTATTTATATTGAGTGGTATACATAGCGAAGCTAAAAATTTAAATGAACTATTTAGTAATTATAAAGTTAAAGTAGATTACATACAGTCGATGTTAAGATGGTAAAAAAAATTAAATTTTATAGAAATTATAATATTAAAAAAAGAGATCAAGGATCAATTATATTAATCGGAAATTTTGATGGCCTGCATTTAGGACACCAAAAATTATTTAATAGTGCAAAAATTCTGAAAAGAAAAGAAAAATTAAAAATTGGTGTATATACATTTGACCCAACTCCAAAAATGTTTTTTTTCAAAAATCTTAAGAATTATAGAATTTCCAACTTGAATCAAAAACTAAATCTTTTTCAAAAATTTAGTGTAGATTTTGTAATTAATCAAAAATTTAATCGGAAATTTTCTAAAGTCACATGCAACAATTTTATTAAGAAAATTTTGTTTACAAAAATCAAAGCTAAGTACATTTTTGTTAGCAATAATTTTAGATTTGGATTTAATAGAGAAGGAGATGTTAAACTACTTAAATCATATGAAAAAAAATATAATTACAATATTATCAAACCATCACCTCTAAAAATTAAAAATAAAATTATATCGTCAACTTTAATAAGAAATTTATTACAAAATGGTGAGCTTGAATTAGCAAATAAATATTTAAATAGAAATTGGTCAATTGAGGGAGTTGTTGTCAAAGGTAGGCAAATGGGAAAAAAAATTGGTTTTCCAACATGTAATATTAACCTAGAGGATTATATTATTGCAAAACCTGGCGTCTATGCAGTAAAAATAATTATTGAAAAAAATAAAAAAACTTTTAATGGCATAGCCAATTTAGGTTATAGACCAACATTTAACCAAAAAAAGATTCTTTTAGAAGTTAATATATTTAATTTTAACAAAAATCTTTATAATAAGAGGCTAATGGTAGAATTTTTAAAATTTATAAGGGGTGAAAAAAAATTTAGCGGAATTGAACAGTTGAAAAAACAAATCAAGAAAGATCTTAAAATTGCAAAAAAATTTAAATAATGACAAAAGAAAATATTAATTTGCCCAAGACAGCTTTTTCAATGAAAGCTAATCTACCTATTAAAGAGCCAAGTTTAATTGAATACTGGAATAAGATTAATCTATATAAGCAATTAAGAAAAAATAGTTCAGGGAAAGAAAAATTTATACTTCACGATGGACCACCATATGCAAATGGTAATATACATATGGGTACGGCACTTAATAAAATATTGAAAGACATTATAGTCAAATTTCATCAAATGAATGGTAAAGATTCAGTTTATGTCCCAGGATGGGACTGTCATGGATTACCAATCGAATGGAAAATTGAAGAACAATATAAAAAAAATAAAAAAAATAAGAATGATGTTCCTATTGTTGAATTTAGAAAAGAGTGTCGTGATTTTGCAAATAAATGGATCAAAATTCATAAGGATCAATTTAAAAGACTTGGAGTAGTTGGAGATTGGGAGAATTATTACTCAACAATGAGCTTCGATGCTGAAGCTCAAATTGTTCGTGAACTTGGCAAATTTTTAAAAGAAGGGAGTTTATATAGAGGTTACAAACCTGTACTCTGGTCGACAGTCGAAAAAACCGCCTTGGCTGATGCTGAGGTTGAATATATGGATCATATATCTGATACTATATATGCCTCCTTCCCAATTAAAAAAACAAATTTTGATCAATTGAATGGATGTGAAATTATAATATGGACTACTACACCTTGGACTATACCTGCTAATAAGGCATTAGCTTTTAACTCTTCATTAATATATTCAATTATCAAAATTGAAGATGTGGGAATTTTTAAAGATAGAAAAATTCTAGTAGCAAAAGACTTACTCAAAAACTTAATCGATGATTGTGGAATAAAAAAATTTCAAATAATATCGGAATTTTCTGGTAAAAATTTGAAAGGCACAATTTGTTCACATCCTTTTTTTAAAATTGGTTACGATTATGAAATACCAATGTTAGAAGCAAGATTTGTGACTACAGAACAAGGATCAGGGATCGTTCATTGTGCTCCTAGCCATGGTCCTGACGATTTTAATCTCTGTTTAAATAATGGTATAAAGGCTTTAGAGACAGTAGATGATGACGGAAAGTATACAAAAAATATTCCTTTATTTAATGGTATTCATATTTTTAAGGCTAACCAAATAATAATTGACAGACTAAGAGAACAAAAAAACTTGTTAGCAAATGGAAAATTAACTCATTCATATCCACATTCTTGGAGGTCTAAAGCACCGTTAGTACATAGAGCTACTCCACAATGGTTTATTTCTATGGAAAGTCATGGATTAAGAAAAAAAGCATTAAGTGCTATTGATAGTACATCATTTTACCCAACCAAAGGAAAAGAAAGATTAAGATCAATGATTGAAACAAGACCAGATTGGTGCGTTTCAAGACAAAGAGTTTGGGGTGTACCGCTTCCTATATTTGTATCCAAAAAAAATGGAGAGATATTAATAGATGAAAAAGTTTTTGATAACATTGCAAAAATTTTTGAAAAAGAGGGCTCAGATTGTTGGTTTTCTGATGATCCTCAAAAATTTTTAGGCGATAATTATTCATCTACCGATTATGATAAATTGAGTGATATTGTTGAAGTATGGTTCGACAGTGGATCTACACACTCATTTGTTTTAGAAAAAAGAGAAGATTTAAAATGGCCAGCGTCAATGTATTTGGAAGGCTCAGATCAACATAGAGGCTGGTTTCATTCATCTCTCTTACAATCTTGTGGAACGAGAGGAAAAGCTCCATTTGAAAGTATACTATCACATGGGTTTGTAGTAGATGGAAAAGGTCTCAAAATGTCAAAGTCAACTGGAAATGTAATATCTCCAGACGAAATTCTTAAAAAATATGGAGCAGATATTTTAAGAATATGGGTCGCTTCCTCGAATTATGCTGAGGACTTGAGAATCGATTATCCAATTTTAGAGCAACATGCCGAGGCCTATAGAAAAATAAGAAATACATTTAGATACCTAATGGGTAATTTAAATGACAATGTTAGTGAACTTGGTTTGGAGGAAATAAATCCAAAGGATTTACCTCCTCTTGAGCAGTATATGCTTCATAAACTATTTTTACTAAACGAAGAGCTTATGAAAAATTTTAAATTATATAATTTTCATAGCTTATATAAGAGCTTATTAAATTTTTGCACTGTAGATCTTTCATCTTTTTACTTTGATATTAGAAAAGATACACTCTATTGCGATAAAAAAGATTCTTTAAAAAGAAAAAATTGCATTACTGTGCTTAATATTATTTTGGATTGTTTATTAAAATGGTTTGCACCAATTTTATCGTTTACTACTGAAGAAATATTTAAATTACTTCATAGTGAAAAAGAAAGTAGTATCCATTTAAAGCATTTTCCAAAAATTAATAAAAAATGGGAAAACAAAAAATTAGAAAAAGATTGGGATAATTTAATTAATATTAGAACTGTTGTTAACTCAAGTATTGAAAAAAAGAGAGAGGATAAAACAATTGGATCTAGTCTTGAAGCTAAAATAACCATTCAGTTAGGAAAAAAATATTTTGAATTAGCAAATTCATATGATTTTTCTGAAATTTGTATTACATCAGATGCTAGTATAGTTTTAAAAAAAGAACTTAAGGATGAAATTATAGTCGAAACAGTTAAAGCTGAAGGAGACAAATGTCCAGTTTGTTGGAAGATTTCAAAAAATAAATGCATCAGACATGGTGATCTCAAATTATAATGAAAAAATACATAAATTTAAAATTATATTTATACTTATTAATTATTTTTTTTGTATTTTTGCTAGATAGGGTCTCTAAAGTTTACATTTTAAATTTAGCAGATCTCAATGGTGAAGTAAGTATATACATAAATAACTTTCTAAATTTTATACTTATATGGAATGAAGGAATTGGATTTGGCCTATTTTCAAATGACAGTAAATTTTATTATAATACATTTACTGCGCTTATAATAATCATCAATATAATCATAATTTACTTAATGCTAACTAGTAAAGATTTTAGAGGATATATTTTTTCTGTTATTCTAGGAGGATCTCTTGGAAATTTATTCGATAGACTATATTATTCTGCAGTTCCAGACTTTATAGATTTAAATTATAATAGTTTTCATTGGTTTGTTTTTAATGTTGCTGATATATTTATATCTATTGGTATAGTGTGCCTTATTTTTGTTGAATTATTTTCTAATAAGTTAAATGTTAAAAATGAAAAGTAATATATTTATTATTATATTTAGTATAATTTTCTTAACTTCTTGCCAGTCTATTAAGGATGGTCTTTCTGGAAAGAAAAGTGAAAATAGTGATGAATTTCTTGTTGAAAAAAAAAATCCATTAGAATTACCACCGGCTTATGGAGATTTGCCAGAACCTAAGGCAAAATCCAAAAAAGATTTACAGGATTCTATTGATGAAGATATTGAAAAATTAATCAAAGGTACTTCAGAAAACAAAAAAGCAAAATCTAGTTCAGATAGTAGATCCGCAGAAGACTTTGTTCTAAGAGAAATTAAAAAAGATTAATGCATTCAAAAGATATAATCTTTAAAAAGTTTAATATTAGCTCAAAATATAAAAAAAAAATTTACTTTTTATTGAAACAATTCTCAAATGATATTTTAATTAAAAGCTTCTCAAAAGATTATGTTTATAATTTTAAGAAATCTCAATTAAAAAAATATAAGAAATTCCAGACATATACCATTATAGGCATGGGAGGTTCATCTTTGGGTATAGAAGCCATCTATAGTTTTTTTAAAGAAAAAATTAAAAAAAAATTTTATTTTAAAAATAATTTGAATTCTAAAAAAATAAATTTGAATAAAAAAAATAAAAATCTAAATATTATAATTTCAAAGTCCGGAAATACTTTGGAGACCATTACAAACCTCAATCAAATCCAAGATAAAAATAGCAGTATTTTTATTTGTGAAAATTCAAGAAACTATTTAAGATCTATGGCTAAAAAATTAAAGTGTGAGGTTATAGATCATAATAATTTTATAGGGGGAAGATACTCAATTTTGTCAGAAGTTGGTATGCTGCCTTCGATTTTGATGGGTTTGGATGAAAGAAAATTTAAAAATTACAATAATCTTATTAAAAATAAAAAATTTTTAAGTGCTTTAGTTGATAGTGTTTCATCAACACTTTTTTTTGTTAAAAAAAATAAACTTAATTCAATAATCTTAAATTATGATGAGGATTCAGAGAATCTTTTTAAATGGTATCAGCAATTAATTGCTGAAAGTTTAGGAAAGAAATCGTTTGGAATAACACCAATTATTTCAACAATGCCAAAAGATAACCACAGCATGATGCAACTTTATTTAGATGGTCCAAAAAACTCTTTTTATACATTCTTTGATGTAGTTGAAAAAAAAGTAAATAATAAAAATCGAAAAACATTTTTTTTTAAAACTCATAAATATCTGCAAAATAAGAGTTTGGATCAAATAAAATCTGCTCAAAAAGAGGCAACAAAGATTGTTTTTAAGAAAAAAAATATTCCATTTAGGACTTTTGATTTATTAGACAGATCCGAAAATTCAATTGGAGAAATTTTTACATTTTTTATGTTAGAAACCATCCTTTTAGGAAAATTATTAAAAATAGACCCATTTAATCAGCCTTCAGTTGAACTTATAAAAAAAGCTACAACAAAAATACTTAAAAATTAAAATTTAAAAAATAAATTTTTGATAGACCGTAAACCTTCTCTAAAATTACATTACAATTCTTTGGTAAATCGTTTTTTTTCTTATTTCTATGAAGAATGATCACACCATTATTATGAAGAACTTTTCTTTCTTTAATAGTATCTAAAAGAGGTTCAATTTTTTCTTCTTTAAAAGGTGGATCTAAAAATATGATTTCAAATTTTTCATTAAATTCAACTTTACTAAATATTTCAAAACTGTTTTGTCTTATCACCTCAGCATATTCTTCACACTGAAGAATATTTATGTTTTTTTCTAAAATCTTCAAAGCATTTTGATAATTTTCACAAAATACGACCTTCTTAGCTCCCCTCGAAATACATTCTAAACCAAATGATCCAGAGCCAGAAAATAAGTCTAAAACTGAGCAATTTTCAATCTCAAATTTGATCAATTTAGAGTGTTTTAAAATATTAAATATTGACTCTTTTGTGATGTCTTTTAATGGACGAGTCTGTTTATCTAATGGTTCAAGTATTTTCTTATTTTTAAATTTGCCACTAATTATTCTCATTAGTCTTTAACTTTATTTCCAATATCTTTTCTATAAAATCCACTTTGCCAATTTAAATTTTCAAGAAGTTCGTAAGAATTTTTTTTACTTTGTTTAAATGTATCTGATATTGATACAATATTTAATACTCTACCACCCGATGAAAATATTTTATCACCAATTAATGTTGTACCAGCATGAAAAATATATTGATTTTTTTTATGTTTTAAATTTTTTAAATTTTTAATTTCTACATTTTTTTTATATTTATTTGGATACCCATTTGAACATAGAACTACACATATACTTTTTAAATCATACCACTCTATTTTTATTGAGGATAAATTCTCATTACAACAAGAATTTATTAATTCTCCAAAATCAGTTTTAAGCAAAGGCAATATAGTTTGACACTCTGGATCACCCATTCTTACATTAAATTCAACTAGTTGGGGTTCGTTATTAATAATCATAAGACCAACATATAAAAATCCCACATACCCACTTCCTAATTGAGATAATCCTTTTAATGTCGGATAAATAATTCTTTCATTAATTTTTTTTTCTAATTCAAAATTATTTAATCTTGAAGGTGAATAACATCCCATTCCACCCGTATTTGGTCCTGTATCTCCCTCACCAACTCTTTTATGATCTTGTGCAGTATGAAAAGTTTTGAAAGTTTTTCCATCACTAATAATAAAAAAACTCATTTCCTCTCCAGACAAAAATTCCTCAACCAAAACAACATTTGCATCACCAAATTTTCCATCAAATATTTCCTCTATAGCTAAAATATAATCACTCTCTGTTTTACAAATATAAACACCTTTACCTGCGGCTAACCCGTCTGCTTTTACTACAATTGGAAAATTAATATCCTTAATAAATTTCTTTGAATCAATTTTGTTGTTAAAAATTTCAAATTTAGCTGTTGGAATATTATATTTTTTACATAGTTTTTTTGTAAAAGTCTTTGAACCCTCTAATTTTGATGCAATTTTGCTTGGACCAAATATTTTTATGTTAGTATCTTTAAAATAATCAGATATGCCATCAACCAGTGGCTTCTCAGGCCCAACTACTAATAATTTTATGTTTTTCTCTTCTGCTTTCATTTTAATTTCATGAAAGTTACTAATATCAATTGATATGTTTTCAGCAATCAATTCGGTACCAGCATTTCCAGGAAAGCAAAAGATTTTATCAATAATCTTAGACTGGCTGAGTTTTAAGCAAATAGAATGTTCTCTTCCACCACTTCCAATAATTCCTATGTTCATATATATATTTTATATATCTTAATAATGAAAAAAAAATTAGCTAAATTAAAATATTTACCAAATAATTTTCAAGTAATTGAG
>MDTD01093283.1_pt1 | contig 13699 bp, 9 predicted proteins | sample 811221 | NCBI WGS metagenome assembly MDTD01 (sample SAMN05326646, study PRJNA326480) | marine metagenome | isolation source: seawater | place: Pacific Ocean: South West | collected 2011
CGCCGCCGTTGTATCTGGCTCCGCCTTCATTATATTCGGTGCCGGATGCCAGACAGTCGTCGATGAATAAAGACCTGATAAGCTGTGGACGATATAACGCTTTATACTGCTGATTAAGCTGAGTCTCCTCAATACAATGGGCTATCTCCCGGCATATATCTTTTTTATATTCATCCAAAAAGGATTTAAAATCCGGGGCAGACGTCAACCGCCCCAACGCGCCGTCCAGAATCTCCAGCAAGTTCACACCGCTGTCGATCGACCCAACATTTGACTTACCGGCAACCATGAATTCGGTACAGCCACCGTAAGCGATCTTGTCGAGGTCATCGGCCTTTACACCAGCATACTCAACCGCACTTTTACGATATGCAGTATCATTATAAAGAGCCGGATTACCGGTATGCCGGGCCATTGCGTCAAAAGCCTGATTCCAGATCGCGTCCGATGTTTCCGGGGTAATTTTCAATCCACTGTTGGGGCGTCTGGTGTTGATAGCATGCAGACACAATTCGGTCAGGCGCGGAGCCGCGCCTTTACCGCCCAGGATCATGTGCCAACCGTCATTGACATCTACATTACTGTAGAAAGCTCCAAGCAATTCAACCACTTCCGCTTCCGTTATCACATCCGCAGCGATGTCACGTTCAAAAAAAGGCGTGAGATAAACATCAAGATCCCCGAAGGAGTCCAGGTAATCCAGATATCCGGCAAAGTTGAAAAGTACCATAGCTTCATAAAATGTCTCAGGGGGTCTCTCTCCGGCCGCCAGCAAAGCATCGTGCAGTTCTCCCGGCTTCAACGTCTCAACCGCCCGATTCAAAAAGAGCATGATAGCCGATAATACTTCTTCAACCGCTTCGTAAAAATCACGATTTTCAGGCTTTTGATTCAGCCCGTCCGCAATTTCCTGTTTATATCCCGGTAAGCCAAGCGTCAAAATCTTCTCATAATTCAGGATAGCATGGGTAAATCCGCCGCCGCCGACCCGGTATTTATGCGAAAGAGGGCTTACACAACGGTTTTGAAAATCGAATTTTATATTATTCGCAGTCTCCCGGTCGGTGTCTGAAGTAAGGTAATGCTGCATTTTTTCTTCAAACAAAACCGGATTAATGCCCACAGAAAAAGAGTGGCTATGAAAACAAGCGAGCTTCCCGGTCGGGGATTGCCAGATATTTATCTTTCCCTGAGGAAAGAGGATCCTATCCCGAACGGCAATTGCACTTACATCAACCGCTTCCAGGTGGCGAAAGATCGCCCGGGAAAACTTCCTGACAAGCGGGGCATTCCGATCTTCATAAAATCCCGCGGCAAAAGGCTCTTTCATCTTCAGCAGGATTTGTGCTTCTGTAGAAATCATTACTCAGTTTCCCAATTTGTTATAAAAATCGCCGCTGTACCCTATTTCAGCCGATACATTCGCGGCACATTCCAGTACTCTCTTTTCAGCCCCGGGCAGACGCTTTTCACAGAAACGTGAAGACATCCCGGTCACTCCCAAACCGGCAACCGCATTGCCTTCAGAGTCGAAGACCGGCGCGCCAACGCAGAAAATCCCGGTATTATATTCCTCCCGGTCATAGGCCAGCCCGGTCATGCGCACATTTTTCAGTTCGTCTTTGAAGGCCTGCTTTGTTGTAATGCTGGCAGGCGTAAGTTTATCAAGTTTTTTTGGCAATAGCGCCATCGCATCAGCTTCCGGCATAAATGCCAGAACCGCTTTACCATAGGCGTTGCAATGGATATTCAAACGACTGCCGGGAATCACCTGAAGGAAAAAATCTGATGGCGGAGTCACAACTTCAAGCACCATCATCTTATTACCTCGCAATACATGCATCTGGGTTGTCTCACCAAGTTCTTCACTCAATTTTTTCAGGTGTTCAACCGCCACGCGACGCAGCTCGAAACGATTATACAGCCTCATTCCCAAAGTAAAAAACCCGCTGCTCAAACTATAAGCGCCGGACTCCCCATCTCGTTCGGCATATCCGCGCTCCTCAAGTCTGCGCATAATGCGAAAAACTAAGTTGGTAGATAAACCTAATTCTCTGGATAATTCAGTAACGCCACAGTTTGCCGCTTGATTTGTTGACATAAATTCAGCAATATCCAGCATAGCGTCCACCGCCGGAACTGAGTAAGTATTCTTTTTTGCTTCAGTCATATTTAAGTTAAAGGTTAAAGGTTGAAAGTTATAGGTTGTTAAACAATGCTAATAGAATCTTTTATACTGGTTATCAGTTTCTGCAACATTCTTGAAATTAATATAGCCTCTGCAGTTAGTTTTTTTGCGTCCTCAACGGAAATAAGCTTCAATTTTCCTGCAATATAAGCCTGTGTTCTAAACTCAGCGATTGATCCTTTTGATATATACAGGAATTGAATAAACTCTTTTTTCGTCTGTCTTTCACTGCCCTCAGCGATATTTGAAGGCACTGACACCGCTGCTCGGGTTATTTGATTCACCAATCCATAATCTTTTACTTTATCAAACATACGATAAGTATCCACCGCCAATCTGCAACTCTTTTTCCAGACATCCAGTTGCTCAAAATTTTTACCCATTCACAAACTCCCGTCCAGATTAAGTGATAAAAGCTAGGTTTTCAATAAATTAGACCTTCAACCTTCAACTTTCAACATGTTTATACGGTTCCAGCCAGAATTCGCTTTGCATCTTCAACCGTCACTTCGACCGGATTCAATTCGGTAATGCCTTTCATATAAGTGAAAGTATCCTCGGCCAGAGCATCTATCAGGGAAGAATCAGCCGCGAGTCTGGCGTTCAGACGTTTTTCAAACGCAAACTGACTGAAGTAGATATCAAAAGCAGATACCACATTATCGTTACCCGGATCGATAGCGTTGGCGATAAACTTGTGTTTTTCAGGTAAAACCTGAGAGTTGAGTCTCAAACTTTCACGGTAAATTGAAAACAATGCATCCCCATGCGGAATATCCTCGAAGTGACCGCCGATAACATGAGCCATAACATGTGGTAATGTCACCACGGCGTTGCAGATAGCGATCCCGGCACAGGTATCGGCCAACGCCATCGCTTCACGAGCTTCAAGGTCTGAACCGTCCTTGTAACAGCGGGCCAGATACTGACCGGTAAGAACAAGGGCTTTCTCTGCATACATATCACTCATTGGTGAAGCCGCTTTTGATGTATAGGCTTCCACGGCATGAGAGAATACGTCAAAACCGGTATTGGCTGTCAGTTGCGGCGGAGCGGTAAGCATCAATTCAGGATCAACCAGTGCCAGACTCGGAAGAACGTAAGGAGATCCCATCCCGGGCTTCTGTTTAGTTTCCGGATTTGAGATAACCGAGAAGCAGGTACATTGACTTCCGGTGCCGGATGTAGTTGTGATAGCGACAATCGGCAAAACTGCATCAGTGATCTCTTTTTCTCCAATAGCGTAAGGCCAGACTTTACCGCCGTGAGTAGCTGAAACCGCCGCTCCCTTGGCCGCGTCCATAGATGAACCACCGCCCATACCGATAACAAAATCGCATGTATTGGCCATAGCTAACGCACCGGCTTCGTCGATCAACGAGTTTGTCGGATTCGGAATTACCTTGTCATAAACAGTAACATCTATTCCGGCATTTTCCAGAATTCCGGTCAGTTTAGCGGCCAAACCACAACTACTGGTGTATGGATCACATACCAAAAGCGCGCGTTCGCCAAATTCCCGGCACAAAGTACCGGCTTCGTTAATCTTTCCAGCACCGAAAGCTATTTTACCCGGCATCATAAATTCAAAACTCATATTATTCTCCTGTTTTTCAAGATAACCTATATTTTATATTTATAATACTTTTTTATATTTAAATTTCAATACCTTAAAATAAAAAAGACAAAAAAAAGCGGCGACAGTTTTTAGCTGTCGCCGCAAATCAAATATTTATTTATCAGACATCAGGGAGTTTGAAGTCGTCGTCGGTGTCCTTGACCCATTTTTTCAATCGGGCCATAAGCTCACGGCGTTTCTCCAGGTATATTGAGTTATGAGCAAGATTGCGCTGTTCGTATGGATCTTCGTTCAGATTGAACATCAGCCACTCACAGTTTTCCAGACAAACATACTTCCAGCCGTCGACTGTAACAATACCGCGCCACGGTTTATCCACGCTGTTGCCATGACAGGTCGGAACGACACTTTGCAGATAAGCGGAATCCGGCGGATCGATCATTTCACCCTTATTAATCCTGGCGGCGGAATAATCATATCCTTCCATCCAGTCCGGAACTTCGATATCGCACATACCAAGACTGGTCGGCGCCACATCGACATGATTGACCGGGGCATGATGGAACGTACTGAAACGTCCGTTATATTTACTGCGGCCGCCGAACATCAGGAACGGGACGCGGATGGATTCTTCATGCGGAGTCATTTTACGGAACTGACCGTGTGAACCGTGCATATCGCCGTGATCGGAGAAGAAAATAACCTGAGTGGATTCATCAATCCCCAACTCGTGCAGCGCATCGACTACACGTCCGACATTCATATCGATATTTTCGATCAGGGCATAGTAACCGGCCAGCTCGCGGGAGGCCTGGTCCAGAACATCCGGAATACACGGGACATTGGGGCGCAGCTTTAAAGAGGCCGGGTTGTAATGACGCATGTATTCAGCCGGAGCGGTATAGGGATCATGCGGCGGCTGGACTGAAAGTACAGCAAAGAAATTCTGCTCTTTATCGACTTTGACCTTCAGGTAATCGATCAGCATATCGGTCAGACAATCAGTCTCGAACCCTGGCAGTTGATACGGTTCGTATTCATTGCCGTCTTCGTCATGCCCATGGACATAGCAGTCCCACTGACTGTTGTTGTTATCATAACCCAGCCAGGTATTGAAGCGGGCGCGGCGTCCCTTAGGCACTACATGCAGCGCGGCCCGGCCGTCGCGTTCGTGCCAGCCGTCCAGATGCCATTTTCCGAAATAGGCGGTATCATAGCCGTTATCATTAAAGACATCGGCAACTGTCGGCAGTTCCGGTGACAGCGGATACTCATGTCCGGGAACACATTTGTGCGGGTAGACGCCGGAAATCAGCGCTCCGCGATACGGACAACACAACGGAAAACCGCCAACCGCGTTGCGGAAGTTAACGCCGTATTGCGCCATCTGGTCCAAATTTGGAGTTATAGCATTGGGGTCGCCATTACAACCCATCGCCTGCGATCGCATCTGATCGACCATGATCCATATAATATTTGTTTTTTCACTCATTGTCATTCCTTATTTTTTCGTTGCTCAAAGATATATCAATCCAAATTAAGCCAATAAACTATCTCTTTCAAGCGTAGTCTTTTACTATTTATCAAATCTTTGTACTTTTCATCTGAAGCCAGGTTATTAACTTCATCAGGATCGTTCTGCATATCAAATAACTGGTCAGTTCCGGCAAAAGGATACCATGTGTAGCGATACTGCTGTGAACGCAGGGTAAACGCCCAGGTCTCCGGGCTGTTTCGCTCCGGAAAGGCGGGAAGACACAGTCCATAACTTTCGACAAACACATCTTCCCTCTGGTCGCTGTCTTCTTTAAGTATCTTCAACAAAGATTGACCGTCAGGAGAAATTACCGCAGGTTCAATGCCGGCCAATTCCAGAAAGGTCGGAGCAATATCAAGGTTGTTGACCAAAGCTTCACTTTTGCGTTTTTCAACATTTGGACCGATAAGCACAAGCGGAATTCGGATGCAAGCATCGTAATGCCAGCCGCCTTTGTCCCAAAGTCCATGATCGCCAAGCATGTCACCGTGGTCAGATGAAAAGAGGATATAAGTATTGTCCGCAACCCCGTTCTCATCCAATGAACTCAAAATACGCCCGATCATATCATCTATCATAGCAAGATATGCCAGATAGTATTTTCTTTCCCGCAGTTTGCTCTTCTTCCAAAGATCCCAGTCATCAACAGGACGTTTTTTCAGCATATTCCGGATATTCCACGGCATACTGTCAACATCAGGCTCAACAATATCCGGCAACTTCAGGGAATCAACGAGCCCCAGATACTCCTCAGAGGGTACGCATGGGGCATGGGGGCCGACAAAAGAAGCATAAAGGAAAAAAGGCGCCTCCTGAATGGAATTACGCTCGATAAATTGACACGACATCTCAGAGATCCAGGCACTTTGCGACAGATCTTTCGGCAGAATATCCGGATATGGCGGTCCGCCGTGTTTTTTGATATGCGGCTCCAGATAACGCTCATACGCAGCATGGATATCTTGTTTCAATCCGGCACTGTTACGATGACTGTCATGCTCCGGAATGTGCCAGTGCCAAACCGACGCCAAAGCTTTTTCATAATGCTCCGGACTCTTTTCCCTGACCCATTCGAGCCAGGGTCCGTACCGCATGTCTTCAGACACCCCGTACTCATCAAAACCGAAATCGCCCACTCCCTGGCATAATCCATCCCAAAAGGGTTCAAAGTGGAATTTGCCATAGCCGCCGGTTCTGTAACCGTTCCGGCGCAATAATTCAGGGAAAGCCAATAATCTTTTGGGATTCAACGATTTCCCGTCATTATTCCAGACACCATGCGCCGCAGTCGCCTTGCCGGTTATAGTGCTGGAGCGGGCCGGCATACAGATCGGGTTATTTGTAAAAGCATTTGTAAACCCAACGCCTTTTTCGTAAAGACAGGCAATATTTGGCGTTAATCCGGAATCAATCGCAAACTCCATCCACTTAGCAGCCAACTGGTCTGTACTGATAAATAATATATTAGGTTTATCGGTTTTCATATTCAATAGAACCTGCATTAATGAAATATATTTACTGATGTCAGAGAAAATAATATATTCCCGTTTCAGGCTCCATGCCAAAGATATTCCCAAATTTGTCCAATCTTTCCATATATGGAAGAAAAAAGGTCAGATTTGAAGTCCGATCATCAACAACGGATCAGGGTTGGACCGGTACGCGCCAGGTGATACTTTGACATATTTCCGGAATTGCCGGGAAAAGAACTCCTGGCTGTCAAAACCGCATGACGCGGCAATTTCTTTGATCGACATTCCGGTGTCACTGAGCAGAACACATGCATGCCGCAGCCGTACTCTGGTACGGTAACGAATCGGGGTTAACCCGAAACTCGCGGAGAAATTACGGATCAAGGTCTCAGGCCGGCAGCGAAATTTCTTCGCCAGCGCATCGAGTTCAAGCGGTTCAGCCAAATCAGATTCAAGAACAGCCTTCAGTTTTATAACTGAATCGGGCGGTTTAACTTTATTTTGTTCGTCCCTGGCTGCAATATAGGCTAGAAAAAAACTGTATGCAAGAGCTGAATCGGCCAGTTCCGGCTGGTATCCAGGTTTGGAGCAAATATCAATGAGTTCAGTCAGACGGCGCGATAAATCATGATGTCCGCCCAGGTCGAAAACCGGATTATCCCTGAACTCATCCGGCAGCATCCCATCGGGATTGTGAAAGGTCATGCTGACAAATTCAAAGCGCCATGGTTCGCCATGCTCCTCATAACAGTAAATATTATCTCCCGGACGCTCAATGACCATCACATGGCCTGACGGGATCAAAAAGCGTTTTCCGCTGGCATATACAACTCCAGTACCGGAAAGCGTTCTTTTGATCAGGATACGCGGCGGACCGCTTAGTTTCCTGCTGTCGTTGTAATAAGAGGAATCATTTACCTGCATGCGCCCGGCATGAAACAGAATTACCGGCGGATGCCATTTGCCGCTAAACGTCTTTTCAATGTCAATTTTGTTCATATATTATCAAATTTACCCAATTGAAGACCACATTTCATATATTATATTATAATACACTCTATATCAATAATATTCAAAAGGAGTTTATTATGAGCGACCGGAAAAACGTACTTCTGATAACCAGTGACCAGCAGCAGTGGTATACCATGGGCTTCCTGAATCCTGAAGTCAAAACCCCGAATCTGGACCGTCTGGCAAAGATGGGTACCTATTATAACCGCGCCTACACGGTAAACCCGACCTGCACCCCGACCCGCTGCAGCTGGATTGCCGGAACCTACCCGAGCCAGCACGGTGCATACAGCCTCGGTACAAAAATGATGGAGGATGTCCCGACCGTTGGACAGGAATTCACTAAAGCCGGATTCCGCACCGGGCTGGTCGGAAAAGCCCACTTCCAGCCGCTGTTGTCCACCGAAGAATATTCCTCTCTCGAGGCTTACCCGTATCTGCATGACCTTGATTTCTGGCGCAACTACAAAGAGCCGTTCTATGGTTTTGAAAAGTATGCTCTGGCCCGTAATCATACCGATGAAGCCCACGTAGGTCAACACTACGCGCTGTGGATGATCGAAAAAGGTTATGACAACTGGCGCGACTTCTTCCTGCCCAACAACCAGGAACATATTACCGAAGGCGATGATCTGATCGACTCGCCGCATACCCGAAGAGAACCCGGTGAAGCCTGGGAAATTCCTGAAGAAATTCACTACAATACCTGGATCGCCGAGTCCACTAATAAATTTATGGAGGAATTCAATTCCAACGGCGACAATTTCTTCCTGTGGGCCAGCTTCTTCGATCCGCATCCGCAGTATATGGTTCCGGAACCATACGCCAGCATGTATGACCCGGCTGAAGTAACCGTTCCTGAATTCACTGATGGCGAGTTTGACGACATGCCGCCACACTATGCAATGACGCAGGAGGAAAATCCTGATTTCAGTCCTTACCGCACTGATGAAGGTTCCAACTGTCTCCATGGAGCCCAGAGTCACCTGAAAAGCCGTGAAGACAGGGCCAAAAACATAGCAATGATGTACGGCATGATGACCATGCTCGATAAATATGTCGGCGTTATCCTCGATAAACTGGAAGAGCTTGGACTGATTGATGACACCCTGGTCGTCTTTACCACCGACCATGGCGATTTCCTCGGACACCACGGACTGACCGCCAAGGCGATCCACCATTACGAAGACCTGGTCAAAGTTCCGTTGATAGTTTCAATGCCGGGAACCGTGCCGCAGGACAAGTTCTCCGACTCACTGCAGTCAACTGTTGACCTGGCCCCGACCATGCTGTCGTTTGCCGGACTGCCGGTGCCGCGTTACATGACCGGTATCGATGAAAAACCGGTTTGGACCGGAGAAAAAGCAACGATCCGTGAACACGTGATTGTCGAGAACCGTCACAACCCGACTACCATGAACTTGAAGACCTATATTGACGAGCGTTACAAGTTAACGGTATACTTCAACCAGACTTATGGAGAGATGTTCGATCTGCAGGAAGACCCGGACGAAATGAAAAATCTCTGGGATCTGCCGGAATATCAGGATCTGAAGAAAGATCTGTTGTTGAAGTTCATGCATGCCGATATGGCCATCGAGCCCATGCCGATGCCCAGAATCGCCGGCGCCTAAGTCCGTACGACGGACGGCGGTATACCGTTTCATACTTCGCGCTATGCGCTACGGAAACGGGGAACAACGGATAAAAGAACGGACTGGAATATTATATTCCAGTCCGTTTTTTTTACACTTCTTTATCGCTGTCGGTCGTACCGGCAAGCCCGGCGGTTAAGCCGGGCCGGAAGTAAGCAAATCTTACTTTTTAACGAGAACGACCAGAGTGCCGTTCTTACAGTTTCTGGCATTGGATGAGAATGTCCAATCCCGGCTTTTACCTTTGCTGTTGCCGATACCTACATCAGCACTGCCGCGTCCATAGAACTTGTTAAAGCAGATAATGGACTGCTTTTCCTTGTTGTTATGAATCTGCATGCAGCCATAACCGGGAGATACATTGGTAGACATAATGTCGCCGAAATCAAACGAGTTCGATGCGCCAGGGATATTTTTGGCGTTATTACCACCGTAGTTGCAATCCCAGAACTCTATGTTACAGCCATCCGGAAATTCGCCGTTCTTGACGCCTGGAACGTTGCTGATGACTTTGCAGTTCTTGACCATCTGCTGGAAACGTGCGCCAGTGGATTTCACCGGAACGCCGATTTTTTTGACATCGTCGGTAAACGGATCCATCGAGACAAAAGCCTGTTCAGTTTTGCCGTCTTTTTTGATAAGAACCATCAAATAGGCAATCTTCTTGAAAGGACCTTTTACTTTGGTCGAATTATCAACATCGTAGACAATATCTTTATTGTTATTCTTCAGGATCGGATTAGTAGGATTGACCTGATAAACAATCTCATAACCTTTGGCTTCGGCCGGGAGATATTTAGCCGGATCAAGTTTAGCTTTGCTCTGTGAAGGGACAGGCGCAGCAACCTTGACGCTTTTGCCCCAGCGGAACGGGGAAGCCGGCAGTCCAGCCTTGTTGATCAAGTTTACACCAACCGGGTTATTCGACCAGGCATAGTATACAGCCGCGATCTTTTTGATCTTCGGATTGGATACTTCAACGGTATCGTCTCCAGTGATCTTCGCGTTGCCGTCAAATACTTTACCTGAGGCATCGACCAGAGCGAACCATTTGATCGGACCTTTGCCCTTTACCGCCAGCGGAGAGCCGCCGGTCTCAAACTTGATAACAGCCTTGTTGCCGTCAACCTTTACGCTCTTATAGATCGGGCCGGTCCAGACAATATCTTTCTTGCCATAGGTCTTGTACAAAGCAACGCGGCCAAGACGGTCGCCGACATCCTGTTTGTTCTTAGGGTGGATATTACGGGCTTCGCCAATCTCGATGGTGATAGCAGTGCCGGTATTCGGAACTTCCAGCGCGGTTTCCAGGAACGCTTCGCGCAGTTTCGGCCATGCACCGTCTTCAATCAGATTCTTTGCCGGACTTCTGAAGTTAGGAAGCTGAACAAAATAGAACGGGAAGTCGCCCTGCCCCCATGCTTTGCGCCATGCGGTAATCATCGTTTCAAGCTGTTTACGATAGTAGTCAGCAGTTCCGGCATTGCTTTCACCCTGGTACCAAATAGCGCCCTTGATGGCGAAAGGAACGATTGGAGCAATCATGCCGTTGTAGAGATTGGTCGGGTAATTCTGATTCTTGTGCGGATGCTTGTAGAATCTGGGACGACGCGGAGCACGGCCCTTACTGCCTTTGGCCTTCCACTCGGCGGTTTTCTTTTTCCAGTTTTCTTTATCTTTAGCATATTTGTCTTTGGCATCCTTCTCATTGTATTTCTTGGCAGATGCATCCATTTTGGATTTTCTGCCAGCAGCGCATTTGATGCCTTTCTGAGCGCTCCATGGGGTCCATGCCTCGATACAGGTACCGCCCCAACTGGAGTTGATCAGGCCGATTGGAATATCAAGCTTCTTGAAGAGAGTACGGCCAAAAAAGTAACCTGTTGCAGAAAAATGCGGTACAGACTTGGGACTGCAAACCGCCCATTTACCCTTCTGGTCCTTCAACGGAGTTAATGAAGGCACCAGCGGAACTTTATAGAGCCTGATCTTCGGATAGTTGGCATCAGCGATCTCTTTTGCTGAGTTGTTTGAATTTCTTACAGCCCACTGCATATTTGACTGACCGGAACATACCCAGACATCACCGGAGAGAACATCCTTAAGTTCAATCTTGTTTTTGCCCTGTACAGTAACCGTATAAGGTCCGCCAGCGGCAGGGGTCTGCAGTTTCACTTCCCATTTACCGTCTTTCGGGGTAACCGTTTCGGCTGATTTACCCCATGAGCCGGTGACTGTAACTTTTTCGCCGGGATTCGCCCAGCCCCATACCGGAGCCTTGGTATCCCTTTGGATTACCATATCACTGCCGAAGATACCGGCCAACTTAACGTCGCCGGTCGCGACAGTCGCGGCCAGGATCGCTGCACCGCTGATAAAACATATTCTTTTCCCTAAAACCATCTCGTTATTCCTTTCATTATAAAAACTCAGCCGGCAACCCTGTTCGGAGTTACCGGCTCAATGCGAAAATATTTATTTGGTTTTCACCAGGACATAAAGCATAGCGGACTTGTATTTATTTCCGTTTTTTGCAAAAGTCCAGTCGGGGTTTCCCTTGGGCTGATTGCCAATACCGATATCAAGTCGGCTGGTGGTGAAGTGATTAACCGCGATAACGGTCTGCTTCTTGGAATAGTTATGCACCTGCATACTGCCGTATCCGGGACCGCCGTAAGCCTTATCGCCGAAGTCAAACGTCTTACTTGAAGCGCCGGGAACCTTTGCATCGTTCGGCGGAGCATAGTTGCTACACCAGAACTCAATATTACCACCTTCCGGGAAGGATCCGTTTTCGACGCCCTTGACATTTGACTCAACTGTCAGGTTCTTTACTTTTGTCTGGAAACGGGCTTTGGAAGCGGGATCCGGAACGCCGATCTTCTTGACATCTTCAGTGAAGGGGTCCATGGAGACAAAAGCATAATCCTTACCATTCAAAACAAGGGCATAGCCAACCTTTTCTATCTTGCCCTTTACTTTGGCGCTGTTATCAGTGTCATAGGCAGTAGCCTTTCCTTTACCAGACAACAAGCCTTTTTTCATCAGGTTTACAGAATATACGACCTGATAATCTTTCGCGCCTTTGATCATCTTCAGATCGTCTCCGGCCTCGGCTTTCTTATCTGCCGCGCCAACGCCAACAGCCGCCATAAAGGTGACTCCGCCAACCAGACTGATTACATGTTTAGCTCTCATAACACTACCTCCTGTTTTATTAAAACAACACCGGCAACTTAAAAGTTGCCGGCAATAACGAATTCAATTATTTAGTCTTTACCATTATATACAGTTTACCGGATTTGTAACTGCCGGAATTATTACTGAACGTCCAATCAGGATTACCATTACTCTTACTGCCTATACCGAGGTCGCATTTGGCTCCTGAATTGAAGTGATTAAATGCGAACACCGTCTGTTTCTTTGCATAATTATGCACCTGCATACTGCCGTAACCAACTCCAGTTCTAGGCTGATCGCCGAAGTCGTAACGGCTACTGGATGCGCCCGGGATTTTAGCCGAGTTCTGGGTCCCATAGTTACTGCACCAGAACTCAATATTACCACCGGCCTTGAATGTGCCGTTAGCCACGCCTTTAACATTGGAAACAACCGCCATATTATTGACTTTGGTTTGGAACCTGGCTCCTGAAGCGGCATCCGGAACGCCGATCTTCTTCAAGTCTTTGGTAAACGGGTCCATGGTAACAAAGACAAAATCCTTGCCGTTCAGGATCAGGGCATAACCGATCTTCTCGATCTGACCGCTGATCTCAGCACTCTTATCGCTTTCATAAACGATCTTTTTGCCGTTGTCGATCATTTTAGGCCTGGTCGGATCAAAAGCGTAAACCACCTTGAAATCCTGTGCATCCGGGATCAAGGAGTTAAGCGCGCCATTAACCGGAACTTTACCCGCTCTGAATGCAGATGCCGGAAGTCCGATTTCATTTACCAGATTAGGTTCAGCCAGCATGTGCCAGGCAAAACGAACTGCGCACGGTTTGGCAACACCTTCGGCGGTAAGTGAAACAACATTACCGGAGATTTCCGCTTTAGCTTTCTTGAAGACACCTGTTTTTCCACATATCTCAAACCATGAGACAGGTTTGCCGTCACGGGTCTTGAGCGATTTAGCGTTATCGAAGACAATCTTCATGGCGTTATCCTCGATCTTCATCTCCTTGAAAGTCGGGGATTCGCAAGCAACATCTTTTTTACCGTAAGTTTTATTCAGAGCCTGCAGCGCCAGACGAC
>MDTD01162585.1_pt1 | contig 13699 bp, 18 predicted proteins | sample 811221 | NCBI WGS metagenome assembly MDTD01 (sample SAMN05326646, study PRJNA326480) | marine metagenome | isolation source: seawater | place: Pacific Ocean: South West | collected 2011
AGATTGCTGTTTGGAAGTAGTTGTCTACCCAGAGTCGTTGGCGTTCGTTGAGCTGTTTGTAGTCGAGCAGATGGGCGCCATGGTGGAGCAGTTCACGCCTGAGTTGACTGCGGTAATGCTCCTGCTGGCGTTCCAGCAGAGGTGTGAGGTGGTTTCGTATGGCCTGTAGCTGTTCCAGCGGCGTGCGGCCATCCTCGCTGCGCTTCTCAATGCCCGCTTCCACCTGAGCCTTGAGGGAGGCCACCCTCACCATGAAAAATTCATCGAGGTTGTTGCTGAAGATGGCGCTGAATTTCGCCTGCTCCAAAAGAGGGGTGCGCTCATCCAGGGCCTGAATCAGCACGCGTTCGTTGAAGGCGATCCAACTGAGTTCCCGGTTGATGTAGTGATCAGGATCCAGGGAACGCTCTGCCATCACAGAAGAGAGGTGGGTGCGAAAGCTGTTGGCCGCAAGGTAGCAATCACCTTGCAACTGCAGGACGCTCCGGATTTTCAGATCTGCTTTGCCTGAGGTCCACCACGAAGACTGCCAGCAACAAGCAAGGCAACTCCGAGCAACATCACACTGCCGAACCAGAAGGGACTGGTGACCCCAACGCGGTCGTAACTGAAGCCAGCGGCGGAGGCGCCCAGAAATGTTCCAAGGCTTTGCAGACCCTGTAGACCGCCCAGGGCTGATCCCTGGCCATCGCTGCCGAGTCGACGTGAGACCAGGGCTCGCAAGCAGGGGCTCACAAGTCCGGTGCCCAGTGCGAGCAACGACACTGCGGTGTAAACCACTGGAACTGAGTTGTTAGGAGTTGCTAAGGGCACCAACAGGCATCCGGACGTCAGAAGTCCAAGACCGACAAGGGTCAAGCGGAGCTCTCCGAAGCGTTTCACCAGTGGGCCTATCAATCCTCCCTGAACCACCATTGCGATGACTCCGACCAGGGCGAATGCGGCTCCTGCCATGCCCTCAGTCCAGTTGAAACTCTTGCGCAGATACAGCACCAGAACCGTTGTGAAACCGTTGAAGGCCATAAAGAAGCCAAAGAAAGCGATCGAGAGGCGACGCACCTCTGGCTTGGCAAAGACACGTGCAAGCAGGGTGATTGGGTTGAGCTCGCGTCTGCGGGGCAGTTGTTTGCGGGCCTGCATCGGATGGGTTTCGGGAAGGAGTCCCAGCACAACGATCAAGTTCGTGACGGCAAAGGCTGTTGCAGCCCAGGCGGGAAGGATGCGGTTGATATCTCCAAGCACTCCACCAAGACCAGGACCCAGGACAAACCCGAGACCGAAAGCCACGCCAATGAGGCCGAAGGCTTTGGCACGGTTTTCCGGTGTAGTGATGTCTGCCAAGACAGCCGTGGCTGTGGCGGCTGTGCCCCCGCTGGCTCCATCAATGATTCGCGCCAGAAACAACATCGCGAGAGGCAGGCCTGCAGCAGCGGCCCCTGGTAAGAATTCCTGCCAGGGCAGGGTCAGGGTGGTGGCGAACAGGCCCATGCCGATGACCGAGCCAAACACGCAGAGACTGATGACCGGTTTACGCCCGAAGCGGTCACTGAGGGCGCCGATCAAGGGAGCAACGGCGAACTGTGAGATTGCGTAGGTGCCTGAGAGAAGTCCCACCGTGCTGCCATCGCTGCTGAAGTCTTCGAGCAGAAAAGGCAGTAACGGCAGAAAAATGCTTTCGCTGAGTCGGTCATTGAGCAGCGTCAGAAAGGCGCTGAGCAGGGTTGGAATGCGTGGTCGCTGCAAGGCAGCCGCTGGGCAGGTGAGACTCACATTCCCATAGGCATCGGCCATGGCCCTGCGTTTGATCCTTCCAGCGGACGAGATCCTTCTCAGGGAGATCTATGCCGATGCCATCGAGAGTCAGGCCCCACAGCTGTATTCGGATCAGCAGGTGAAGTCGTGGGCAGCACTCGCCTGGTTGCCGGGTGTGCTGGATCAAACCCTGAAGCAGGGCTCGGGCTGGATCAGTGGTGAGGATGCCGCTTTTGCGATGCGTTATCCGATGGATCGACTTGCCCTTCTCTATTGCCGGGGCCGTGCGGCACGTCAGGGCCATGGCAAAGCGCTCCTCGAGAGACTTGAAGCTGATGCGATCGTTGACGGCGTCAGATCTCTGCGCACCGAAGCCAGTCAGTTCAGTCGTCCGTTGTTTGAGCGCTATGGCTGGAGCCTCGTTGCTCCGGAAACGATCACGATTGCTGGAGTGCCCTTTGAGCGCTACCGGATGCACAAAGCACTGGGCAAGCTGCGCAGCTGATCAAGCTGATCCAGTGCTCGACCTTGCTCGAGCGCGGTGGTGGCCATCGCAATGCCCGAATCGAGATTGTCGCTCAGGCCAGCGTTCCAGAGATAGGCACCTGCGTTCCAGCGCAGGGCTTCGCTCAGGGGACCACGGTTTCTGAGCGCTTCGATGGCTTGTCTCTTCCAGGTGCTTTCCGACGACCATTCCAGGTCTGCGTTGTGGCATCCATGATCGCGGGGGTGAAGGATCAGACGTTCAGCCCGTCCATCGCGGACTCGGGCTGTGATGCAGGCCCGACCGATGGGAAGGTCTGTTCCTCCTTCCAGGCCTTTCACAGTGAGCAGGTCGGTTTCGCCGGCGAGCCTGAGTGCTTCCCAGGCCCGGCTTTCGGTTGGTGGGTGCACAAACCCACTCACAAGAAGGTGATCTCCCTGGTGGGCTGTCCACAGAAGCTCGAGGCTGGCCACAGGAGGCCGTTTACCCAGCTGCTCGCGGTAATCAATCAGCGTTTCGGCGATGGCGAAATGATCCGGTTGATGGATGAGTGCGAAGCCATGTGTGTTGAACCCTTCCTGAACAGCGCTCAGGGGCAGTCCACCCAGATTCAGATCCAGAAGGCGGAACAGATCGAGGGCTGTGATGCCGTATTTGATCGGCATGCGGTCACCCCCCTGCAGGACGACCGGTTGACCGCAAGCCACCAGTACCAGGCTGGTGAGTGGGTAAATGGGCGCCGTTCTGGTCCGACCGTCAAATGGCATGCCGAAGCAGAGCGGTCTTCTCTGAGCCGGAGGGCTGTGAACAACGGGCCCCAACGATCGATAGGTGTCGAGCATGCCGGTGAGCTCCTGGGGCTCCGGCCGGCGAATGCGATGAGCAATCAGGAAAGCACCAATCTGTGCTGGCGTGGCCTCCTCCCTGAGCATGAGTGCCAAAGCATCTGCAGCTTCCTCTCGACTCAAGCCTTTGCTGGTGTGTTCGCCGCTCCCGACTTTGCGGAGATGCTGTTTGAAGCGTTCGCGGCCGTTGCAGACAGTGCTTGTCAAGGGCCATACCAACGCTTCATGCAGTGTTCTGCAGAGAGGTCACTTTTAGGGGTAGCGATTGCTACCGATCGCTTCACGCGAGCATCGAAAGCCCTTCGAAGCGTCCATGTTGAGGGTGGCTGGGGTTATGGCGACCATCGGCGTAATAGAGCCGCTCTAGCACCAGACTTGTTTTGACGTCTGAGTTGTGGTTCTGGCGATTCAGCAGTGTGGCGAGTGTGCGAAAAAAAGTGTTCATCAATCACACGTTCAGTGAATCCAATACAGCAGTTCTGGATCCATCGAGATGTAGTTAATGCATCCAAAATGGGTTTCTGTTTTGGTTGTCTTTGTAGCTGTTTCCTGGTGCAAGACGCGACAGTGTCGTCTGGATTTCAGTATTTTTTATGACTGTTTCGTCTGTGTCCACGCCATCACTGGCGGCCCCATCGCCGAGCACATTGACCGCTTCGTTGATGGCTGCCAAAAAAGCGAAAGGGATGAGTTTCGCGGATCTTGAGGCAGCTCTTGGGCTCGATGAGGTCTGGATTGCTTCTCTGTTCTATGGACAGGCCACAGCCTCTGCTGATGAGGCGGAGAAGCTGGCGTCCCTGTTGTCGTTGGACCCTGCAATCACAGCTGCGATTCAGGAGTTTCCGACCAAAGGCAGCCTGGAGCCCGTGATCCCAACCGATCCCCTGATCTATCGCTTTTACGAGATCATGCAGGTGTATGGCATGCCGCTGAAGGATGTGATTCAGGAAAAGTTTGGAGATGGAATTATGAGTGCTATCGATTTCACCCTGGATGTGGACAAAATTGAAGATCCGAAGGGTGAACGTGTACAGATTACGATGTGCGGAAAGTTCCTTCCATACAAAAAGTGGTGATTCCACTTTCTGGTTTTTATCGAAGAAGTGTCATCAACCTTTCAAGCCCGACATCAGTCGGGCTTTTGTTTGTTCAGCTTCGAAATTGCTGTTGCAGCTGTTGGCAGGCCAATTGTTTGCGTGATTCACTACTGAGGGTTTGACTGAGCTCTTTCAGGCAACGTTGACTGATCGGAGTTGCGATGCAGCCCAGGGCCCGGAACGCAGCGGCAGCGACATGGTCGGATCCGGTTTTGCACAGATTCGATAGGCGTTCACTGATCGCTGCCCCATCCCTGCGTTGCAACACCCGAATCGCGGCGATCACCACTGGATCCCTGAAATCGTTGAGGGGTTCATTACACAACACGAGTAATTCCTCGTCGCTCAGGCTGTGGGCGCGGAAGCCAACTAACTGCAAGCCCGCCAAGCGATGATGTTGTCCGGGGTGATGCAAACACTCCTTCACCACATGTTCTGGAACATCTGCACCCCAGCAAGACAATGCCTCAAGGATGCAGAGGTTGACTTCAGCGAATTCGGAGCTGTTTTTCAGTTGATCAAGCAGCCAGTCCCTTGCTCCTTGCTGGTGGCACAGTCCGGCGGCCAGAACAAGATCAGGGAGTGCTCCATGCTGCTGAATCAATCGTTCAATGATTGGCCAGCCTTGTTCAGCCAGCATTCCAAGTTTTTCGCAGAGTGCACGGCGAAGCTCAACTGAAAAGCTGGGAGAGTAAACCTCCCCCAGCCACTCGGGCTCCAATGGAGCACGTCGTGATTTTGAAAGCCGTTCCCAGAGAACGGCTTCATTCTCGGGTAAAGACACAGATGTCAATCAACGGGCGCCAAGCTCAGCGGCCAATTCACGTTCCAGTTTGTCATCATGTTCACTTGGCAGCACGTTTCCGATGTTGGTGCGGTGGGTGCTGTAAAAGAGCATGCCGATGAACACCATGCCGCCAATGATGTTGCCAATGGTGACGGGCAGGAAGTTCCAGAAAATGCATTTCCAGAAGGGAACTCCAGATCCGAGGATTGGCCCGGCGGTGTGCAGAAACTGGTTGACCACAATGTGCTCCATCCCCATTGATTGGAACGCTGTAATGGGTAGCCAGCAAGCCAGAATCTTTCCAGGCACACTTTTACTGACCAGGGCCATGGTCACACCGAGGCACACCAGCCAGTTGGCGATCAAACCTCGAATAATGGCCAGGAAGAATCCCATTGACTGAAGATTCTCATATTTGACAACAACGTTGGTTTTATTCAACGCGATGATTTTTGCTGCCACCTGTTGCCACATTCCTCCACCTTCAGCAGCTGATGCAGGATCAACAGTTCCTCCGCTGGTCAGGCTGATTGCCATCAGAACTGCCACAACTGCAGTTCCGATCCAGTTGCCGAGCCACACCCAACCCCAGTTTCGAAAGGTTGCACTCCAGGTGCTTTTCCCTGCCCAGGTGGCCATTGGCAGAAGAGCAAAGTTACCTGTGACCAACTCCATGCCAAACAAGACAATGCTGGCGAAACCGAATGGGAAGAGCAGCGAGCCCAACCATGGTTGTCCACTTTTGAGCCCTACTGTGAGTGCAAGGATCACGGCCAGGCCAAGGATCGCTCCCGAATAAAATCCCCTGAGCAAGAGGTTTTTGACGCTGACGGTGGATTTTTTGCCGCCGGCGCCGATCATGCCGTCGACAAGTTCATTGGGTAGGACGTAGTCCATCTGTGAAGCAGTCACACTCATGAGTTCAATGCGGTTAAGAAGAAATGAAGCAGTTGATCGAGTCCTGAGATCAACAGTTAGCCGCTGATCTTGTTCATGAATCTGGAAAACGCATCCTGCTGATGCGCAGCCCGTGAAATCGGTTGTTTGTCTTGACCAGCTTTCGAAAACCAGTTGACCAGTCTTGAGAAAAAATCGCTGTTGCTAGACATACAAATAACGATGTAAATTTGTTGAATGATTGGTTTGGCTGTGATGGCCTCAAAAAGTCAGCACCAACACGGCAAAACGACTGATCTCTGCACCTGTTTCAACCTTTGGTTCGTGGTTTGGCACCGAACCGTTCAATCAGCACGTCGCGCAGAACCTCTTTAATGTTTTCGGCCGGAATGGCCTTCTGATGCAATTCACCCACCGTTGGATTGGGTCCCTGTGATCCACCAAGGGTCATCGTGTAGCCATCATCTGTTTTGCCCTCACTGTTCTTGGCTTTGGCGCCTGTCAGGCCGATTGCACCCATGTAGGCCTGCCCGCAGCTGTTGGGGCAACCTGTCCAGTGAATTTTCAGTTCTTCTGGCAGATCAAGCTCCTGATCGAGCTCTTTGGCAGCGGCCAAGGCTTGATCTTTGGTGTTGGTCAGTGCGAATCCGCAATAGGTGCTTCCTGTGCATGACACGGTGCCAGCCGAAATCGCACCAGGCTTGAGCGGAAATCGTTCGAGCAGGGGATCGTTTTCAAACGCTTCGACCTGTGCTTGCGGTAGTCCAACAATGATCACGTTCTGATCTTCAGTGAGCCGCACTTCTCCACTTCCGTAGGTGATGCTCGCCGTGGCCAGATCATGAAGATCCTGCGCTGTCAGGCGACCAACAGGAACGTGGAGCCCAGCAAAGACCAACCCTTCCTGTTTCTGCGGGTGAATGCCGTAGTGCGATCGGGGTGTGGTGTCAAAGACAGACCCGGGATCGGGTGTTAACGGTCCGAACTGTTCTTCAACCTGTTTGCGGAAGTTGTCGTGGCCAACTTCATCGAGATACATTCTGAATCGTCCTTTCGGGCGCTTGTTGCGCTCTCCGTTATCTCTCCAGAGGCGAATCACCGTATCGGTCAGCCGACAAATTTCATCAGGCTTGACCCAGGCATTCAGGGGGATGGCGTAGGCATTCATCTGTGATGAAAGAATGCCACCAATCCACACACCGAAACCCATTACGCCATCTTTTTCGACCGGATGGAAGGCAATGTCGTTGTGAAGAAGGAAATTGTCTTTTGCACCGGCAACTGCCGTATTCCACTTTCTGGGGAGATTGGAGTATTCAGGATTGCCTTTGCGGTGATTGGTTAAAAAGTTTTCTAGTTCATCTGTGTAAGGTCTGGTATCGAGGATTTCCTGTGGATCAATTCCAGCAATTGGGTTTCCGGTGACATTGCGGGGATTATCAAAACCCGACTGGATCGTACTCAGATCAGCTTCTTCAAGCCGCTTGAGGATTTCCGGCAGGTCGCCAAGAAGCACTCCTCTCAGTTGCAAGTTCTGCCTGGTGGTGATGTCACAGCTGCCGTTTTCGCCATAGCGTTCAACAATGGAGCCGATGACGCGTAACTGTTGGGCAGAGAGTACACCGTTGGGAACCCGCAGGCGCAGCATGAATTTGCCTGGCGTTTTTGGACGCCAAAACATTCCATACCATTTCAAGCGCAGTTGAAGATCGGTTTCATCAACCTGCTCCCAGCCCATTTCAGCAAACTTCTCAATTTCACTACCAACTAGCAGGCCATCTTTGGCCGACTTGTTCTGTTCAATCTTATTAAGCTTCTTGCCATCCAGATAAGGCCTGGAAGGAGAGCTAATCGTCATGATCTTGTTCAGCGAGGGGCAAATGATTGATCATGAATTGCTGTAGATCAATCAAAGGGTCAAGATGACCTGCGCTTCAAAAAGAAGGTGAGCGCTTTTGCAGCAGTTAAGAGGCTTGTCAGGGGTCTGTCGGTAGTGGATTGAACAATTTCCCCAGCTGACTGTTTATTTCAAATGGGATGGACGAATTGGTGACTGTGGCTACATCTCATCCGCCCGGCGGAGCCCTAGAAGGCTGCCTTTCGCGGACTCAGTATTGACGTCCAACTTCGCCAATCATTCGGATCGCCCCGTAGCGAAGCATCTGCCAGACGCGTTTCATGGCGGCGAAATCCCGGTCGAGCTCACTTTGGAACCGGGCGTCTCTGCTGCTGCTGCTGCGTCTGTCATCGGTATGCCAATGACGGTGAGCCCTTTCCGAGCGATAGCTTTGATCGGTGGAGTCTCGTCGGAACCGACCTTCAGAGACAGTGCGATCAATGGATCGACGGCGAGACATGGCAGCAGGAGCAATGACGATCCATCGATGACAACAGTCAGTTCGACCTTTGATCCGTGGCCATTGCTACGGAACGATGATCTTCGTTGTCAGCGAGCGATCAGGTTGGTTGTGCATGGACGCTCAGGCGGCGTCGTTCCCGAATCATTGATTGAGCTGCAGAAGGCCCTCCAGCAGCGTCGTCAGGCTCCTGTGCAGCTGGAAGTGCTGACTGCCGATACTCCACCTGTGAGTCCAGAACAGGCCAGTTGGTTGGTGCCTTTGTTGTTATGGCCGGGATCGCATGCGCGTGCGGATGTGCCTGAGATCAGACAGCGCATGCAGCGAGAAGGTGCGGATGTCGATTTGCTTCCTTTCCTTGGGTCTTGGCAATGTTGGTGGGCTCTCGTGGCTGAAGCGCTTCAGCCCTTTGCTTCCCAGGGCTCAGTGCTGGTTCATCACCCATTGAGTTCCGAAGAAGCTGACAGTTTCCTGCTCGAGTTGTCTGAGCGCATGGGGCTGCCGCTGCTGTCCTTCGACGATTGGTCTGACTATCAGAAAAGCCATCCCGAGGCTCACCCACTGATGCTTGCGCTTGCCCCCAATCGCATGACGGAGGCACTGAGCGAGGCTGGAGGTCTTCCACCGCTGCTTGATCTGGCTCTGATTCGTCAGGGCCTGATCGACTTGCTTGCCGCTCTGCCGTGACGACTGCTGAACCCATCGGGACCGTCTATCTCGTCGGTGCAGGCCCTGGAGATCCGGATTTACTCACTGTGAGGGCCCATCGCCTGCTGGGATGCTGTGATGCACTGGTTTACGACTCTCTTGTTCCTCGCGAGGTTCTTGATCTGGTGCCCGAGCACTGTGAGCGCCATTTCGTGGGCAAGCGGCGTGGGCATCACTCAGTTCCGCAGCCCAGTACGAATGCGGTGCTGGTGAAGCTTGCAGCTCGCCACCGCTGCATTGTGCGCCTCAAGGGCGGAGATCCCTTTCTGTTCGGACGCGGTGGCGAGGAAGCTGCGCATCTGGTGAAACATGGTGTTTCCGTTCAGGTTGTGCCTGGGGTGACCGCTGGAATCGCTGCACCCGCGTACGCAGGGATTCCTGTGACCCATCGTCGTGCCGGCTCATCCGTCACCTTTGTGACCGGTCATGAGGAGATCGACAAGCGACGCCCCAGTGTGAATTGGCGCTCACTGGCTACAGCCAGTGATGGTCTGGTCATCTACATGGGTCTGCACAACCTTCCGAAGATCGCCGCTGAGCTGGAGGCAGGTGGTCTCAGTGCTGAGACCCCTGTGGCTGTGATTCAGCAGGGGACTGTGGCCGGGCAGCGTTGTCTCAAGGCGACTCTTTCAGACGTTGCTGCGCGCACCCGCAGTGAAGGCTTTGCCTCGCCCTCCGTGATTGTGGTTGGAGATGTGGTGAATGAGCAGGTGGAATCCTGTGCCCCGCGGCCGGCCGATGTCACCATGCCGATCCCGTTCTGATGGTCAGCTTGGTGGCTGATCTGCGGATTCCTTAAGCCTTGATTTGAGCTGCGCCAGATTGCAGGGGCGGGTTTCGCTGTTCAGCTGGGCTGAGATCAGTTTCTCCCAGGCTGTGGTGACGGCATCCTGTGATCCAGGCAGAACGAAGATGAACGTGCCGTTGGCCACTCCGGCGAGGCAGCGACTCTGCAGGCTGCTCGTGCCGATGGTCTGGAACGAGAGCATCCGGAACAGTTCGCCGAACCCATCGATGGTCTTGTCCAGCAAGGGGCCGATCGCTTCAGGGCTGCCGTCGCGCCCAGTCAGGCCTGTGCCGCCTGTGGTGATCACCACGTCAACGTCTGAATCGACGATCCATTGGCTGACGATCGCTCGAATCCGATAGCGATCGTCGGGACAGATTGCACGAGTCTGCAAGTGATGACCGGCATCGATCAGTCGTTGCTGAAGCAGATCTCCGCTCGGGTCGTTCTCCAGGGTCCGACTGTCTGAAATCGTCAGCAGGGCAATGGACAGCACGCAGCGTTGATGGAGGTGGGATCGACAAACGCTAGAACCGTGAAGGTTTCGTATGGCAGGGATGAACCAGGGGCAATCCGATGCGCCACCTTCGGTGAAGGTGTTGTTGTTTGCCTCACTGCGGGACCAGGCGGGTTGGTCTGATCGTTGTATTGCACTGAATGCGCAGGCTGTGCAGACAGCCAGAGAGATCTGGGATCAGCTTGAACTGGGTGACTTACCCCAGGTGGTGCTTGTTGCCATCAACCAGCACATCGTCAGCGCCGACCACCCAGTGCAAGCGGGAGATGAACTGGCTTTCCTGCCGCCATTCACAGGAGGTTGACCGTGCTGCAGAAGCCTGGCGAGGTCCAGATTGTCATTCATGACCAACCCATTTCGGGCGTCTTGCAGTTCGACGCCTGGTTGCGGTGCCGGATGGATGCCGCCACCGCGATCTTCATGGGCCGCGTGCGTGATGTCGCCATGGATGGACAGCCGCTGGAGGCCCTGGAGCTCAGTCACTATCCGGGATTGTGCGAACGTTTGATTGAGGGCTCAGCTCACCAGCTGTTGCAGCACCATGGTTGCCGTTCCGCGCTTGTGCTGCACCGTGTTGGCCGGTTGCTGCCTGGCGAGTTGATCGTTTTGGTGGCGATCAGCGCTGATCGGCGTGGACCTGCACAACGCTGCTGTACCGCCTTGCTTGAGGCTCTCAAGCATGACGCTCCCTTTTGGAAGCGGGAATGGAGCAATGGCGTTGGGACCTGGCTGTCGGAGAACACACCGCTGTGACCCAAACGGTGTTTCAGAGCAATCGCCGACGCAGCAGTTGCGCCCAGAGTTGATCTCCGCGTCCCAGTTCGCCTGACTCCGCAGGGATCTCCAACAGCAGATCAACATTCTGGAGAGAGCCGATGCGTGAGGAGGCCTGGGATCCATCGACCCGGGCACGCAGTTCTCCGTCAGCAGAACAGACCAATGAAGCTCGAGCCAGTTCCGGCCGTCCCGGCCTGCGCCGGTAAGGCGTCTCAAGGCTTACCCGCAGTCGCGGTAACAGCTCCGGTTCCTGCTGGCCCTCCAGCAGCTGCAGCGCTGGCCAGAGCAGCTGCAATGCCGTGACGGCTGCTGCAACGGGATTGCCTGGCAGCCCAAAGAACGGAACGTTATTGCCCACGCAGCCAAAGGCGAAAGGCCGACCCGGTTTGAGGAACAGTTTCCAGAAGTCCACCTCGCCAAGCTCCGTCATCAACGGTCGGATCCAGTCGCTGTCACCGGCGGAGACACCTCCGGTACTCACTAATACATCACAACTGGAGCTCAACTCAACGATCGTTTTGCGCAGGATCTGCGGTTGATCCGCCACCACACGGCAATCCCATGCTTGATAGCCCAGACGTTTCAGCAGCCCTTTCAGCAGGGTGCTGTTGCTTTCCCAGATGGCTCCCTCAGGTCGTTGTTCACCCGGAGAGACCAGTTCATCGCCGCTGATCAGCAGCCCGATGCGTGGTTGGCGATAAACATTCAGTTGCCGGACGCCACAGCTGGCAGCTTGGGCAAGATCTGCAAGTCCGAGGCGCTGTCCCGGCTTCAGCAAGGTGGATCCTTGACTGCATTCCTCGTTGGCCGGCCGGATCCATGGGTTGGCCGAGGCCTCGTGTGTCAAGCAAAGACTGTCGTTCACCCTCTGAACCAGTTCCTGAGGAAGAACCCAGTCAGCCCCTTCAGGCAAGGGTGCACCGGTGAGAATTCGAATGGCTTCACCATGGGCAAGCACAGTGGGGTAAGGGGCGGCCGGCGCGGATCGCCCCACCAACGTCCAGGTGTCATCAACGGCTGGTTGCTGACTTTGGCCCAGGGCATAGCCGTCCATGATCGATGCCCTGAAGCCGGGAACATCGGCCCTGGCCAGCACGGTCGCTGCGTTCACGCGTTCCAGAGCGTCTGCCAGTGAAACCGTCTCGATGGACGCTTCAGCACGTTGTGTCGTTCCCCCTTGGATCGCGTTCAGCACACGCGTTCGAGCCTCCGCAAGCTGCAGGCCCTCGCGGCCATAGGGGTCAGCAGCTCCAGCTGCCATGGCGACCCCCATCTTTGTGCAGCAGCTGAATTCGGTTGATCGTCATGCCAGGCTCAACCGACTTCAACATGTCGTAGAGAGTCACCAGCCCGATGGAGACGCTGGTCATCGCCTCCATCTCAACGCCGGTCTGACCGGTCGTGCGACAGCTGACCTGCACCGTCAGACCAGGCAACGAAGAGTCCGGTTCAATCTCCACGTCGATGCCGCTCAGGGGCAAAGGGTGGCAAAGAGGAATGAGCTCGGATGTGCGCTTGGCGGCTTGAATGGCAGCAACGCGTGCCACGGCCATCAAGTCTCCTTTGGATGTTCCGCCGTTCAGCACCAGATCCAATGTGGATCTGCGCATCACCAGCGAACCCATCGCGGTCGCCTCGCGTTTGGTGATGGCACGATCACCGACTTCAACCATGTGCACCTCACCCTGATTGGTGAGGTGCGAAAGCTGTTCAGACATCGATGAATCGGGTGCTGACTGAGTTCGTCAGTGTTGATCAGCGCTCACCCAGCACCGACCACATTGCAGCCTGGGAGGTGATCACGGGCTCGATCTGGGTTGAAGACGGTGATGTCTCGACGGGAGCGACTGCGGCTCGTTGGCTCCGGACCATCTGTACGGCCAGAGAGGCCACAATGAATGCGCCGATGAAACCTGCTGCAACGGTGATCGGGCTGCGGCTTGCGCTGGTTGTCGAGTAGGAGCGAACCATTCGGAAATGGACAATCTCCTTTCACTATGGATAAAAACTGTAGGAATCGCTACTGAGCTCACTGAAACTTTGCAGTGACGACCCATCTTGCTGGGAGTGAATCAGCAGGAGGCCGGAAGCAAGTCCCTCGGAGGCCAACCAGCCATGGGCCGAGCCAAAAATCATTCCCAGACAGAGGGCGAAACGCATTGAAGTGATCAACGTTGTGTTGAGCATCTCTGCTTCGCGCTGCGTCGTTGGTCGTTGTTGCCACTGTTTCCAGCTAGAGATATGCAAACCGTTGTTGTTACTACCAATGCATCCGCAACTGGATCAGTCGCGGCACTGTTTTGCATTTGAACAGGACTTCATCGGCTCCTGGCGATGTATTCCTTTATGTGTTCGCCGCAAACTTGATTTGGCAGGCATCAAGCTCAAGCTCAGTCACTGGTTGGCGATGAGTCATGAGCAGCGCCAGGGCCTGGTCGACTGGGGCGATTCCCCCGAGCACTTGGCGCAGATGCGTGAACATCTGCGCGCCTGCACCGCTGCGATGGCTGATGGCATGGTCAAAGATCTGCCACCTGCAGTGGAGGAGCCATGGCAGCAACCGGCTCAGCTTCCGGCTCAGCTTCTGGATGCGGCTCGACTTCGTGGCATCGTTCTGACGTCTCAGACCTGGATGAAGCTGCGGGAGCTGGATCGCTTCGCCCTCTGCAAGCTGGCGCGTCCTGGCCATGA
>MDTD01183994.1_pt1 | contig 13698 bp, 10 predicted proteins | sample 811221 | NCBI WGS metagenome assembly MDTD01 (sample SAMN05326646, study PRJNA326480) | marine metagenome | isolation source: seawater | place: Pacific Ocean: South West | collected 2011
CGCTCAAGGCGCTGCTCAAGCGTTGTACGAAGGAGTATTCTACGATGAAGAAGGAAATCCTCTCACAGGAAATCTGATGGACTACGCCATCCCGTCCTCTGCCGAATTTCCTTCTTTCGAGACTTTCAATACAGAGACACCAACTCCTCGTAACCCTCTTGGCGCCAAAGGCATAGGAGAATCAGGGACCATTGGTTCCACGCCGGCTATCCATAATGCTGTGATTAACGCTGTGTCTCACCTTGGCGTTAAACACATTGATATGCCACTAACTCCTCAGAGAGTGTGGTCCGCTATTCAAGAAGCTCGCGGGTAGTACCGAATGGAGCAAACAGATTTGGTTGTCGCGCGAGTAGAGATACATGACCGACTCTTGTCCTACACTCGGGGCATCGACCGGTTGGACAGTGATCTCGTGCTGTCTGCCTTTCACCCTGGCGCCCTACTGTATGATTATGGGCCTGACCCGATGAGTGTGGAAGACTTTGCATCTTATGCAATTCCATCGCTTGGAAAAAGATTTGTAGCTACACAACATCGCGTTTCCAATATTCGAATAGAAATTGATGGGGATCTTGCTGTTCTTGAGGCTTACGTTCTCGCATACCATGTACAGGAATCTGAAGGCGAGCGAATCCTTCACACATTTAATGGGAGGTACATTGACGAATGTTCACTTCGCGAAGGTGCGTGGAAAATCCACAAACGCACGCTTCGGAAAGATTGGACAAAAGTCGAGAAGATCGATGAGGAAATGAGTGGAACGTGGCCATCTAGTGCCAGAGACCATACTGACCCAATTTACATAACTAGCTAAGTAACGGCAGCACCGTCGATCAAAATCGAGAACTGGCGCTGAGGCTCTTTTGCGGGAACTTTAGACTCTGGTGGTCCGGCATGAGGTTCGCCATGCAGTAATTGTGCTTCATCTGGCGCGTATTGGACGATGTACGCTTTTCTTGTCTCTTCACTAATGTTAGGGCCGGTCTTATGGGGAGTGAGCGAAGAGAATATAACGATGCTTCCTGCTTCGGCTTCAACGGGTATAGCGTCCGGGTGGTCGTTGAAACATTCGTAGCCCAGAGGTTCGACATATTTATGGGAAAGCGTTCCTTTCCGATGCACTTTTGGGACTATCCATGGGCAGCCGTTTCCAACATGAACGTCAACGAGAGGAATCCAGCATGTGAGGTATTGTTGAGGCTCGACAAATCCATACCCGTTATCTTGATGCCAAGGGAATCTTCGCGGTTTTTCTGTCTGTTTGTAAACCAGCTGGTCCCAATACAGTCTGACATCTGGGCCAATCAGATCATGACAAATATCAGTAAAGGGCTGTTGGGAGATGAATTGTTTTACCATTTCTGACCTGAGGCAGGGATGTATTCCGAAAAGAATAGCGCCAGATTCTGCTATCGAAAGTCGTTCATCCTCGAGGGTTCGAAGAAAGGCATCAGTTTCGTATGCCAATTGGTCCATCGTTTCGATGATTTCCTGCAATTTTTCTACTGCAAGGGCTTTTTCTAATAATACAAAACCATCATTATTGTACTTGTCTATCTGATCCTGAGTGAGGTAGCCGGTGAGAGGTGAGGCGTCGCTCCATTCGAACGTTTCATTCCATGGATGGAGGTTATAGTTGGTCATCCACCATATGGTAGAGGATCATATGAGTTGGGTGCTTCACCTTCTGGCCACTCGAGGTAGATGTCGGAAGATGTCGACCTGTCGAATAGGACAATATCTTCTTCAGGTATTTCACCTAGGAGATACCGTTGTCCTCCATCTGCAAAGAAATACATTCCCGCTGCAAGAGTGTCTGCTTCATCAAGCCCTTCTTTGGTAGCGTCATACCAGAAAACGGTTATATCATCGCCGCCGAAGAAGTCGTACTCAAGTTCAGCGGGCCATCTACCGGTCACACCCCATGAGAACGACCCAGATGTTAGGGTCTGCGGGGTTGGGTCTGCAGTGTCTAGGGCTTTTTTCCAGTTTTCGTAGGTTAAGTTTGGCCCGATGCCCTGAATGATTGGATAGAACGTTGATGGCCATGGATCTATGACTCCTAGAGAATCATCCGCTGGAGCTTCTTCTCCATGGAACCACTTGTAACGGTATGGGGCTCCGCTTATCGTCGGGTCGACTCTTGCCGCTAGCGAAGTGATACCGAAAGCATTCGCCCATTGTTCCTGATCATAAGTTCTAGCGAATATATTAGTGTCTGCGAGCACACTTCCGATGTGTACCCATTCTGGGTAATATCCTTGTGCTGTTGCTTCACGGGTGAAATCTCGAGGCGATATGGGGTCACCTGAGAACAGTACTGATGTAACTCCTGCAGCTTTGAATTTCGCTATTGCCGAAGATGCTTGTTCTTGCAAGCTCGCGGGGTCAAGGGTGAAAGATACAGACTCTGTGACTTCCACACCGTATCCGGCTAGTTGCTCTTCAAAGTCTGCTTCGTTGGTGATTGATGCTTCCCCGTTGTCGATCCAAAGCCGGCCGAAAACTCGGGGTTGGTCCTGATAGTCAGTATCGCCGGCATAGATAGCGTTCCGGTCAGCCAATTGTTTACCCACGTACTCGGCAGCTAGAAGGTTTGCCTGTACGGCGCTCATTCCAAACGCCCACGCTAATGGGTCATTCTCACGGTAGTACTCTATAGTTTGGGATGGGCCGCAACTCAGGCATGCTATCCCACGAGAAACAAGCTCATCCTCAAAGGCGTTAGTCAGCGTTGGGCCATTCCAGACCATAAATGGGTCATATTCTTCTGCGATCTTTACGGCGTCAGCACGTGCGGAAACGGCATCGCTAATCAAACCTGTACCTTCATAGAAGATGAGGTTTACTTTTCTTCCGTAAGTCTCGTAGTACGTTTCGTAGTATTCGAGCATTTTTCGGAGGCTCTCTTCGGCGTCAGCGTTGGAATCATCGTTGGCGATAGGGCCGGTGATGTACTGCAGGATGAAGTCGTTTTCCATCCACCTCCAATAGACAATGTTAATGGTGTCTTCAGTTACGCCTCGTTCCGTTGCTCCCCCGTTGTCCCCTTCAAATGGGGCAAAACATGCTGGGGGAATCGAGGTGGGAAGTTTTAGCAGACCGGTTTCTTCGTCGCAGCGCTCTCCCCATTCGATATCGTCGGCTATGCACCGTGTAACTGCTTCTTCGTAGAACATGACTCCGGGAAGTAGATCATCTCTGGCGTCTGCAGCCGTTGGACAGTCTTCAGCGGCTGGGGCTGCCTCTTCGGCTGATTCGGCTTCAGCGCTTTCGCTTTCTGAAGTCGATGCTTCAGTTTCTGTACTCTCTTCAGCTGTTTCGGTTGACTCAGCTGATGATGAACTAGTGTCGCTAGCACTATTGTCGTCTCCGCCGCCACCGCCAGACGCGACAATAATTATCACCACCACGGCAGCAACGACAAGAAGGCCTAACGGTCCCCATTTTTTCAGTGAAGACACCCCTGAATTTTCTACTTCTCCTTGTGCAGATTCCATGAATTCCCCCTCATAGTTCTGGAATGGACATTAGTACGAATTCTGCTCAAAGCAAACTAGATGTTTCCGCTTCTTTGGATTGTTTCTTTTGATGTCCCTAAATACGAAGAGATCACGAGCGGGTCGTTAAGAACTTCCTCGGGGGTTCCCCGAGCGATTACTGATCCCTGCTCTAGGGCGATAAACCGGTCTGATACTTCTGAAAGTAGACCTATGTCATGTTCTATGATCACGAGAGATGATCCCATGTCTTCTCGGATGCGGTGGAGAACGGGGACGAGTTGTTCAGCTTCTTTCTGCGCGATGCCGCTGGATGGTTCATCGAGTAGGACGACAAGAGGGCGATGGGCGATGACGCATGCTAGGTCAACCATCCGGCGGGTTCCAGTTGATAACTCGCCGACGAATTTGTTCTCGTAAGCGCCCAGTCCCATAACTTCTATGAGTTCAGCGACTTGACTGACAACCCGTTTTTCGCTTTCGTAGGATCGCGGTAAGTGAAGGCCAGCAGATATGGGGTCTTTGGACGCGGTGAAGCGCTCGAGAGCAACTGCGATTGCTTCAGCAACAGTGAGGGATGGGAACAGTCTGGCGTCTTGGAACGATCGGCCAAGTCCGAAGCGTGCCCGATCTGCTGGGCTAGATTCACTGATGTCTCGATTCGCTAAGTGGATCGAGCCACTGTCTTGCGGGACGAACCCGCTGAGTAGGTCAAATAAGGTGGTTTTCCCCGCTCCATTGGGTCCCATGATTCCTACGATTTCTTTTTCTTTTACGTCGAAAGAAACGGACGCTACTGCTTGGATTCCTCCAAATCGGCGGGTGAGTTCCTCTGCTTTAAGGGTCACTTCACTAGCTGGCCCTGAAGTATGCGCTATTTGAATTGGGGCGGTTTCTACTTTGCTTAGGAAAACAGACCGAAGAAGATCTGGTCTTTCAAGGAGATCTTTTGTTGCTCCGCTGAATCGGATCTTCCCTTTTTCCATGAAGTACGCTCGTTCTGCGATAGTCAAAGCAAGATTAACGGACTGTTCAACAATAATGACCGCTGTTCCGTTCGCAGCTATTTGCTTGATGACAGGAAGGATTCGTTCAACTACGGCTGGTGCTAAGCCGAGCGATAGCTCATCTATCATGAGGACTTTGGGTGCAGTGTGGAGTGCCATTGCCAGCCCAAGCATTTGCTGTTGGCCGCCTGAAAGGTTCGCTGCAGGCTCATTCCAGCGCTCTAAGATTTCTGGGAAAAGTTGAAGAGATTCTTTAGCCGCTAGAGATTCTGACTGTTTTTCTTGTCTTGTGAGCCATTGAGATGCCTCAATATTTTCTCTGACGGTAAGGCTTGGAAATATGGCGTGCCCGCCTGGAAGTTGCGCTATGCCAAGGGCAGCTATTTCGTTTGGTGGTGCGTGGGTTATATCTCGGCCATCGAGAACTATAGCTCCGCGGTCAGCTTCCGTTACTCCTGATATTGCTTTTAACAGCGTCGACTTTCCAGCTCCGTTCGTTCCAAGTAACGCAACGATTTCTCCTGCCGCTACATCAATATCCACTTCGAAGAGAACCTGTACTTTGTCATAGCTAACCTGCACACCTCGTGTGAGGAGAAGCTTCGCTTCTCCTCGTTTACGGGCGAGGGCGGCTTCACTTCGGGCACGCGCTGAAGCTTGAACTTGTTCGATGTCTCTTCTGATTCCGTTCGCAGCTGAACTAACAATGAACACTCCGACTAGCAGTATGGGTGTCATGACCATTATTCCGACTCGAATTCCCCATTTATCACCGACCCACCCGACGAGAGGTAAAGCAAAAAGACCAGGCAAAGCCCAGAGGGATCCCATGCTAAATCCCATAGCTCGGGCGCGCGGGGGAATTGCTAGGGAAAGAGCTGCAACAAGTCCAGGTCCAAGAATAGCAAAGGAGAAGGTGAGGAGGGCACTAAAACCTACTGCCATCCACACTGTTGGTGATAGTGCAAAGCCGATAACAAATAACGACCCCACAAAAGCTGATACAGCAAGTAGTCGGAGAATAAGTGCCGGGTCGCGAGAGACGAGCTTCACTCCTAGCCCAGCCCCAACGATAAGTCCCAAGAGTTGTGCAGGTTCCACTCCAGCGGCAATAAATCCTCGAGTCCGCTCGTCAAGATCAAAAACATCTTCGTAAAATAGTGCTGCGAGGACTCCGAATCCCACTACTGATGTAGCCAGAAATGGCATAGCCATGAAAATGCGGCGAAGAGTCTCTACCTTCCAGCACAGTCGCCATGCTTCTGTCATTGATGGCGGCTCTTCAGCTAGTAATGCTGCCTCTTCATCTGCGCCTGCTGCTTCACGTTCAAATCTCCCTCGAACCGGCTCTTTTAACCGTAAAGCGAGAAATGCCAAAACGACAGTAGGTACGGCGAAGACAAAGAATGGGACACGCCAGCTAAAATAGAACCCCAGAAGTCCAGCAAATAACGCACCTAGGATGATTCCCACGGAGTTGCCAGCTCGATGGAAAGAATAGACTGCGGGGCGCTGCTGAGGCGGGTACCAGTCAGCTAGTAGCGAATTGTGTGTGGGGTCGATGACTCCTTTTCCTATTGCTGACCCGGAACGCATGAAACCTAGGAAAATGATAGATGTCGCGAGGCCTGTCATAAAGGCAAACACTGCCCAGGTGAGAGCGCCGATAATTGCTAGATGAACTCTGTTCATTTTGTCTGCAAGTCCTGCAATTGGAATTTGTAGCGCTAAAGCGAAGGCGAGAACGACTCCAGCTAGGGTCAATAATCCTTGAAAGCCAAGACCGAATTCATCTCGGATCTCGGGGGCCAAGATCGCGAATGCTGTTCGGTCGAGTTCGTCAACTGCGTTGAGGCCAAAGAGGATAAGCATCGGATAGACCGGCCCTGACCCGACAACGCGTTTGAATCTAGCTTTCATCTTCGCCTCCTCCCGTATCTGGAGGTGCATCTGGTATCTGGTCATCGGCGATCAAACTAGGAACTTTTATGTCTTTCTTTAGAGCAAATTGCGTCAAGAGCCAGTCGCGGAACTGGTATAGAAGTGAGCTTACGCCACCTGGTGCTATTAGGAGGACAGTAAGCACACCGAATCCCGTTGCAAAGATGCTCCAATCGCCGCGAAGCCACCAAATTGTTCCGAAGAGAAATAATGATCCAAGTAAGGCTCCCATTGTGGAACCAATTCCGCCCACAATCGCTGCGATAAAGATTCTAACGGAATTGCCTAGCCCTCGTGAATCGGTCATACCTGCGAATGATTGCTGGTGGACAACATATAGGGCGCCAGCGCATCCTGCGAAAAAGCCGGCAATCGAAAACGCCGTTAATTTTGCTTTGATGACGCTCACTCCATATGCTTCGACTCCTTGTTCATTATCTCGTAGGGCGATGAGTACCCGACCGGTTCGGCTTTGTCGTAAGCCATGGACAATTGCGAGTGTGAGAAAGAGTGAAATTACTGTAACAAAATAGATTCCTCTGCTTGAGGTGTAATCTATTCGCCCTAATATTGGGAGCCGATCTACTCGGTCTGAATTTGCTGGGAGCCAGTCAAAGAACCGCCCGTTGAGGAAGTAGCTCATCATTGCTAATTCAAATGCGAAAGTAGTGACTGCGAGGAAAAGTCCTCGAATGCGAAGTGCTGGTAGTCCAACTAGTAGCGATAGCGTTGCGCCGAAGGTACCAGCGAGAAGTACGGCGGGGATGAGATCTAGGTTCCATTCGAGGATCATTTTGGCTGCAAGGGCTGCACCGGCAGCAAAGAACGCCATTTGCCCTAGCGAGATCTGGCCGCTCCACCCAGTAAGGATGACGAGAGAAATCATGACGATTGCGTAGACAAAAAGTGATGAGACTCGTAGAACGGTAACGATCCCGAACCACTGGGGAATCATGAACAAAAATCCTGCAAACAGCAAGGTGATAATGACTTTGCCTAGTTTGATTTCTCTGATTTGTTTGAGTTCAGGAGGGATTGGTCGTGTTTCGCCCATCGATAGGGTCTCGCGCAAACTATCAAATCGTGAATAGCTTTGGCGGCGGGCCACTAACGCCAAAAGGATAATGGCTGCGCAAACAGCAGCCATTAGTGCATTTCCTCTCATTGGACTGTCGGTGTTCCATACAATGCCTTGTTGGAGAATGCCGAGCACGATTGAGGTTACAAGAACTGTTTTTAGGTCGGTTAGCTTTCCCACGACGGCGGCTGTTAAGGCCCGGAGGAAAAAGAGGACGCCGAGCTGACCTCCCACAGGTAGGCCGAAAATACTTGATCTGAGGAAGAGCGCTAGGAAGGCGAGAACTGCTGCGAGGCACCAGACGTGACTTTGGATCCTGCGCACCGGTATTCCCAACATTCCTGCCCGGTCGAAGTCCTCAGCTATCGCCCGTACTCCTATGCCGATACGGGTGCGGTGAAGGAGATAGCCGACCAGCATCAAGACCAGTGGGATCACGATCATGACGATGACGTGGTTGTCGTTGAATCGGAATTTGTCAAAGTCGAATTGGATGTTTAGTGGAGAGTCGATTCGCTGTGACGTTACTGCACTGTCCCACCAGTCCGGCATAAGCAGAGCGCACAGTACCAATACTTGGGCTAGGCCCAACGTAGCGACAGTTAAGATGAGTCTTGGGCTTCGGGAAAATCGGCGGATAACTAAAAACTCTGAGCTGACACCAAGAACTGCGGCTCCGACGAGCCCGATAGCGAAAGCTGCAAGGTATGGGAAGTTCGATTCCACGATCAGCATGACGCTTAGAACAGTCGGCAGAAGCCCGAGTTCGGCCTGCGCGAAATTCAGCACCCTATTGGATCTGTAGATGAGAACTATACCTATGGCGACCAAGCTAGTAACGAGACCTAAAATTATGCCCTGAAGGACAGCGCCATATGGGGTTCGCCAAAATATTTGCTGAATCACAAGGAGAGCGATGGGGGGAATCAACCAGGACACAGAGTCGCTGGTGAAAGCCTTGTCAGTCTTGTTGCCTGTCATTTCCCCCCTCTCAATACTGGCGGCGCTAGTAGCGCCACTTTCTAGTTCCTGTCCCGTTACCCTTTTTAATTCTTGTTTTTCTCTTGAAGGTATAGTTGTGCCGCTTGTCGTGCTTCAGTATCCTGGCCGGCTGCTGTAATCAATACTTCGCCAACCCATTCATTATGTGTAGACGTCAGATCCTCTGCGGCGCTTCGAACTTGCTGTTTCGTTGTTTGGATGACCGATTGGGGTCGCTGTTTAACAGCTGTTGCTAGATCAAGGGCTTCTTGTCTTAGCTCTGGTAGGTCAACCACCCGATTTATGAACCCTATAGATTGTGCTTCTTCAGCTGTAAAAGGCCTGCACGTCATGACAAGTTCTCTAGTCATCGCAGGGCCGATTTCCCGAACGAGACGGGGAATTCCACCCCATGCCAAAGGAATGCCAAGATCAACCTCTGGAATAGAGAAAATTGTATTTGTTGCTGCAACCCGGAGGTCACACGCAGCAACAAGGACAACTCCCCCACCTACGCAGTGACCGTGGACGGCTGCAACAGCTACTGCCTTCATATTCTCTATAGCGTCTGCCATTTGTTTCCCGAGAGCCGCGCCGTTTCTTCCATCTTGATTTGGGTTATTGAATTCACGAAGGTCAAACCCAGCTGAAAACACGCGCCCGTTTCCACTGACAATGACAACGGGTACATCGTTCGCATCGAACCATGCTGTGGCTTCGATGATTTCTTGGAGCGCGTTGGTTCCTAAGGGATTTAATTTGTCCGGCTGGTTAAGGGTTAATTTCCCGATGCCCTCTTCTATCTCAGCCGTAAGTGTTTCAAATGCCATTCGCCTATGTTGTCACAGAGAAGCCCCGGATACCTAGTGGACTTCGAACTTAAGGGCCTACGGGTCGGCCATTTGCTGGTCGGTCAAACGACCCGCCGCGGTACCGGACAGTTTGCATTGGCATAGGGACAGCATCAATGACTTGAGTGCCGTTATGGACGCATACGCGTTCTATGATTTTCCATTCTCCGTCACGCTTCTCATAGCGGTCTAAGTACCGCCCGTACCATGTATCAACCTCTCCGGTGTCTTTCCTACATAGGTGGGAGATATTGTAAATTTCTCCCCGTGCGTGGACGCCATCATCGTCGAGTTCGATCTGGTGGTTATAGATCGAATGCATCGTCCATTTCCACCGTAGGTGCGCTTTCATGCAGTAGTCGACAAATTCGTGGGCGTTACCGTTGAAATTTCCATGGTCGTCTGTTGCGTCAGGCCAATAGGCTGATTTCATGCATTCAGGGTCGAGGCGATCAACGCCACGGCAATAGCGCATAGCTGCATCGCGTATGTCTTCACGATCTGATAGCTGTTCTGGGGTGTAAGGCACCGTTCCTCCAAAAGTTTTTTCAAGTGGTGATTCTATAATTGCAGTTCAAAAGCAAACACGGAAATTCTATTGTGGTTATCCTAAAGACATGGGGAAAAATTGGGCAGCGTTCCTGCCTGCATGTGCACTGTGCATTGTGACAGTTTTTAGTGCGTGCAGTTCTTCTACCAGCGAAGAACCCAATGTAACAAGCACACCTGCATCTGTACCCGAAGAGGAAACGGCTTCTCCTGAGCCAGAACCCGCAGCAGTGAAAGAAAGTGAATCAGAGGAAATGAGTGAACAAGAGCCCATGGAAGACAACGACGAAGAATATGAAGTGGTGTTCCGGTTTCCGAACGAGTGGGTTTCCGCTGGTGGGTTGGGCGAAGGCATCCTTCAGCCACTGGGTGACGCCGCCTTGCCTGAAGGGTTCGTTGAAGAAGAATACCTCGTCGCCGGTGAAGCTGTTTCGTACGTTCCCGATGGCCCAGTGGGTACTAATGGTTTCTGGACAGTGGCAGAAGGTAGTACGGCTGCGTACAAAACGCGGATGATTTTGCGCTATCCCCCGCCAGAGCAATTTAGTGGCGTGGTGGTCGTTGAGTGGTTCAATGTCACCGCAGGCGTGGATAACAGTATCGACTGGTCGTACCTGTCGGAAGAAATAGGCAGGTCTGGGCACGCCTATGTCGGGGTTTCCGCGCAATATGTTGGCGTGATGGGAAGAGATACCGGCCGGATCCCTCAAGGACTTATCGATACTCGGGGGCTGCCGGTTCGGGACCCTGTCCGGTATGGAGATCTTATTCACCCGGGTGACACCTATTCGTTCGATATTTTCTCACAGGCAACTGTCGCGAGTTTAACGATTCTCGCCTCCCCTGACTATGGCCTTCCGGCGACAAGTGTTGTTGCGGCAGGGCAGTCACAATCAGCGGGGGATCTGACCGCCTATGTGAATGCCGTCCATCCACTCGTCGATATTTTTGACGGGTTTCTCATCCATGGGCGCGGTGACGGAGCGCCTAACCCATCGGTTGATGATTCTTTAGAGAATGTGCTGATCCGCTCTGACGTGGATGTTCCGGTGTTCATTTATGAAACCGAAACTGATTTAACGGTGCTTCAGTACGCGAATGCCCGACAGGAAGACGCAGGCAATATTCGGACATGGGAAGTCGCTGGAGCTGCGCACGCAGATACGTATTCAATTACCTACCCGCGTGGGTTTCCTCGTCAAGCGGCTATAGGCGCTGCTCTTGGTTGTGACGGGTTGATTAACGACGGCCCCCAGCATGAAACGCTTCAAGCAGCTTTACATCATCTCATCACATGGGTCCAAGAAGGGGTAGTCCCTCCGGCAGCGCCACGAATCGAAACAACGACCGAGGGCGAGACGGTAATTGTCCGCGATGAAATGGGTATAGCGATCGGGGGTGTGCGTACTCCACCAGTGGACGCCCCGCTGCGGATTCTCATTGGAGACCCAGGGTCGTCGGAAGGGTTTTGTTTTCTTTTCGGCCAAACGTTCGATATTAATTTAGAGACGCTCCAAGGCATGTACCCGTCGTTGAATGCCTACGTTGAAGCGTTAGAAACAGCCGCAGGTGAAAGCGTTGCTAACGGGTGGCTCCTTCCAGAAGATGCCGAGATTATGATTGAGGAAGAAACCCGGCGGGCGGAAAAAGCTGGACTCGAATAGGGCAAACACTCAGAAGTGTTTTTGTTCGCTATGTGGAAAGGAAAACTGCTGATGGCTTTTACATTTGCAAATGTGAACGGGAAAAGCGCCCTTATGCGCGAAAATAGTTTCTATGATCTTGAGGCGATCTCTGACGGTGCGGTGAGCGCCGACCCGATGGAAGCCCTCACAACACCCGAAGCCCTACACGACCTTTCCGCAAATTTAGAGGCCTTTGCGGCGTCTGGGAACGTTGACGACGTTGTGCTGGGCGCTCCGGTGCCTCGGCCAGCGAATTCGTTTGGGATAGGCCTCAACTACCAGACCCATGTTGATGAAGCCGCCATGGAAACCCCCGACGTTCCTATGGTGTTCGCGAAGCTCCCCTCGTGCATTACCGGACCTACATCAGACGTGCAGATGCGAAGCGGCAAATGCGACTACGAGGGCGAACTCGTCGTCGTTATTGGCCCCGGCGGCAAAGACATCAACGAAGATCAAGGATGGGAGCATGTCGTCGGCTTAACGGTCGGCCAGGATTTCTCTGACCGTGGCGCCCAATTCATGAACACACCGGCACAATTCACGCTAGGCAAATCCATGGATTCGTTCGGCCCCACCGGACCCGTCCTCGTTTCCACTGATAGTTTCCCCGACCCGGCGGACCTAGAGCTCCGAACATGGGTAAATGAGGAACTACGCCAGCAGGACCGCACTTCGAGCTTGATTTTTAGCATCCCGAAACTCATCGCTTTTATCTCACGTTTCGTTACCTTAACGACAGGGGATTTGATCTTTACCGGCACTCCGGAAGGCGTCGGGTTTCGCAATGGTGTGTTCCTCACTGACGGGGATGTAGTCCGCACCTCTATTGAAGACATCGGGACACTAGAAAACCGTTGCATCCAAATTTGAGTTTGGGGCGACTATTGAAGCAGAGCCCAAGCGCCTTCTACTAGGCTGCGTTTTGGAGGGAACCATGTCAGAATCTGAACCAGCCGAAAAAAAACCAGGGAAATTCTCGAAGTTCAAATCAGCGTTCAACAAACCCGATGATGGTCGGGAGCCGTTCTCAAGCTTTGACGGGCACCCATACGACCGCTCGAGGAAAGGGTTCTCTACACTTCGGTCGGAGTTTCTATTTGGAAAAATTCTAAAACCGATCGACAGCTACCTAGACAAAGATGACCGTGGTGAAACTAGCGACGTCGGCTTCTTCGGATCGATATGGCAATTCAGCGACGACGAAGACGAAAAAGAGGGAGAGGAAGACAATGGCTGACGGTGGCTATCAATTCAGTATTGAATACTGCGTTCCCTGAGATTACTCAAGCCACGCCGTGCGCGTCGCCCAAGAAATCATGACCCAATACCAGCACCAGATGGCGTCACTGGTCCTCATTCCCGGACATAAAGGCATCTTCGACGTTAAAATCAATGGCACCCTGATCTACTCAAAGCACGCAACGGGGCGGTTCCCCGAACCGGGAGAAATAACCGCCGATGTCAGCACTATTGTTGAATAAAAGTGAAGCTCATGTATTAGTCTGCGTCAATTGTGTATGTCCGGCCGCAATCTATGTTGAAATAAACCGAATCACCAGTATCTAGATCGTCTGCTCCATTGATGAACGCGATTTCAACACTGTTCACAAGGGAGGTGATCATGTTCGCTTCTATGGAATTGCCGCCGTAAGAGCCTGTGACGAAACATCCTGTATGGTCTGTCACATCGGTCAAAACGATACTGCAAAAGAAAGGATCACAACCACCAAGGTCAAATGAGAGGTTTGGGCTCAATGTTGTAGCTCCAGCAAATATAAGATTCCCATCGCAACAATTAGTAGGGATTCCGGCGTGGTAGAGGGTTGCTCCTCGTGATTCGGTGAGTGTTCCACATGACCAGTCGTCATTGTCGAGGATCGGTACCTGACCATCGGCGCATGTGAGATCATGGGCGACTCCATCAGCGCCAGCTGCTCCGGTCGCACCCACAGCTCCGGTCGCACCCACAGCTCCGGTCGCACCAGTATCCCCGGCTGGTCCGGCTGGTCCGGCTGGTCCTGTAGCTCCATCATTCCCATCCGCTCCGTCAGCTCCGTCAGCTCCAGCGGGTCCGGCTGGTCCTTGCGGTCCTGCTGGTCC
>MDTD01142016.1_pt1 | contig 13696 bp, 12 predicted proteins | sample 811221 | NCBI WGS metagenome assembly MDTD01 (sample SAMN05326646, study PRJNA326480) | marine metagenome | isolation source: seawater | place: Pacific Ocean: South West | collected 2011
ATCACGGTGGAGCGCGCGCGCCTTGGAGATCTGCGCGCTTTCTTTGAGGAACGCGCGCGCCAGGCGGTCGATACGCTGATGGCCGGGCAGTCGATCAAGGTGGATGCGGCGCTGTCAGCCGAGGGTGCCAACCTGGCGCTGATGGACAGGCTGGAGCAGGCCGGCCCGTACGGCGCCGGCCACCCGCAACCGGTCTTTGCCATGCCGCGGCACACGGTGAGCGGGGTCCAGCCCGTCGGCAATGCCGGCGCGCATCTGCGCGTCACGCTGCAATCGCAGACCGGGCGGCGGATCGACGCCATGGCCTTTCGCGCCGCCGGTACGCCGCTTGGCCAATTCCTCACGCAGAGCCGGGGCCGGATGATCCACACGGCCGGGACGCTTGGCGTGAATCACTGGAACGGCCAGATGCGCGTCCAGTACCGGCTGCTCGACGCGGCCGAAATCGTCTGAAAATCAGCCGGTCACGGCTTGCAGGCGCTTGATGTCGGCCATGCGATGCATGGTTTCCGCATAGCCCAGTTCGATTGCCTCGGCAGCCCGGTGGAACTCCGTCAGCCCGATCTGCGAAAGCGCGGGAAACAGCGACAGGTCGGGCGGATCGCCCGCAAGCCGGGCGCGCGAGATGCGGTCCTGGATGATGTTGAAGGCCTCGACCATCACGCCGGTAATGCCGAGACGCATCGGACGGCTGTCCGGCTTGGCGATCTCTTCCTCGTCATTGTCGGCCGAAGGGTCCATGGCCGCATGCTTGACCACCGCGGCGCGGCCGAACAGGTCGTAATGCAGGTTCACCGCGATGACGAGACGCTGTTCATAGGCACGGCAGACGGAAACGGGGACCGGGTTGACCAGCGCGCCATCCACGAGGGTACGGCCGTTGGAGATGACGGGTTCGAACACGCCCGGAAGCGCGTAGGAAGCGCGCATGGCCGTGATCAGCGAACCGCTGTGCAACCAGATCTCGTGACCCGTCATGATTTCCGTGGCCACGCAGACGAAGGGGGCGGGCAGGTCCTTGAAGGTCAGCCCTTCGAGATGGTCGCGCAGGCGCGCATCCAGCCGCATCCCGCCGAGAAGCCCGTTGCCGCCGAAGTTCAGGTCCAGCAGGCCAAGCAGGCGCCGCCGGGTCAGGCCGCGCGCGAACTCCTCCAGTTCATCGAGCTTGCCGGCCAGGTAGCAACCGCCGACCAGCGCGCCGATGGAGGTGCCCGCGATCATGCCGACCGGGACGCCGGCTTCTTCCAGCGCACGCAACACGCCGATATGGGCCCAGCCACGGGCCGCGCCACCGCCAAGGGCGAGCGCAATTCCCTTCTTGCGGACCTTGGTTTCAGGCGGCGGGGCCTCGTCAGCCAAAACCGGAGGCGGCACATCCAGTTGCGCCGGGACGGTTACCTTCCGTGACATGGCCCAAAGCTGCATGGCAGCCTCCTTTCGAGCCTCCACTGTGGCACATTTTATTCAACGATGCGTAAATTCGAATGGAAGTGCGCGCGTTGAGCGGTGTCAATGATCGTGCTTGTAGACCGTGTCCGCGTCGAACCGCGCCGGCGATCCGTCATCGGCAAGCGTGGGAACGCTGTCTTCAAGGCTGGCGATCCGGTAGAAGCATGAGCGCTTGCCCGTATGGCAGGTGGCGTCATGTCCGCCGACGCGGACCTTCAGCCAGACCGCATCCTGGTCGCAATCGGTACGCAATTCGACGACGCGCTGCATGTTGCCCGAGGTCTCGCCCTTCTTCCACAACCGGTTGCGCGAGCGCGACCAGTAATGCGCCAGGCCGGTCTCCAGCGTCAACGCCAGAGCCTGCGCGTTCATGAAGGCGACCATGAGCAGTTCGCCGTCATCCGCATCGGTGACGACGGCGGTCACAAGCCCGTTGGCATCGAAGCGTGGCGTGAAGTCCGTGCCTGTTTCAAGCGCGATCTTGTCGGAGGAGGGGGCCTTGAAGGCAATGTCCGTCATGTCCGGTCCCGGATGGTCTGCCGGCCGGGACCGGACCGGCCGTTCAGCGGCGGCCCATGTCCCTTGCCAGGGTGAAGAAACGCACCTGCTCTTCCGGATTGTCGCGGAAGGCGCCGGTGAAGGTGGATGTCGTGGTGGTCGACCCCTGCTGGCGGATGCCGCGCATGGCCATGCACATGTGCTCGGCCTCGATCATCACCGCGACGCCGCGCGGATTTAGCACGTCCTGGATGGAGGTCGCAATCTGCGCCGTCATGGCCTCCTGCGTCTGCAGGCGGCGGGCGAAGACATGCACCAGGCGGGCGATCTTGGACAGGCCCAGCACCTTGCCATCCGGCAGGTAGGCGACATGGGCACGCCCGATGATCGGCACCATGTGATGCTCGCAATGGGAATGGAAATGGATGTCGCGAACCAGGACGAGATCGTCGTAGCCGGCAACCTCCTCGAAGGTGCGGCCCAGTTCCTCCGACGGGTTGGCTGCGTAGCCGGAGAACATCTCCTCATAGGCCTTGACCACGCGCGCGGGCGTGTCGACCAGGCCTTCGCGGTCCGGGTTGTCGCCAACCCAGCGCAGCAGTGTGCGAACGGCCGCTTCGGCTTCCTCGCGGCTCGGCCGCTCGATGGCAGGGCTTTCCATGGTCGTTTCGGTCAGCGAAGAGATATTGGTAGCGATGGCATCCATGACGAGGCGTCTCCCGTAGTTCCTCGCTATTTACGGAGGAACGAGTTGAACGGACCACTGCCTGCAACGGTTTTCCGGAAAATTCCGAAACCTGCCGACCTGCGGCGTTTCCAGCCCGGCCGATGAGCCTCTGTGCGATGGCACAGCTTGCCGCATGGCCTTGCCAGACCTTATATATGCTCACGAGACGGAAATCAAAGATGCATCCCGCGGCATTTGCCGTTCCGGTTGCGCCAGAGGACGGGACGACCATGATCGACGATGTCTACAATGCGAAGATCCTGGGGTTTGCGGGAAACATCCCGCGCATGCCGAGACTTGAAAATCCGGACGCCACCGCGACCGCCCATTCCAAGCTGTGCGGCTCCACGGTGACGGTGAACATCAAGGTTGCCGATGGCGTGGTGACGGATTTCGCCCATGACGTGAAGGCCTGTGCGCTCGGCCAGGCATCGTCCTCGATCATGGCACAGACAATCGTCGGCGCCTCTGTCGAGGAACTGCGCGCGCTGCGCGAGACGATGCGGCGGATGCTGAAGGAAAACGGACCCGCCCCGGAAGGCCGTTTCGCCGACTTCAGGTACCTGGAGCCGGTGCGCGACTACAAGGCCCGCCATGCCTCCACCATGCTGACCTTCGATGCGGTGGTGGATTGCCTCGACCAGATCGAGCGGAAGGCGGCGGCCGCCTGACCATGGCTGCCACTGCCGGAAGAAGGGGGCGCAACTGGGCCGGTCCGTGGCGCAAGACGCCGGGACGTCTGTTCGGCACCGGCATCATCCGCCTTTACCAGCTCACGCTGTCGGGCTTCATCGGCAACACATGCCGTCACATGCCGACCTGTTCGGAATATGGCTACGAGGCTATCGCCCGCCACGGATTGTGGAAGGGCGGCTGGCTGACGCTGTTTAGGGTCGGGCGTTGCGGACCAGGCGGAACCTGCGGCATCGACAACGTGCCCGAGGCGCTCGCGCCGGACCAGCATTGGTGGACGCCATGGCGTTTCTGGCGAAACGGCCGCCACGTTCACCGGCATTGACAGCACGGCGGCGCGGCCAAACGTCGCCGGGCACTTTACGCAAGCCGCTGCGGAGTCTAGACAAGCCGCGAAAATCCGGCCCTCCGGGCCTTCAACCACCCGCGATCGTAGGCGGGACTGGACAACAGGAGACAGACCCATGGCTGAAGCCGTTTCCCTGACATTTCCCGATGGCTCCAAGCGCGAATATCCTGCCGGCGCGACCGGCCGCGACGTTGCCGAGAGCATTTCCAAATCCCTGGCCAAGAAGGCGGTCGCCATCGCACTGGATGGAGACCTGCGCGATCTCGCCGATCCCGTTGCCGACGGCGAGATTGAGATCGTGACGCGCGACGACCCGCGCGCGCTGGAACTTATCCGCCACGACGCTGCCCATGTCATGGCCGAGGCCGTGCAGGAATTGTGGCCCGGCACGCAGGTCACGATCGGCCCGGTGATCGAGAACGGCTTTTACTACGACTTTGCCCGCAACGAGCCCTTCACGCCGGACGATCTGCCGAAGATCGAGAAGAAGATGAAGGAGATCATCGCGCGCAACCGCCCCTTCACCAAGGAGGTCTGGTCACGCGACAAGGCCAAGGATGTGTTTGCGGACAAGGGCGAGCATTTCAAGGTCGAACTGGTCGATGCGATTCCCGAGGATCAGGACGTCAAGATCTACCACCAGGGCGACTGGTTCGACCTGTGCCGCGGGCCGCACATGGTCTCGACCGGCCAGATCGGCAACGCGTTCAAGCTGATGAAGGTGGCCGGCGCCTATTGGCGCGGCGATTCCAGCAACCAGATGCTGACCCGCATCTACGGCACCGCCTGGGCCGACCAGCAGCAGCTTGAGGATTACATCCACATGCTGGAGGAGGCGGAAAAGCGCGACCACCGCAAGCTGGGCCGCGAGATGGATCTGTTCCATTTCCAGGACGAGGGGCCGGGCGTCGTCTTCTGGCACGCCAAGGGATGGCGCATGTTCCAGAGCCTCGTGTCCTACATGCGCCGCCGCCTCGACGAGCAGGGCTATGACGAGGTCAATGCGCCGCAGATCCTCGACAAGAGCCTGTGGGAGACGTCGGGCCACTGGGGCTGGTACCAGGAGAACATGTTCGCGGTGAAATCCGCCCATGCCTTCACCAACCCGGATGACGAGGAAGCCGATCACCGCGTCTTCGCGATCAAGCCCATGAACTGTCCCGGCCACGTCCAGATATTCAAGCATGGCTTGAAGTCCTACAAGGAACTGCCGATCAAGCTGGCGGAATTCGGCAATGTGCACCGCTACGAGCCGTCTGGTGCCCTGCACGGGCTCATGCGCGTTCGCGGCTTCACGCAGGACGACGCCCACATCTTCTGCACCGAGGAGCAGCTTGCGTCCGAATGCATGCGCATCAACGATCTGATCCTGTCGACCTATGCCGATTTCGGCTTTGACGAGATCACGGTGCTACTGTCCACGCGGCCGGAAAAGCGTGTCGGTCCGGACGAGAACTGGGATCATGCCGAAGAGGTGATGACCGCGGTTCTCAAGCAGATCGAGGAGAAATCGGGCGGGCGCATCAAGACCGGCATCAACCCGGGCGAGGGGGCCTTCTACGGCCCGAAATTCGAATATGTGCTCAAGGACGCCATCGGCCGCGAATGGCAGTGCGGCACCACGCAGGTGGACTTCAACCTGCCGGAACGTTTCGGCGCCTTCTATATCGACGACAAGTCAGAGAAGAGGCAGCCGGTGATGATTCACCGCGCCATTTGCGGCTCCATGGAGCGATTCCTCGGCATCCTTCTTGAAAACTACGCCGGCCACATGCCGCTGTGGTTCGCGCCGCTCCAGGTGGTGGTGGCCACCATCACGTCGGACGCGGACGATTATGCCCGCGACGTGGCGGCGAAACTGAAGGATGCCGGACTGATCGTCGAGGCCGATCTGCGCAACGAGAAGATCAACTACAAGGTCCGCGAGCACAGCCTTGCCAAGGTTCCGGTCATCCTCGTTTGTGGAAAGCGCGAGGCCGAGGAAGGCACGGTGAACCTGCGCCGCCTGGGATCGCGTGACCAGGAATCCCTGACGGTCGAGCAGGCCATGCATCGCCTGCTGGAAGAGGCGACACCACCAGACCAGCGCCGCCGCCAGCAGGCCCGCATCGCGAACGTCAACTGACGCTTCAGAGCCGAAGCGCAGGGCATCTTTCCATTCCGGCGCGGCCATGCCGCGCCGGTTCTTCTTGTCCGGCCGCCTGTTCGATCAGGATATTAAGAATTGATTTACCATTTCCTCGTTGACCCGGTAGCAATTGTGACCGGAGTCACGGTGCCGGGAATGAAAAAGTCTTTCGTTATGCTTTTGTTCTTTGTGACAACTTGCAGCTTCACGCGTATTGTCATAAAATGCCATTCTTCTTTCATAGCCACGGCAGCCGGCAAGCCGGCCGCCCCTTGACGTCGGGTCTGCCCATGAAGCCGTTCCACATTCTTCTTTCCCTTTCTTTCGCCGCAGCCTTGCTGACAGTGGCGCCGGCGTCCGCCGAAAGCGATTGGCGCGCATTCAAGCGCGATCAGGCTGCCGCTAAGATCAACGCGAACCCGCAGGCCAGTCTCCGGTCCGGACAGCGGGACACCGCGAAGAAAAAGGCCGCAAAGCCGATCGGCAAGAAGATCGCCAGCCAGACGGCGAGGAAGGCGAAGGCTTCGCCGGACGCGAAATATGCCGCGAAATTCGCGCCTGAAACGGTTGCCTTCAAGGGATACAAGCCCGGCACGATCGTTATCAACTCGGCGACGAAGGAACTCTTCTTTGTCGAGAGCTGGTTCCGGGCGACACGCTATCGCGTGGCGGTTGGCAAGGAGGGTCTCGGCTTCACGGGCCGGGCCAAGGTCGGCGACATGCAGGAATGGCCGCGCTGGATCCCCACGCCCGACATGATCAAGCGCGAGCCGAAGAAATACGGCAAGTACAAGGATGGCATGGATGGCGGTCCGGGCAATCCGCTGGGCGCGCGCGCCATCTACCTTTACCAGGGCAAGAACGACACCCGCATCCGCATCCACGGAACCAACGCACCGCAGACCATCGGAACAGCGTCCTCGAACGGTTGCTTCCGCATGATCAACGACCATGTGATCGAACTCTTCGAGAAGGTGGAGATGGGCGCCGAGGTGGTGGTCCTTTAGAGCAGGCATCGGGAACGGATGGAGGCCGGCCTGCGTGCCGGCCTTTTTCGTTTCCGGATTGACACTTCCGGCGGTGGAAAAATGCGTTCCGGCAGAATTTAGGACTGGCGGAATCGGCTTTGGCGCGCTAACCCTCCAATCCCATGGCGCGATATGTTTTCATCACTGGCGGCGTGGTTTCCTCCCTCGGCAAAGGCATCGCTGCGGCAGCGCTGGGCGCACTGCTTCAGGCGCGTGGCTACCGTGTGCGGATCAGGAAACTCGACCCCTATCTCAACGTTGATCCGGGCACGATGTCGCCCTATCAGCATGGCGAAGTCTTTGTGACCGACGACGGGGCGGAAACCGATCTCGATCTCGGCCACTATGAGCGGTTCACCGGGCGGTCGGCGAACCAGCAGGACAACATCACCACCGGCCGCATCTACAAGAACATCATCGACAAGGAACGGCGTGGCGACTATCTCGGCGCCACCGTGCAGGTCATCCCGCACGTCACCAACGAGATCAAGGACTTCGTCATCGAAGGCAATGACGATTACGATTTCGTCCTGTGCGAGATCGGCGGCACGGTGGGCGACATCGAGGCCATGCCCTTCCTCGAAGCGATCCGCCAGCTTGGCAACGACCTGCCGCGCGGCCAGGCGATCTACATTCACCTGACGCTGATGCCCTATATCCCGGCGGCGGGCGAACTGAAGACCAAGCCGACCCAGCATTCGGTCAAGGAACTGCGCTCCATCGGCATCGCGCCGGACATCCTTCTGGTGCGGGCCGACCGGCCGATCCCGTCGGAAGAGCGGCGCAAGCTGTCTCTGTTCTGCAATGTCCGCGAGAGCGCCGTCATCCAGGCTCTCGACGTCGCCAACATCTATGACGTGCCGATCGCCTATCATGCCGAGGGGCTGGATGGTGAAGTGCTGTCGGCCTTCGGCATTGATCCTGCGCCCAAGCCGCGCATGGAGCGCTGGCAGGAGGTCTCCGACCGGATCCACAACCCGGAAGGCGAGGTGACCATCGCGGTGGTCGGCAAGTATACCGGCCTCAAGGATGCCTACAAGTCGCTGATCGAGGCGCTTGCCCATGGCGGCATGGCAAACCGGGTGCGCGTGAAGCTGGAATGGATCGAGGCGGAGATCTTCGAGAAGGAAGACCCTGCGCCCTGGCTTGAAAAGGTGCATGGCATCCTCGTGCCCGGCGGCTTCGGCGAGCGCGGGGCGGAAGGCAAGATCCTGGCGGCCAAGTTCGCCCGCGAACGCAAGGTTCCCTATTTCGGCATCTGCTTCGGCATGCAGATGGCCTGCCTGGAGGCGGCCCGTTCGCTGGCGGGGATCGCGAATGCTTCGTCGACGGAATTCGGCGAGACGCCCGAGCCGGTGGTCGGCCTGATGACCGAGTGGCTGAAGGGCAACATGCTCGAAAAGCGCAAGGCCTCCGGAGACCTTGGCGGCACGATGCGCCTCGGCGCCTATCCGGCGCAGTTGAAGGAAGGGACGCGGATCGCCGGAATCTATGGCTCGACCGCGATCTCCGAACGTCACCGCCACCGCTTCGAGGTCAATGTCGACTACATGGAGCGGCTGGAATCCTGCGGGCTCGTCTTCTCGGGGCTGTCGCCGGATGGCGTGTTGCCGGAAACGGTAGAATACGCCGACCATCCCTGGTTCATCGGCGTGCAGTACCACCCGGAACTGAAATCGCGGCCCTTCGAGCCACATCCACTGTTCGCCAGCTTCATTGCCGCCGCCGTGGACCAGAGCCGCCTCGTGTGACGTCCGCCACGCGACAGCCGGACCATCTGGTGCTAATGTTTCCGGTGATTCTGGGCAAGGGGGACGGGCATGGATATCATCGGCATTGGCATTCTCGCGGCGCTCGCGCTCTATGCGGTCGTCACCTATAACGGCCTCGTCAAGGCGCGCCAGATGGTGCGCGAGGCCTGGTCGGGCATCGATGTGCAACTGAAACGGCGCGCCGACCTCATCCCCAACATCGTCAACACGGTGAAGGGTTATGCCGCCCACGAGCAGGAAACGCTGCAACGCGTCACCGAGATGCGCACGCGGGCGCAGGCCGTTCCGGCGGGCGATGTTGCAGGCAGGGCTGCGGCCGAATCCATGCTTTCCCAGGCGCTCGGGCGCCTCATGGCTGTGGCCGAGGCCTATCCCGATCTCAAGGCAAACGAGAACTTCCGCGACCTGCAGGGCACGCTCGACAAGATCGAGGGTGAGTTGCAGATGGCGCGCCGTTACTACAACGGCGCGGCGCGCGACCTGAACGTGCGCGTGGAGAGCTTTCCCTCAAACCTGGTCGCCAACACGTTCAAGTTCTCCCAGGCCGACTATTTCGAGATAGAGGACGCATCCGACCGCGCCGTTCCGGAAGTCAGCTTCGGACAGTGACGATGCCAGGGTGTTTTCGCCTGTCGCCGCCCGGCCTGATCCTTGCCGCGGCACTGCTTGCGGTTCTTTCCTGGCTTGCTGTACCGGCCCTGGCGCAGGAACAGATCCTGTCCTTCGATTCGCAGGTCGGGATGGCAGCCGACGGCGATCTGTCGGTCACGGAAACCATCCGCGTCCGCGCGGAAGGGCGCAACATCCGCCGCGGCATCTATCGCGACTTCCCGCTGCAGTTCGAGGACGCCGCCGGAAGGATGCGAACCGTCGGCTTCACCGTCAATTCGGTGACGCGCGACGGAAAGCCGGAACCCTACCGGATCGAACGGGACCGCAAGGTGGCGCGGGTCTATGTCGGCGATGCCGGCGTTTTCCTGTCACCTGGCGTCTACGAATACACCATCGCCTACACCACGGATCGTCAGGTCCGCTTCTTCGATGGCCATGACGAACTGTTCTGGAATGTAACGGGCAATGCATGGGCCTTTCCCATCAACCGGGCCACGGCCACCATCACCTTGCCCGAGGGCGGACGGATCGAGGGGACGGTTTCCTTTACCGGGCCCTACGGATCGCGCGAAAACAATGCGGTCTCATCGGTCTTCGACGACCGCCGCTCCGCCACGTTTTCCACGACCGGACCGCTTGGACCGCGCGAAGGCCTGACCGTCGGCGTGCGGTTTGCCAAGGGTCTGGTTGCGGCGCCGGATCCTTCCGATGAAATGCGCTACTGGCTGCGGGAGAACCGCGACATCATCGTTCTGGGAACCGGGCTTTTCCTGATCCTGGCCTACTACCTGTTTGCATGGCTCCGTGTCGGTCGCGATCTCCCCGAAGGCGTCATCGTGCCCCGTTGGGACCCGCCGGAGGGCATTTCACCGGCCCTGACAAGCTATATCGACCGGAAGGGACTCTCGGGCAGCGGCTGGGGCGCCATCTCGGCCGGCATCCTCAACCTTGCCGTCAAGGGGCATGTGCGCCTGGACGACGTGGGCAGCAAGACCGCGATCGTCGCGGAGAAAGGCGCTCCGCCACCGCTTGGACTGCCGGTGGGCGAGGCCGCGTTGATGAAGGCGGTCAACCGCAATGGCGGCCGGCTGGAACTCTCCAAGGCGGACGGGCCAAAGGTGCAGACCATGCAGAGGTCGTTCGCATCCGCAATGGAAAAGGAGCATCGCAATGCCTTCTACGTCCGCAATCTGGGATGGGTGATCGGCGGGGCCGGCCTCTCCGTCGCCGTGCTTCTGGCCACGGTGCTGTTCGGCAGCCTTGCAGAGGAAGAGATCGCGCTCATGCTGTTCCTCGGCATTGCGGCCATTGTCGCCACTGTGGTCATTGCCAATACCGCGCGCGATTTCGGCACCGGCCTCGCGGGCAAGGTGAGGGCAGTCTGGTCGATGGGCTTTGTCCTGTTCATGCTGTTTTCCTTCGGCGGCGGAATCGTCTCCTCGATCACGGAGGACAGGCTTCCGCTGCTCGGTGGCAGCCTGCTCGCGCTCGCCGCGCTGAACGGCGTCTTCTATGTGCTGATGGGCGCGCCCACGCCACTGGGACGCCGGATGATGGATGGCATCGAGGGGCTGAAGACCTACATCCGGCTCGCCGAGGCGGACCGTATGAACCTGAAGGGCGCACCGACCATGTCGCCCGAGCACTATGAGCGCCTGTTGCCCTATGCCGTCGCCCTGCGGCTGGAAAAGCCCTGGACGAAGGCTTTCCAGGCATGGCTGGTGACAGCGGCTGCGGCGGGCGTCGCCGCGGCGGCCGGCTATCACGGTCCGCGCTGGTATGGCGGCAGTACTTTCAGCGCCGACCGCTTCTCGGATACGATCGGCGGCGTCACATCCGGGCTGGAAAGCAGTCTTGCTGCCTCCATTCCGGCGCCGAAATCATCCTCTTCTGGCTTTTCGGGTGGTGGCGGATTTTCCGGTGGCGGTGGTGGTGGCGGTGGCGGCGGTGGCTGGTAGCCGCCTTGAAGATCCGGGCCTGAAAAGATAACAATGACCGTCGATGGCTCCCGGGGCAGGGGCGGACCAGGCAGAGCGGGTACCTTTGGGGGAGCCCTTGAATAGAATCCGGGAATGGGTCCGGCGCGGACCGGTCATCATTGTCTTGCTGTTGATGGCGTTCCTGACGGCTTGTCAGGGCGTCGATGTCGTGGAATTCGCCCCGTTGTCCGGCCGTTATTCCGCGCTGGTTGTCAATGCCGACACCGGTAACGAAATCCATGCCGAGAACGCCGATTCGCCGCGTTTTCCCGCCTCGCTCACCAAGATGATGACGCTATACATGCTGTTCGAGGCCATCGAGCAGGGCAGGATCGCACGCGACGGCACGATACCTGTTTCGGCGAACGCGGCGCGCCGCCCGCCCTCCAAGCTCGGGGTCCGGGCAGGCGGGCAATTGCCGGTGGATACCGCCATCAGGGCGCTGGCCGTCAAGTCGGCAAACGACGTGGCGGCTGCCGTGGGCGAGTTCATTGCCGGATCGGAGAGCCGGTTCGCCGAACTGATGACCGCCCGCGCGCAATCGCTTGGCCTGACACGCACGCGGTTTCGCAATGCCTCCGGCCTGCCGGACGAGGGGCAGGTTACGACCGCGCGCGACATGGCCCGCCTCGGCATCCTGTTGCGCCGCCGCTTCCCGCAATATTTCCACTATTTCGACCTGAAGGAATTCAGCTACAACGGCCGCACCATACGCGGCCACAACAGGCTTCTTGGCGATCCGGGCGTTGACGGGATCAAGACCGGTTATATCCGGGCATCCGGATTCAACATCGTCACGTCGGTCACGCGCGGCGGCAAGCGCTTCATCGTGGTGGTGATGGGCGGGGACAGCGGCCGCGAACGCGACACCCGCGTCCGGCAGTTGATCGCCGCCTATGCCAAATAGCCGCGCCGGCAGCGGGCCGGGACGCGAAGCGCCCGGATTTGTTGGCAGATACCGGTTTTTGGTGTTGACCGCCCGGCAGGCTCTCAATATGGTCCGGCCACTTTCGGCGGGGGCCTTTTCGGCCCGCCGACGGGAGCGCGTAGCTCAGCTGGTAGAGCAACTGACTTTTAATCAGTAGGTCCAGGGTTCGAGCCCCTGCGCGCTCACCAAAAAAAGCCAATAAAATCAAAAAATTAAAGTTTAAAACCTACTGACATTTTTCGTCAAAATTGCTCAGGGTTCCATCGGGGTTCCAATTCAATCTAGGCTTTGTTTCCAATGCTTAGCAGGATACGCGTTATCTCATTTTCCAGCGTTCATCCTGTCGCTTGGCAGAATCAAGTGCCGGAGGTAGCTTAACAAGCAGAGAGCGGGGATGATCAATGGAAGAAGATCAGAGGTCTACAGCCGAACGCGTAAGGGACGGGTTTCGCGAGCATGGCGAATCCGCTTCTTGCGTTATAAAGAGCCTAAAGATATTTATTGTTATTGCATCAGTATTTTTAGCGTTTGCACAATTTTACTCTGCAGATACGTTTGGAGTTGCTAGCACAATTGGGGTCATGGCAGCAATTCTTATTTGTTTGTTTTCGATTATTTTGTTGGTTAACGAAAAGGATCCAACATTAAAGATCATCGATGGCTTTATGGCTATGCAAGAAGCGGAGAGTGCGAAAGGCGAATACAATCGGGTTTTATATGAGTTAATTGAGAGAGAAAATCAGCAGGAGAAGCTGGGATCCCTATATGTTGCTCTAATTAATTCTATTGAACTCGCAGAACAGTATGCACTTGTTGGAAAGAGATTTAATATAGATGATATGTTAGATAATGTATTTCCAGCCGTCGGTCCGCATTTAGTAGATGTAATGGATTTACCATCTTCGGGATTTTGGACAATATGCGTTTATCAAGCTGTGCCTGAGAACACAACAGCGGATGCGAAGGGGCGACGAGTATTAAAACTCGTGGGTCATCACCGTAGTAAGCCATGTGATAAAGAGGCGGCTAGAGTATGGCCGGAAGGCATTGGTTTTTCCGGTATTTCACTTTCCACCAAGAATGAAATCATTGTCCCAGATCTGCGCCATTCGCTAGCGTCCAATGTTTTTTCTCTACCCGATGAGTTGCGGCATAATGACGATGAGTCGGATTTTGGATCTGCTGTGTCGGTTCCCATATTTGTTGGCTCCGACCCGGACTTGAATCCGTGGGGCGTTGTTGTGGCTACTAGCGACCAAGCGAACCATTTTCTCGGTGAATCGGAGGATGGCGTGCGGCGTACGGAAGCGGTGAGAGCATTGGCCTCGATTGTGGCATTATTGGTTGCTATAGAGAGATCAACGGTAGGTCCCTCGGAAAACAAAAGCCCTGGGGCTTCATTAGCCGCTCAGTCTGGAACAAAGAACGAATTGAGGGCTTAAAGGGTGCAGGAGGATAGAATGAAAAAAACAGTTCCACCGATGATTTCTCGGTCTGAGTCTTCACTGAATGACCGACAGCGTGAGATTCTGG
>MDTD01145646.1_pt1 | contig 13690 bp, 16 predicted proteins | sample 811221 | NCBI WGS metagenome assembly MDTD01 (sample SAMN05326646, study PRJNA326480) | marine metagenome | isolation source: seawater | place: Pacific Ocean: South West | collected 2011
GCGGCAACTTCTTCCAGTTCTTAAGGGATCAAAGGAGCGCCGTTGAAAGCAACTCCATAGTGGTATCGGACACGGTCTGGATTTCGCGAGAGAAACCAGCTATTCCCTGCGGTTTCAGAGGGCTTCTATGCGCTCTTATAAAGTTAGAGACAGGAACCAGTGAAACCCATTCCGGACTCACCGGCGGCGGTGCCCGCAATCCCTACACGGAGTTGGTAGAGCTTCTTAGCCTCTGTGTGGACGCGAAGACCGGCGCGGTTAAGATCCCCGGATTTTATCAAGGTGTGGAAGAGCCGACTGAAGCTGAACTTGACGGATTTATAGAGGCAGGCTTCACCTCGGAAAACTTTATGAAAGCGCACAAACTCAAGTCCCTTCGTTTTGACGACGCCAGAGAAGTAGCAAAACATATCTGGACCAAACCCACCTTTGAAGTACACGGAATCACCGGAGGCTATGAGGGTCCCGGGGTCAAAACAATCATTCCTCCCTCGGCCGAGGCGAAAGTGAGCATGAGGCTTGTGCCAGGCCAGAACCCGGAACATGTGTTCAAATGCCTCGAAGCCTTCGTCAAAGAGAATTGCCCTGAGGCGGTTGCTAAAAGCACAGGACAGCTAGGAGCCTATGCCGGAATCAAAGACGGAAAGTATATCGACGCAGCAAGGGAAGCAATTAAAGAAGGCTTCGGAAGCGAACCTGCCCTGGTCAGGGAGGGTGGAAGTATAGGAGCGGTGGTAGCCCTTGGAGATATTCTTGCCGTTCCCATAGTATTCTTAGGACTGTCGCTACCTGAACATGGCTATCATTCGGTCAACGAGAATTTTGACTGGGGTCAAGCCAGCGGTGGCATGAAGGCTTTCGTCAAATACTTTGAAATACTCTCCACATTGAAAGATTGAGCTTAGAATCCGTCTCTTTCTCAAGGTAGGCGATTCGATTCAATTGCAACTGATGCAACCGAGAATTGATTACGACATTGTATAGTACCTCTCCGGAAAGGTAGAAGACCGGAAAGATCCAATCTTCTATAAACTATTTAGAGCTGCTTGTTCTAGGTAGTCTCGTCCTCTTCAGGGGGCTTGAAGTAGCGAAACTTCTTCAAAACCACCTCCAACACGGGAAGCACCAGGGTGGTAATAATCAGGAGCAAAGAGCCGTAGAGGGGCTGGTAAAACTCCGGGAAAGAGATGGCAAAAGGTCCGCCATCGATGGCATAAACCCAGACAAGAAAACTGATCGTGCTGGCAAGCACACAGTAGCGCTTGCTCACGCTCTTGTCGGGAATCTGCCCCGGAATATAGAGCACATAAAACGGCACCAGCGCCCAGAGCACCAGGAACACAGTCCAGTGCAACCAGGCGGGGCTTGATGCGGCTTCGGCCAGCAAACCCAACGATGCCACGTAAGCGGCATTGATGGTGGCTGGTATATGCCGCACAATCTTTTCAAAGTAAGAAACAGTAGAAGGAGGAGGCTCCGGAATAATCTGCCGGACTTCTCCACCCCTATCTCTTTGATCTGTCATAGCGGTGTCCCTGGTTTAGACGGTGATCTCCTTGAGGTCTTCAAGGCTTCCCTGGAAACGGTTAAGATCGACGGTATTGGCAGTGATACCATCCACTCGACCGGTCTCGGAATACTGCCAGAAGGTCCAGCCATCCGACGACCAGGGCCGGGGCACTCGGGGATTCGAATTCCTCGTATAGTGCGCCAGCCAGAGCATGTACTTTTCCATCTCCGCGGCGTTCTGCATGATATCGATGGCGAAAGAGGGGCTGAGGTAGAGAATCGGCTGAACACCGAGACCGTCCTCCACTCCCTTCATCCAATCCTCAACCATGGCGATGCGCTTCTTCAGAGAGAATCGCCGCCAGCTCTCGGGCACTTCGGCGTCCAGAACCGGAGGCAGATCGCCCTTCTCAAGCTTACCGACCGAGGAGACAAGATTGTCGACCTGCCGTGAAATCGGAGCGTTGGGGCGGAAGAAGTGATAAGCACCACGAATGATACCGTGGTCCTGACACTCACCCCAGTTAAAATCAAAGCGGTTGTCTTTCCAGGAAGACCCCTCGGTGGCTTTGATGAAACAGTAGTTCACCCCGGCGGCTTTCACGCGAGCCCAGTCAATGGAGCCCTGGTGGCGGGAAACATCGATCCCGAAAAGCCTTTCGGAGGAAGCATTTACATTGCTTTTCTTTGTCATTATTCAACCTTTTCTCTAAGGTTTGTTTAGTGGAGGCCAGGGCAAATTCTCACCCTGGCTCCAAAATCTTCTCACTTGCAGATAAGCTTCCTGGCTTTCTCGCTCAGGGGCTTGACCAGCCAGAGATAACGATAATCCGGGGCCACAGGTTGATGGGGCCACTCAATTCCAAAGAAGCGTTTGCGGAAATCCGCAAGAAGATCCCCGGGCTCCAGGCACTGCATGTAGCAGAGCCAGGCCTGCTGAGACGCGGTCAGGGCATCCCCTCCCTCATCCAGCTTCGCCAGAGCCTCTTCGATCTTACGATAAGTCGCTTCCTGGCTTTCATAAGCAAAACTGTAGCCGTCCTTCAGGTTCCAACGAACCACATGGAGATGGCTTGGACAGGTCTCCACCATGTCATAGCCGGCCAGGCGGGCGACATCGTCAAAACCTTTGTGACCGAGTTTGCCCACATCAGGAAAGGTGGCCCCCACTTGTCCGGGAAAACGCCCGGTCTTCCAGACACGCCGGAAATGCTCCATGAATTTCTCTGGACGGTCGACAAATTTCAACGGCTTACCGACAAACTCTTCCAGCTCAAACTCTCCCAGCGAAGGACCGAGGCGGGTGCCGGGGAAGAAGCTGTAGAGACTTGTTTCAACAGAAGTGAGAGAAGTCGGCTCACCATCAATCTCAAAAACCCGGTGATGGACAGGGTGATCATAGGGGAACGCCACCAGAGCCGAATCGTTGGCTCGCGGAGTACCGTCGAATCGACGATCCCGCAAACCGAATCGGTAAATGAGTTCAAGACGGCCCTTGTCGGCGTTGCCGAACCAACCGCTTGCCTCCAGCTTGACCCCGTCCCGCTTGATGATAAACAGACCATACTCGGTTCTGTACCTGGCGTAGATGTAGGGGAAACGAACTCGTCCCGTACCTCCGGCGAACAGCCTGTGGTCGTTCAAATTAGAAACTTCGTCTCCGGGAAAGTCACCTTCCACGGTATCACGAATCGAAACAACTCCATCTTCAATCTCGCCGAGAGTGGCTTTCACCATCGGACTGACTGCCAGCCTCCAGACGTCTTTGTCGCCCACGGTCGAGATCGGAGTAAAACCGAGCAGATCGGCTATTTGCTGGGGATAGTCACCCAACATAATTACCTCCTATATTTCAAAATAAAAGGCTGCCCCGGAGTAGAAGGGGCCTGAAATCAATCGAGGAAAGTCTCCTGGGTGACAAGCACGTCAGCGTCCTGACCCCAGAGATACTGGTGAATGGTCGACAGACAATGCATATGCAATGCATGGCGACCGAAAGAGAAGTCTTCCACCACCACCTTGATGTCGAAACGAGAGATTTCAACAGAGGCGATGTGGGCGTTGGCAAGCAGATGCTCCACCATCGCACGGGTACCGGGCTCCGCGGCAGAGAGATCTTCACCACGACGGAAAGTCACGGGCTGCAATTCCACCCCGGGACGGTCCTGGATGAGACGCTGGGAGACCCGGTAGGTACGGCGGTTTCTGAGATTCTCGCTCCAGCGGATGCGATTCATCGGCTTCATTTTTTTGTCCAATCTTTTGTTCACTACAACAGCATGCATGCCCCGACCGGCATCAGACGTTCGTCTACCGGAGCGAGAGCTTAGCTATTGAGTTACTGGCAAATAAATCTGAAAGAAATAAGTTCCGAAAAAAGATTTGGAAACAAGACCCTTACTAAGATACATATTTGATCCCGCATATTTAAGCTTATAAACAGACGGTAAACCTCTATTTAGGTCTCTTGTCTTCCAGGCAAAGCATAGCCCCTTTCAAAAGCCAAAAGTTGTCATCAGGACCTGGATACAGCTATGTATCCGATGTTACGTCCTCAAAAATTCCACCATGAACAATAGCCCAGTTAACGCAACTATCTCAAATAGCAGGTTTCAAAGAATTCCCTGGGGTCTGTAGTCCTGGAGAATCTTTTCGCTTTTTCTTCTTGCCTCCTCGGCCTCTTTCTTCCGGTCTTGCTTTTCAAGACAGTTAGCATAGACCGAAAGAGAACTGGCAAGAGCCGGAGGAAAACCGGAATTAGATCGGATTTTCACAGCTAGAGCAAGAAACTCCTCCGCCTCTTTGAACTTTCTCAAGTCGGTCAAAAGGGCTCCAAGGGAGTGAGAGCTGAGCGCCACATCCAGATGACTATCCCCGAAAACCTGACGACGAATTTCCAGGGCTTTCCGGTATAAAAACTCTGCCTCCACCGGCATCTGCTGTGCTTTGTACAGGTCTCCCAGGAGCTGCACATTTTCTGCCACCAGAGGATGTCCGGGCCAGATCTGCTCTGCCTCGGCAAGCAACGAGTAGCGAAACAAAGTTTCAGCCTCTTCCAGTTGATCCTGACCGAACTTCTGTTTGGATAGATTGAGCAAACTGTCGGAAAGGTCCTCGAAATCGGCAACTATTGCCCCTTGCTTCACCGGCGAAATCAGACTGTTTGCTTTTCGATAATAGTCTTTGGCGTCATCCACCTTGCCCGACCTGGCCATAATGATTCCAAGAGCCATCATGGTAACGCCAACCACTTTATGGTCCTCACCCAGGTGTTTCCTGTAGATTTTAAGAGATGAATGCACCAGCTCCTCGGCATCGCCAAACTTACCCGAGGCGTAGAACAAGCCCGCCAGATAGTTCTTGCGAGTAGCGGTCTCCACATGCTTGTCTCCGTGCATTTCTTCGGTCAATGCGAGCGCTTTTTTATAGTAAAACTCCGACTCGTCGTACTTGTTTTGAATACGAAGCAGCATTCCCAGAGAATGATAGACAAAGAGGAGACCATCCTCATCCTCTTCAAGGAATTCTTCCCTGAGAGAGAGTGACCTTCGATAATTCTTTTCCGCCTCTTCATACAAACCGGAAGAATGATTGGCATAGGCCAGGCGCTCCAGTATCGGAACCAGGTCCTGATGACCGGCACCGGAGCGCTTCTCAAGCTTCTTCAATTCAGATAAAAGGGCTTCTCTGTCCTTTTCCATGGATGACAATCTTGTACAAAAGTGCTTAGTACACAAGTAGAGAATATTATAGGCTAAGCCAGCCGAACTTCTCAATCATCCAGAGAATCCACATTATCCACAACAGCCGAGACCAGGTCCGCCAGCGAGGCAAGATTTGAAGCATGCACCACCGAGGCGGGGATCACTTCTCCTTCACCTCCGGAACCGGGAAGATCCCGTGTCGCGCAACAGGATGCGATGACCGTCGGCTGAAAACCGTGATCCAGAGCACTACGAGCAGTGGCATTGACGCACATATGAGTCATAAACCCTGTAATAATAAGGCTGGATCGCCCGGTCTCCTGCAATAGTTTATTCAAATCGGTACCCACAAAACCGCTGGGCAGATTTTTCGGCAATATAGGCTCACCATTCCGGGGAGCTACTTCATCGACTATCTCGGACATCGGCCCTTCGGGGTCAAATATCGGAGCCCCGCCCGGAGCATGATGCACGATGTGAAAAACAGGAGCGGAAAGCGACCTTGCCCTTTCAAGCAATTTGCCTATCTCTCCCAGAGCTTCGTCCACCCCTTCCAGCCTGAGCCTTCCATCCCGATATTCTCTCTGCGCGTCGACCACAACGATGGCACTCTCCGAAATCTTCGCGCCCTGCTCCGGGACCTTCAATATTTCCAGCAATGACTCTGCCCGCTTCATCTTCCTCGCTCTCCTTTTTTCTCCGAAAGACAAGATCCTAACAAAGGTATCAAAATTGGAAAGTTTGCACATTATCCAGCCCTCTTCCAATAGAAAAGGGATCAAAATCCATAACATTTACTCGAACTTTTTTTGAAACAGAGGCAGTATCGTATTCAACACCATATGAATACAGACCGAATATTCATTGCCCTTCGCTGGCATCCGGCCATTGCGCCACAATGATACCGGCAGTGATTATGCACCACATGCAGATATCCCTGGTGGAAATACTGAAACTGGTCCAGCTATCCGGTATTCCAATAAAAACACAAACCATCAGAAAAATGGCACTGATTACAGCAGCTCCTGCTTTGAGCGCTTCATGATCGGGAGCATCGTTAGCCCACTCGGAAAAATAAGAGCACCATATCCCAAGGCAAAAACATGAAAAGGCTGTAACGAGAGAGACCAGAACCGCATCGCCCGGCAATATGAACAATCCAACCAGACCTAGAATAAGGAGCCCGGCGAAACAAAGAAACAATGAACCGGCATAAAGATCAAGCCAATCGGTTATAGGAGCACCGTTGAAATCTCTAGTCAGAAAACGCTTTAATGCCTGCATATCACACCGATGCCTTAACTGATGTCGGAGCCCGACAAGATATTTATTCCCAAAATAGGCTCCTCTCAAAAGTATTAAATTCCTCTGAGAACGGGATATGAAGCAATGTCTTCAAACTATGTCAGCTTTGCTAAGCGGATGAAGAGCTTAATGTTCATCAGTTCAAAAAATACTCACCCGTCGAAGCCTTCCACCGGTGATGGATAGCGCTTCCAGTAACAGACTATGTAATTAACTGTGAAGTAGGTTTTGTTTACAAGAATCTTTAGGATATTAGTAACTGGTTATGGAAAACTCAGAACATCTTCTGTCTCCAATTTTTGTTTTTAAAGCCACCAAGCATAATCAAAGCGAGAATCTAATGCCCTTTCTATCAGCCACGCCGCTGATGGGCTTTGTCTGCCCGGAAAGGTGCTGAAATATCTCGCAATAGTGATGCCCGGTAGCTCTAAAAAATCTCAACCGAAATAGCACACGGAGATAAGCTCTTGCTAGCAACCATTCTCTTCGGCGCTCTGGTGATCAGCGCGACGCTGGGTTCTCTCTCTCTGCTCTTCAAAGCGGAATCGATTCGAGGACTCGGCCGCATCGCCTACGGTCTTTCCACCGCCCTGACGGCTGTTTTCATCTTCTCCCAGTCCACCGGCGAGCTCCCCCAGTACATGGTGGCTGTCCTCGCCCTGGCTGGTCTCGTCACGATGCTCTCGGGTCTGCGCAAGTACATCCGTCGCAACGTCTCCTGATCTGAACCTCTGAATTATTTCAAATGAGGAAATCATGACCACAGAAGCACTACAAGCAAACCGGCGCAGATGCAGCCCCCAGGGCTACTCCCGCCGCTTTGAGAGACGCCCGGAGTTTCTCTTCGGCATGCTCATCGACGAAGTGATCAACGCTTCGGCGATCAAGCAGCGCCCGGTCAAAGACCTGAAGGTGATAGAGATCTCGGATGTCTTCGCCGGTGATGACGAAGTCTTCATCGGCTTCGGTAAACCGAACGCTTACTTAGTCTGCCCCGACCCCCAGGGCGGCTATCAGAAGTTCTACGGCAAGTCCCTGAAACGGGCTCCCTCCATCATCCAGCCCACCCGCGGCATAGTCCAGTCGGGTGTTCTGATCAGGCTGAAAGGTCTGCCCTGCGATGCCATCCCTCGCATTCAGGCGGCGATGGTCAAGCACCACGGAACCAAGTTCTGGACTTGCGTCAACGCCATCATGTGCATTCTGCACGATGCAGGCTTCGCCTCGGGCAAGCCATCGAGTTCGAGGTTATCCGCACCACACCATCCAACGTGGAGAACTTCAGCTTCCAGATCAAGATGGCCGAATACCTGACCATGTGTCGGCACGCCCAGCGTAACTCCAAATGGATGGAAGGTCTGGGCAATTTCTTCGGTGGGCTCAAGCGCGGATTCGCCCAGCAAGTCCTGGGCCGGGAGACCATCTCCAAACCTGACTATGTGGAGGCTCCTGCCCTGCCCGACGATGTCGACTACATGGAGGACATCGAGATAAGCCTCTCGAAGGCATCCCGGGCCGGCGTCTACCTGCGCATGCTCTGGGGTGCTCACACGCTCTTCCAGGCACGGCAGAACCGGGTGGACATCGACCAGTACCTCCCGGAAGTGCTCCCGCCGTTTCCCCAGAAGAACCCCTCTCTGCTTACCAGAATCAAGAAGAAGGTTCTGATCTCACCGCCGGTGGTCTGGATGATCCGCCAGATTCTCGCCCCCGGTTTCGCCGGAGTGGGACCGAAAAGCGAGCAGGACGTCTATGACATGCTCGTCACCCACAGCGACGAGCTGCCGATGAAATTCAACATCGTGATCACCGGGAAAGCGATCACCATCGCCTCCATCTCGGTGGCGGTGAAAGTGATCGACTGGTTCCTGAGCAAGCATGTGATTCTCTCGGGCTACTCCAGAGATGATCGATTCGCCGGCGAAGTCTGGAAAGACACCCAGGGTGTAATCCACCTCAATCCCAACTCCGGCACTTTCCAGCCCACCCAGGAACAGCTGGTGCAGGCGGGCCGCTATCTGAAAGCGATCTTCCCCCACGTCAAGATTGTGGTCGAGAACCTGGAAGGAACATTCCGCCAGGAGATCGAAGCGGCTGTCTGAGCCATGTATCAACGGGTCGCATTCTGATGCGACCCGTCTTTTCCTGCACCTGATATGGTGCACCCTATCAACCCAAGGCATACCCATGGAAATAATCGCAGTACTACTGTTTCTTCTCTACGCTTTCGCGATAGCTTTCGCCATCGCTTGTGTCGTGGCATGGTTCTACGGACTCATCCTGGCCTTCCGCGCCCATGTCATCCTCGGCATCATCTGCTTCTTCGTCGAGCCCAGCTACATCATCTTCGCGTTCGTGAAGTGGTTCACCGGGATCGACCTGGCCACGATGATTGTCGAAAAGGTTTCTGAACTCTAGGTCAAAAGATCAAAGCCGGAGTTCTACTTAGCAAATCGGAGTTAAACATCATGGATATCGAAGACCAACTCAAAGAAGAATGGCAGCAAAGACCGGTGGAATCCCGGGACCTGGACTGCCTCCTCAAGCTGATCGAAACGAACTGGAAGCGAGCGATCGAGGTGCTCGGACCTGCCGGTCTCACCCTCGAGAACACGCATCCGGCTTTCGGACACATCAGCTTTGCATTCGGATCGGCCATCAGCATGCGGGGCAAATCCGCTCTCTATCAGGCTCATATCGACAACCTGACCATCATGCCCAAGGACCTGGCCAACCAGAACTGCTTCTCCATGCTGAACGCCGGTCTCGATGACCAGAGGCGCTCCCATGGCATGTATGTCGAGAAGCTCAAGGCCATCCTCGCTATGGAAGATGAGAGCGTCGCGGCCATAGCCACAGCGATTCAAGAAGCGCTGGAGCAGGCCGACGAAGCCCAGAAGCTGACCAGGCTCTTCAAAGAAGGGCTGGCCACGCTCTGGAAGCAATTCTACATGCCCGAGACCCTCGCGGCAGAAGATTCGACGGACTGAATCCCCACGATTCAAGTCTGAAATTCAATTGGGGGGTAGCCGCCACGAACTCAGCGGCAGGCTGCCCCCTGTATCTGAACAATGAACTTGAAAGGAAAAACCATGGAGGGTATTTCCCAACTCATCAATAACGGCTCCCTGATTGAACTTCTCCTGGTGGTCGGTCTCTTCCTCGCCTGGATCCAGGGCATCATTCTCGCCTTCAAGGCGAACGGACTGCTGGCTGTTATCAGCATTTGCTTTCCCATCATCGGCGTCATCTTCGGTCTGGCGAAACTGGTCTTCCGCGAAGACCTGCCTGCCATGCTGGCCGAACGCATGTTCGGCGGATAGCAACATGACCGACAATAGAACCACCGATGATATCGCCCAGGCGGAAGATATGGCCCGGGAGATTAAGGAAAAAGTCTTGATTCCCCTCCAGAGAGAAGGCGAAGAGCTTGCTACCTGGATCGTGGAAGAATATAAGCGGGTCTTCGAGGAGAACCCCGATACCATCGTCAAGATCAACGCCGGCAGAAGGCATTCACACAGAGCCGTCGAGATCGCGACCAAGATCCTGGAAGCCAAACACTGGTACGTCAGCGACAACTACGACGGCACCTTCAGCGTCGGTCCGAACTCCGGATACTACGACAAGAAGGTAGAGCCGGATCAAGAAGCCATCGACCGCATACCGCGGGCAGAATCCATGGTTGGCGAGATCCGGCAGAAAGTGCTTATCCCCCGGGAGCGAAAGGCTGAAGAGCTTTCCGCCTGGATGATTCAGGAAGCTCTGCGCCTCTTTGCGATTGAACCCGATGACCATGTCATCGTGCAAGCGGAAGAAGAAGTTCCCCACTACCTGACCGAGAAGATCGAAAAGATCTTGCAATCAAGGGGCTGGTACTTCTCGCGCTGGGAAAACAACCGATTCTGGATCTCTCCCAACAGCGCCGCCAAATTGGCCGCCGGCGACTAAGCCAGCAGATTGCCAATTCCTAAAAGATTGGTTGAGCCGTAAGAAATTTCGGCTCAACCTGACCACAGCAAACTAAAACACACCTTCTAATTTTAGTTTCAACACTTACTTTACTGCTTAATATAGTATTTTTTCGCAAAAGGACCAGACCTGGACCTCGATTTAAATTTGAATTGACTCTATACTTGTGTGAAACCGGCAGGAGGTATATCAAGTGTCCAAAATCCTGATCGCAGAAGACAATAACGCGACCGGAATTTCTGTAAAAGTAGCGCTTGAGAAAGAGAATCATACAGTTGAGTTAGTCAAAGACGGAGCCGAAGCTCTAGAGCGTATGCAGCAAAACAGCTATGAACTGATCATACTGGATATAGTACTTCCCGGCATGAACGGTTATCAAATTTGCCGAACCTATAGATCAGAGAATGGTCAATCGCCTGTGCTGATGCTGACCGGCTTACATTCGATGGAAAACAAAGAGGAAGGATTCGGCTCAGGCGCCGATGATTATCTAACCAAACCCTTTGATGTAAGGGAGCTGAGCCTGCGGGTTACGGCTCTCTTAAGAAGGCCTAACACATACAAAGATGATGTTCTCCTGATTCGCGGTCTGGAATTGAACAGTCGCCTCAAGCTGGTGCGCCTGCACACCAATCTATTGGACCTTCGCCCAAAAGAATACGCTTTACTTGAATTCCTGATGAAAAGACCGGACCAATACTTCACTCTGGAAGACCTTCGTGACCGTCTCTGGACCTCCGAAGCAGATGTTCTGCCCGATGCGATTAGAAAAACTCTCAGTCGATTGAGACAGAAACTTCATGTGGGCAACAATATTTTTATAGTCAACAAAAAAAATCTGGGCTACCGGTTTCTCAGTGAACAACAGGAAGCCTGAACCAGAACCTTGAGCCGGAGCCAATTTTGCTCTCTACCCCCAGGGTCCCGCCCTGGGCTTCGACTAACTGTTTTGAGATGTACAGCCCCAAACCGCTTCCCTGGCGACTCTTCACCTCTACTTGATGAAACTGTTCGAATATCTGTTCCTTCTCTTCCGGGCTAATTCCCGGACCTTCATCTTTCACGGATACTTCGTGGCAATTATCGATGGCTCTAGCGCTAATAACAACAGCAGTCCCTTTTTGGGAAAACTTAATCGCGTTTCCGATCAGATTGGTTAGAACCTGTATGGTGCGATCCCTGTCGCAGGTTAGAAACAGGCTCTTGTCGGGCGCCTCAATTTCTAAATTAATCTGCTTCTCTTCGGCAAGGGAATTCAAAGCCTGCATGGAGACCGTTGCAAGCTCCTCGAAGTCCACTCTATCTTTTGCGATATTCAGTTTACCCTGGGCCAGTCTTTCAGTCTCCAGAAGGTCGTTCACCAGCCTTACGAGTCTGTCTACCTCCACCAGCGTCTCCTGGATGACTGCCTGACCATTCGGCTCATCTTGTTTGACGGTGCCGTCTTCCAGAAGCCCCAGAGTAAGCTTCAGCGCCGTCAACGGACTGCGCATATCATGGCTGACCATCGCAATGAAGTCACTCTTTCTGCGTTCCAGCCTCTTCTCCTCTGTCACGTCGTGAAGGATGCAAAACATCAAGCCTTCTTCTTGAGAAAAAGAGGAGTTGAGAATATGCGCTTTTATCGAACCGTCTTTGTGCTTGAGGTCTATTTCAAGCCTGGCCGATTGATCATTCTCCTGGGATTGAAGCAAATTTTTTCTGACATTCTGTCTATCTTCCTGGTCCAGAATCAGATCTATCTCTTTACCTACCAGTTCATCCGGTTCATAGCCCAGAGATTTGAGGCAGGCAGCGTTTATGAATTGAATATCGAGAAGGGAGTCTAAGCTGATAATTATGTCCGTACTGTTTTGCAAGATAGCCTGCTCCCGCTTAATCGTACTCTGCAAAACTCCGGCCATTTCGTGGAAGCGCCGATCTAACTTTCCGATCTCATCTTCTGACGGGCGGACAGGAAGAAGGGTTTGACCAGCTGCAAGTCTGTTGAAATTTTCCAACAGTCGGCAAGTTCTGCTCACTAAATCGCGATTTAACAGAGCCGCCAAAATGAAGGCTATGACTATATTGAGACAGACGCCGACATTGACCAAGAGTGAAATTTGATTTCTCAACAACTGCTGATAAGTGGCCTGGGAATCTTGAACCAGGTTCATTCTATTGAGCAAACTCTCCGCCTGGTTGATAAGATCCTCCAGGTTCATATGGAGGGTAAGAAGACCTTTTTTGTTCTCCATCAGGTCCACCGCAGAATCCTCATTGAAAAACTTATAGAGGTTGCTGACAGAAGAGAACATGTCGATAACACTCTTTCGATCAGCTTCTTCCAGTCCTTTCATCTGCAGAAGCTTTCGGTGACTGTCACTAATATTTTTAAGGCGCTGCTGTGATTCTTTGGCAAGGAGTTTGTCTTGAGCGGCAAAAGTCAGAACACCATATGCCCCGGCTTTAATGCTGCTGGCCAGAATCTCATTCACGGCAAAAGAGACTTTTCGAGCGTCAATCTCTTTGGAATAAGACTCCTGGAGCTGCTTCTGGTTATACAAAAGCAAACTAACAAAGCAGAGTTCCAGCGCTAGTATCAGCGTCACCAGCAGATAGATTTTCTTCGAGATGCTAAGTTTCATCTAAAACTTTTCCACCACAACGCAAGGAATGATACTACAAGTGAGGGTTTTGAAGACGGGCGATATCGGCTGCATATACCGAGCAATACCGTCGCCATCGGCCCTGCTCTTCAGTAGCGGACAGGAAACGGACCGCTACGCTAAGTCCGGCAGGTGATATCGAAAGTGACACCAGGCGGACATTCGCGATAGTTTAGCCATGAAGAACAAACTGAGTTCCCAGGAAGTAGCTAATAATTTAAACCAGACAGCTCAAATTCTGGTTGAATTCATCCTGACTCCGGCATAGGTTGGAGCTATATTTTTCAAGTTTTGCACAGGACACAAGAAGCCTCCAACGAGCAGAATCAGAAGTTCCAGAATACAAATTCCTAAAAGCACCCTGTGCCCTGCTGTCTATTGCCCTCTTCGGCTCTGTTCTGCTCTGAATTTTTCAACAGACAAAACCCAAGAGAGAAAGGAAGCAACAGTGATTTTCTTGCAATTCATTTTGCTGAGCTATCTGGTGTCACTCTTCGGATTCGGCACCATGATATCCGGCTGGTTCATCGGTAGATGCTTTAGAATTTTTCC